>Ga0315296_10001018_pt1 | contig 24777 bp, 36 predicted proteins | sample YL17G14_18_MG_FD_203921 | JGI IMG/M metagenome (GOLD analysis project Ga0315296, IMG submission 203921) | Sediment microbial communities from Yellowstone Lake, YNP, Wyoming, USA - YL17G14_18 | ecosystem: Environmental > Aquatic > Freshwater > Lake > Sediment | place: USA: Wyoming | collected... | reverse complement strand
GCTCCCAGTGAAGGATGCTCATCGTATGAGCCTTTCGTGACCAAGGATTCGATCTCTCGCAGTATAGTGTTAGATGGTATCGCGAAACCCAAACCTTGCGAGTCGCTAACGATGGCAGTTGTTATACCCACAACTTGGCCTTGGTAGTTCAGGAGCGGGCCTCCTGAGTTGCCAGGGTTTATAGGCGCGCTTGTCTGGATGACGCTGGCTATTGGATAGCCGCCTGTTATGTCTTCGGTTATCGTTCTGCCAAGTGCGCTTACCATGCCAGTCGTCATTGATCCGGCTAATCCATAAGGGTTACCTACTGCAATCACGGGTCGCCGACTTCCAAGGTTGATGAATTTGCTATTTGCAGAGGCTTCCATTCGCTCGATGGGACGTCTGCTGAAACGACCGCTAGATCTTCATAGGGATCTGAACCAATCACTGTTGCTGCGTATCCGTCACCGTTCGCGAATGTTATAGTGATGTTGACTGCACTTTCAACTACATGATAGTTGGTGACGACTACTTCCTGTCCTGTGAAGTTGTAGACAAAACCTGAACCCTGAACTTGTGAGTAGTAGGGACGACGGAAAATGTCGTATTGCACTAGTATCCCCCGGATGATCACCACTGATTCTTTGACTTGTTTATATATCTGGGAGAGCGACACGTTTTCATCCAGAAAATAAGAGACGTTCTGTCCCAGGTATGTGACGTTTTGGCCTAGAAGGATTGATAATTGAGTTTGAAGATCATCAATCCTGTCTTGGGAGTCTGATAATTGGGTTTGCAGATCATTTGTTCTTTCCTGAACGGCATTGGAGCCTGTCAGGTAGCCCAAGAAAGCTGCTGCAAACAGACTGACCGCAACAATTATCGCTATGACAATTGTGGAAAAACGTCTTCCTCTAGGTTCCTGATCCATGTCCAATCACAGTCCCTCTACTGTTTTGACATCTTCCCGTTCACATTGCTTCGTTCGTACAAGGAGTTGCTTTTTGGCAAGATGCGCCCCCTGTTTCTCTTTTGTTATTTTGCCGTCGTTTAGAAACAGCAGTCTCTCAGTGTGTGAAGCCACGTGGCTATCATGAGTGACCATCACGATTGTTGTTCTTCGATCAGTGTTTAGTTTTGCAAGCAAACGGACAATTTCGTATTTGTGTTTTGTGTCCAAGTTTCCCGTTGGTTCATCTGCCAGAATGATGGCTGGATCGTTTGCCATCGCCCTTGCAATTGCCACCCTTTGCTGCTCGCCAGCGCTCAGTTTCTGGGGCCTGTGCTCTTCCCTTCCTGCCAATCCTACTAATTCCAGTAGTTCACGAGCCTTTTTTCTTTTTTCGCCTTTAGATCTTTTCGTGTTCTCCATGGGCAACTCCACGTTTTCGATGGCGTTTAGGTATGGCAAAAGGTTGAAGGTCTGAAAAATGAACCCTATTTTATCCCTTCTTATCTTGTAAAGTTCCTTTTCGGGCAATTTTGCCACGTCAACTTCGTCTAGGATTACTTTCCCGTTAGTCGGTTTGTCAAGACAGCCCAGAACATTTAGCAGAGTTGTTTTGCCTGAACCGGATGGCCCCATAATCGCGACAAATTCGCCCTTCTTTACTTGAAGATTGAGGTCGGATAGGGCTTGGATCTCGCGTTTACCCATCATGTAGGTTTTGGAAAGTTCCTCCGTTTTGACAACGATTTCACTCATATCTCATCGCCTCTGCAGGTCTTGTTCTTGACGCCCTCAAAGCGGGGTACAGACTGCCCAAGGCTCCAAGCAACACAGCTGCACCGAGTGCTAGCAGCATAAGTTGCAGGTCGGGAACAGCTGCAGCAATCCCTACTCCTGGCATTCCTGCATTCGCAGGCGCAGAAGCGGGTTGAAAAGGACCTGATGAACGAAAAGGGTTTATCCCTGGAAGTAGCAGCCCCGACAGAACGGGTGTCCCGACGATTCCTATGGCTATGCCAACCATGCCAGCCACCAGACTCATGAACATTCCTTCGAGCATGAACTGACTCATAACGTTCCAGTTGCTGAAGCCTATCGCCTTAAGCGTACCAATCTCCTTGGTTCTTTCGCGCACAGTATATAACATGACAAACAGGACGATCAGACTTGTAGCGACAACTGCTATGATAATCTCTTGAGTTGCGATCGTCTGCGTCTGGCTGAGGGTTGACTGAGCATTTGTCAACGTTTCATCGTACATTGTCTGCATGTTCTGAAGCTGGCTTAAACGGTCCTTATACGTCGTGACTTGAAGCTCTGAATACGTTGCTTCAATCACTTCAGCTATTCCGTCTACCTCGGAAGTGCTCTCTGCGTACACATCAAGCATACTCACGTTTCCTGCTAGACCAGTTATCGTCTACGCATCAGAAATGTTCATGTACACAGTTCTAGTTTCCACGCGGCCTTGACCTGTCTGTTCATAGATCCCTACCACCGTGAAATATTCGCCGTAGATCTCCACTTTGCCATTCACTCCTACTCCAAAGTAATCTGTGAGGTTTTGGCTCATGAGAAGGACTCCACTGTCCCCCTCGCACAGGTTTCTCCCAGTTGTGATGTTTGTCGGCAGTATGGAATAGTCGTCGATGATAGAGGAATTTAGACAGACACCTGTAATCGTGTAAAGAGGTCTAGAAATCGCGAAGCTTCTTCCACCGGGTCCATTTATTGTCTCTGAAGTTGTCTCATTCGATGACGTTTGAAGGAACCGCAGGACATCCTTTACACTTTCAATAGAACTGATTTCTTCGACAACTGTTTCGTTTATGAAGACTTGTTCAGATCCCCACGGTGGCATGCCAGAGGGCCTGTCCGTGAAAGTGCCTTGTCCAGATGAAGCTCGACATTCTATTAATGTAGATGTCTTGTTGATCTCCTCTTGCATATTAGTAATCGTAGTGCTGAAATTCTCAGCCAAGCTCTGCGCGGATACTTGGTTTGCCACTATACCTGCAGGAATTGAAATCATAATTGCCATGGAAAAGCTCAGGGCAGCAACTACCAAAACCGTCCTCATTTTCCTTCTCGACATATTCCTGGCAACTCTTGTCAGAGCACCCAAATCCTTCACCTTTCATACGGACTTTGGATTTGACCCAGAACCTTGCAAACTATTAAAGAGTTTTTCAGAATTAGACCAGATTGTCTTCAAAATCTGGTTATGCAGAATATGCCTGCTGCTCTATCCGTGAATCGGCGATGAAGACAAGCATTGTGAAGCTTTTGGGTAAATGAGTCGTGGTTGGAGGAGGTTGGAGAGCTTAAGGAGAAAGGAGAGAGGGGATGGTTAAGAAAGCTCTGTCTCCTCCAGCCATTCCAGACATACTTTCAATGGTTCGATGGAATTAAGGGTATTTCAGAATCAGACCCAATTTTATACACAATTCAGTTCAGGAACTGGGAGGACATATTTATTACTGCAATCTTGATAGGTTTAGCTAAAACTCCTTGATGCGTGCGGAGCGGTATGAATGGCTGCTAGCGCTCGTCCATTGAAATATTTGCTTGGATGGCTGATCGCTGGCACGAGGGGTGGCGCGACTCGTGCCAGAATAATTGAAATTCTAAAGGAAACTCCGGAATGCAAATCAATTGGCGACTCTGCTTGGAATGGATTACAGGACGATAAGACACCATCTTGGGGTGCTTGAAAAAAACAGAATAATTACATCCGCAGGTGAAGGATATGGCACTACGTATTTCTTGTCTCAAACTATGGAAGAGAACTACGGTGTGTTCGAGGAGATTCTGAAGAAAATATGGAAAAAGTAGAAAAAGGGGGAATGCAGATGAACAATCGTATGAATAAGGGCGTGAGAATTTGGTTAGTACTGGTGACTTTAGTAGTGGTAGCTGTGCTGGCCGCCCTATGGGCTACGTCCACCGTTTGGTTTCCGCGTTTTCCTTGGGAGCCTCACCAACGGCCGCCAGCGAATATTCCTGGAGACATAGAGTTTTTCTACACGGTAAATGCGGTATTTTCAACGATTAATGTAACGCTCTTGGTCTTCTTACTGCTCACTTACATTAACATATACATAAAGACACGGTCAGAGTTCACAATTGGGTTAGTAATATTCTCAGCGATCTTTCTCCTCAATGTTCTTGCATCCAATCCCTTGGTCATTTGGATTTTCGGTTTTCGACCGTTTGGCCTTGGACCGTTTGCAATGCTGTCAGACCTGTTTACATTCGTTGCACTGTCTGTGCTACTGTATCTCAGTGTCAAATACTAGAGTGCGGAGATGTAATTATGAAACGGCATTCTTGCCACCGTAAACTAAAGTTTTCGTATGGAAACGAAAGTTAGAAAAGCCACGATCTAGTAAATTGCCGACAACTGTCTGATTCAACAAATACTCTTGTTGCAATTGATACAGAGCACTTATTTCTACACTCGTCCAGAAACCAGATGGAAGAGATTTGTCTGTCGAGAGCCTAAAACAGAAAAAAGAGAGCTTGCACGAGAGACAGCGCCACCTTAGCGTCGTTCCAGCCTAGACTATGGGCCCTTTTAGCTTTGGGAGTCAATGCAGTACAGCTTTTGCTTCTTAAACAGTTTTCCGCCTTTACCATATTCGTTTGTCAGCGCGCGTGACTTCGATTGCGGTAACATTTAAGTGTATGTTTAAACATATAGCATTCCGTGGTCAAACTTGGTCAAGACGATAACCATTAGAGACGAAATCTACAAAAAACTCTTGATGGTTAAGAAGAAGGATGAAAGCTTCAGCGAGTTGTTTGAGAGGCTCGCGGAAAGTAAGGATCCGTTAGAGACCCTAACGAAGCTCAGAGGAACTGTTGAATTCAAAGATAAGAGAGAAATGCTTTCTGAGATCTATTCGTTGAGGGCTGAACGAAGAAGATGATCACGATAGACACGGATGTGTTGATTGAGATATTGGACAAGAAGTCGGAAAGAGGAGACGATGCTCTCAGACAGATTCTCCGAAGCGGGGAGGACATATGTACAACGGCCATTAACGTGCATGAGATCCTCTACGGTCTGCAGAAATATGGAAGTCCTGTTAAAGAGATTTTGCTGCTTCCCATTTTGAACTACACGAAGAAGGACGCTGTACTTTCCAGCAAGATAGAGCTTGGAGCAGAAGATAAAGGGAAATCTATGCGTAGAACAGATGCTATGATAGCCGCTATAGCCATAAACAATGGAGCATCGCTCTATACCTTCGATTTGAAGCATTTCAGCTCTCTCAAGTCCTTTGGACTCAAACTCTTTCCACAACATGCTAAGTTCTAACCAGAGACTCTTCGTCGGCTAAGACTCATCAGTGTAAATGATAAGACAGTGATGCGATATGTCAAAACAAAACGTTCTGCACGTTTTTGCTTCTGGAGCGGTAGCACCACCTATCAAGAAGAGTGCTGAAGAGTATAAGGCAAAGTCTGGAACGGAATTTGAGTTTACTGTCGGGAAAGCTGAGGATCTCATTGAAGAAATAGCAAAATCCAAGAGAGGCGACATATTAACGTGTGGTTCAGAATTCATTCTTGATGATGCACAACTCAAAGGACTGATTTTGAAAGAAACTAGGAGAAGCCTGGGTTTCAGGGAATCTGCTATTCTGGTGCAGGCTGGAAATCCGAAGAAGATCAGATCTATATCTGATTTGACAAGAGAAGGAATGAAAATCGGAATTTCCGTAAGTGGTTGTCTGGTAGGAGTATGGGATGATGTTGCAAGCAAGGCTGAGCTTACAGACCAAATAAGAAGAAACATTGTTGATTACGCGGACGGATGCGGGGAGTTGATGTCTTTGATCAATAGGAAGAAAGTTGATGCCGTACTTGGGTGGGATGCTTTTAAGAAACTGCAAGAGAAAACCATGGATGTTGTGGAGTTGCCGAAAGACCTTCGAGTGAATAGAAGCACAGGGATCGGTGTAATAACCTTTTCAAAAAACAAGGAATTAGCTAAGAAATTCGTTGACTTTCTTGTTTCAGATAGTGGTAAGAGGATCTACGAAGAATATGGCTGGCATCGTGTAAGCTAGAACAATTCTCTGACGACCCTCTTAGACCAGCTTGACCGCCAGTCTCTTGGGGAAAATAGAAATCGGAGGTCAGATCTCGCATTACAAGGACATCTCCACTGTTGACTAGGCTGCAGCCAGCACATCAGCTCTGCAAGCCTGTGTGTAAAGACTCGTCCAGTCTGAAGTTGACGTTGCAGTCTCAATGTACTAAGGCACGCTGAAGAAAATTTAATACTGTTCAAGGCATATTTCACGTCATGATAATCGATTGTCACCTACATCTGCCCTCTTTGGATAAGGTAAAGACTCTCGAAAAGTCCAAGGCAGAGCTGCTTGAGGAACTCCGTAGAAGTGAAGTCGACTGTGCCATCGTGATCCCAGATAATGTTCCAAAATCAGTCATAGGCAGTCTGGACGAGGTTCTGCAACTTGTCAAAGACGATGAGCAATTGTACGTTATGGGAACCATAGATATTCAGAAAAGAGACTACATGTCTCAAACACGGAAACTTGATCAGCTATTTCATGCTGGAAGCATCGTTGCTGCAAAAATCTTTCCAGGACATGACCCTATCTACCCTACTGATAAGAGGCTTCTGCCTCTTTACGAGTTGTGCATCAAACATTATCTGCCAGTAGTGATCCACACTGGAGCTGGCGCAAAACGCCCAAGACCGACTGTATACAATGACCCGAAGCACATAATCAGAATCGCAGAAAGATTTCCCAAGCTCAAGATAGTCATTGCACACTACTTCAATCCTAGAGTTGAGTATTGTTATAACTTGACGAAAACTTATGAGAACATCTACTTCGACACTTCAGGCTTAGCAGATGAAGAAGTCATTGCGGAAACGGGTCTTGCTGAAATAAAGAAGGTTCTGACTCTGACAGCAAAGGAACGTCCGAACAACGTCGTATTTGGAACCGACTATGCCATGTGCAGCATAAGAAGGCACATAGAACTTGTGGAGTCACTGGAAATAGACAGGCTCACCAAAGACAAGATATTCAGCGAAAATGCAATCAGACTGTTCCACCTCAGACTGTGAAGACTCAATGCCAACAGTCAATTCTAGGCTGAGCGTGTGTGCTTTCTCTTGGTGTGCGCAACTGGTCAGATCAGCATTTTTCAAGAACTTCTGTTAGTTTCACTTTCTGATCAGGCTTAAGATGTCTATCGTGAAACAACGAGTGCCCCTTGCAGAAGTGTACGCCTTCCAGAAGTTTTGATTCATTCCATGTAGGGATTTCTGAATGTTTCTTTGTTGGCAACCACATAAGGTGTAACTCGAAGCATCTTTCTCTATTTTTGGTCTTGTACCTAAGACCTGACCGACTTAACTGATTCAAAGCCAAGGCCCTCCATTTCACTTTTTCTAAAGTATCCGCCCCAATAATTCTCTAAGGCTATGGTTGCAAAACCAGAAGCTCCTTTCTCACTTTCGGTCATGGCTTTTAACAATTGCCTTCCGAAATTGTGCCCTCGAGCTTTCCTATGTACCCATACACAGTTCATAACAATGATGTTTTCGCCAATTATGGGAAGGCCAGAACCTTCAGGAGGTGCGTACTCAATTGTGCCGACATGGTCTCCATTGAAGATCAGTATCTTCTTGTGAAAGCCGTTTGGTATCGCATATTTCAAATATCGGTGGCGGTGATCATAGAAGGTGTTTCCCCTCTTTCGAAAGTGGCTTCCGTACGCAGCTTTCCTACTGTGAAACAGACATCTGTAAAGGCATCCCTCATATTCAGGGTTCTCGGCTGCATCTACGATTTTAAATGCAGAGTCTGCTTTCATGTCATATTGCACCTGCGCAACTCACAGAAGATAGTAGCTCAGCGCAAATAAAACGTGCCTGTTAGTAGGAAAAACACTTTTGGCAACCAGAACATAAGCGTGCGTGATGTTCTATTCTGCCTTTCAAGTGCCGCAGAGTGTTCGCCCGAATTGTGCGTGTTGTTGGTGTCGCGCTCGTTTGTCGGATCCCTTGCGACAGTCTTATCAGTCAGAACTGTTGTCGAGGTGTCGAAGTGATCAGTGATCTGGTCACTTTTGCGCAGAATGCCTAACTGCAGTGACCAGACTACCATTTGTGTGAGGACGTGAAGAAGCATGGAGCAGGGGAATGCAGTGGCAGATCAGACAACGTTCAAGAGCTATCTGCTGTTCTGGTCTGGACAACTGGTTTCGCTTCTCGGATCGTCTATTGTGCAGTTTGTGATAATATGGTGGATAACAGTCACGACTGGCAGTGCTCTGTATTTAGCGCTTGCTTCTTTCTTGGGGCTGGCTCCTCTCGCAATAGTTGGACCCTTTGCTGGAGTCTTTGCAGATAGGTGGAACCGCAAAATATTGGTCTTTGTCGCTGATTTGATGCAGGCTTTGGCGGTGGTTGTTCTCATAATTCTCTATTGGATGGGATGGGCTACTGTATGGTATGTGCTTACACTGCTGACTGTCAGGGCTATCTTCCAAGCGTTCCATGAGCCGACAGTGTCCGCGATAACGCCTTCAATGGTTCCTAAGGACAGGCTTACTCGAATGAACGGGCTTAACTATCTCTTTTCAGGAGCCGTGAGACTGATTGGTCCGGTGGTGGGAGCTTTTCTTCTTCAAGCTTGGCAGATACATCAGATACTATGGATCGATGTCGTGACATTTCTGGTCGCAGTGGTTCCTCTTCTGGTAGTCAGTATTCCGATTGTAAGAAGGAATGGGAAAAACAACTCGTTCAAGTTTGAGCTCAAAGAGGGGTTCAGTTTCGTCAGAAGCAAAAGAGGAGTGCTGCCCCTTGCCTTCTTGGCGACAGGTCTCAACTTTTTGATCACTCCCCTTAGCACACTACTTCCTTATTTCGTGAAATTTGATCATCTTGGCGGCGCTGCCGAGCTTGCCCTAATCATAGTGTTTCTGCAGGCAGGGATTCTAGGCGGCGGACTTATCATGGCCGTGAAGAAGACCTGGCGCAAGAAAGTTGCCACAGCACTCGCTGCAATTGCCATCTCCTTGACGGGTTATGCTTTGGTTGCGCTGACGCCTAGCGGATGGTTCTGGTTCATGGCTTTGAGCGCACTGATGTTGGCGGTGACCATTCCAATTGCCAATGTCTTGATACAGACTATAATGCAGATAGTTGTGCCTCTAGAAATGCAAGGAAGGGTAAACTCGGCCACAATGGCGCTGTCTATTGCAGCTCAACCTGCCGGGACATTGATTTCGGGGGCAATTGTCCAGTTCACGACTACCGCTTCTCTCTTTCTGGGATGCAGCTTGTCAGGAATTCTGATGATAGCGACCTCATGGTTCTTCACAGACGTTCGATACATAGAGACACTGACTCCTGCAACAGAGCCGAAAACAAGCGACAGCACCTCGAACTAGAAAAAGAGTTCCAATCGTGATCCTGAACTCTTTGAACATTAGGGGGTACACAGCAGCTCAATTCTTGGAACGGAAGAAATGCCGAAAGCGGTCGCGCCGTTGACTGTGAATGTGAGGCATGTAAAAGCAGATTCGGATCACAAACTGAGAGTAGTGCAAAAATGCGGGTACATACAACTTAGAGGTTTCAGTAGCCCAGAACAAGTTCGAACTCCCTTCAAGTTTATTCAGTATCCAAACGAAAGAACGAGCGACTATTGAATCACAAGTGTATTGCATATGCAGTGTCTTAGGCTACGCCAGTCACCGACATTTTAATATACGCATTGAATGTGAGAAAAGGTCATGCATGAATTGGCCGCAATCCTGGCTTCGGTGACAGCCGTCAGCCTGATATCGTTCGTCGGCGCGATTTTTGTGGGCTTGAAGGAGGACCTACTCAAACGGCTTTTAATGATTCTAGTGGGATTTTCTTCTGGAACCTTGATAGGCAGCGCATTTCTAGACTTATTGCCAGAAGCTCTAGATGAATTGAACGCTCTCACAGCATTCTCATATGTGATTTTGGGCATCGTTGCCTTTTTTGCAATGGAAAAATTCCTCTATTGGCGACACTGCCACGAAGCAGAATGCCCAGTTCACATGTTCGCATATCTTAATCTGATCGGAGATGGAGTTCACAACTTCATTGACGGAATGATAATTGCCGCCACTTTCATGATAACGCCTGGCTCCTTTGAGCTAGGATTTGCAACGACATTGGCAGTGGTTTTTCATGAGATACCTCAAGAGATCGGAGATTTTGGAGTCCAAATTTACGGAGGTCTCAGCAAGAGAAGGGCTCTTGCCTACAACTTCATTTCAGCCCTGACTGCTGTTTTAGGCGCAGTCATAACTTACTTTCTTACATATGTTCAAAGCATAGAGGCTCTATTAATTCCCTTTGCGGCAGGCGGCTTCATCTACATCGCCACAACAGATCTCATGCCCGAACTCCACAAAAGATCCAAAGCAGCGGAGTCGGCTGTTCAGCTTGCATCCATTGCCCTGGGAATAGCCCTGATGGCTTTTTTCGCAATCATTACAGGTGTCTAACGAGACCGCCTCCAGTAATTGCCTAAGCACATGTTTGTGACATCGAAGATCAACAACAGTTGAAAACATCGCAAAAGAGCAAATCGGAAGTTAGATTTCACATTGTGGGAGACAGTGGAGACGTCGCCATTCAGAGGGGTTCGAATCTCATCTGCGCGCCTACACGTTGGAAAATTGATAGGAAAGAAGCTTAAGAAGGACCTATCCAGATAGTAAAAAAAGAGAACAAGAACAGTGATCGGTATCATAATGTCCTTTAACGATTTTAGTTGCTCAACGATTCTGAGGCTCAAAGCAGTTTCCCCATACGACTTTGCACTCACAGTCCGCAAGCCCGCTGGATGGTCGTTGTTGACGCCCTTCGAAATATTCGAGAAAGGCAAACTGTGGACCGCCATTAGGACGACTTCTGGAGATGTGTTCGGACTGAAGTTAAGGTCTGCTGGAACAGTTGAGAAACCAGAGATATCCTGCAAGGCATACTCTCGCCAAAAGCTTCGAGCGACCGAGAGAATCGAGTTAATCAAAACCATTACATGGATGCTGAACCTCAGAGAGGACATCAAACAATTCTACGACCTCGCTGAGCATGACCCACTCGTCAGAGTTTTGGTGAGAGATCTGTACGGAATGAGAAACACCAAACAGCCCGACATCTTCGCACGACTCATCTTGGCTGTGACTCTACAAATGGCTCCGATAACGAGAAGCAACCAGATGATGAACTTGTTGATCAAGGAATACGGCGAAACAGTAGGGTTTGACGCAAAAGAGATCTTGTATTGGCCTTCCCCAGAGACGATAGCGAACACCGACGTTGGAGAACTTCAGAAAAAGTGCAAGCTTGGCTACAGAGCAAAATTCCTCAAAGACATTGGCGAAGCCATACACAGGGGTTTCCCGTCGCTGAAAGAGCTTGAAGAGATGACTGCTCAGGAAGCAAAGGCCAAGCTGATGGAACTCAAAGGGATAGGCGAATATTCCGTGGACATAGTCTCTCCTCATCCGGGATTCGCGCTAGATGTCTGGAGCGCAAAAATATTCAACATACTTATCCTTGGAGAAGAGACAGAATCGCCGCGTAATGCGATCCCCAAGCTTAAGAAGATCTCCGAGGATAGATGGGGCCAGTGGAGAGGTTACGTCTTCTTCTATGTGCTTCATGACCTGAACAACTTGTCAAAAAGATTCAACTTGAACCTCACCCAGCTATGAACATGTTAAGTTCCGTTCTGCACACTGATGTCGAGATTGCTGGCGGGTTTGTTCAGTTGCCTGAAGCCTGAAAGCCTTTTATTGGATACGAAGATATGTTGAATCGATCTGAGATGCCTGAAGAGAAGATAGTTATCCTCGGAGGCGGAAGCCCCTTCGTTCCTTCGCTGATATACGCGATCCTTGAAAAGAAGGAAGTTCTTGAAGGAAGCGAAGTATGTCTAATGGACATAGATCCTACGCGTCTTACCTTGTTGACAAAAGTGGGAGAGGAAATGTCTAAAAGAGCGAAAGTGAAGATGAAATTCACTAAAACAACCAAACCCAAGCAAGCTCTTGAAGGCGCCACTTTCGTCATGCCCAGCTACAGAATCGGCGGAGAAAAACACATGAGATACGACTTCACAATACCAACAAAATACGGAATAGCTGGAGACGAAACAGCAGGCCCCGGCGGCACATTCATGGCCCTATGCACTATACCCGCCACTCTGGGATATTGCAGGCTCGGCGAGGATCTTTGTCCCGAAGCCTGGTTCATCAGCTACATCAACCCAGCGAACTTTATTTCCGACGCTGTTCGAAGGGAGACCAAAACGAAGTTCATCTCTTTATGCGACTGCTTCGCAGGGTTTGCGATGAACTTTCTCCCAGACATCCTCGATATGCCTCCTGTGGACAGGCGATACTGCGTCAACGAGGACATTAGACCTAGGGGCATGGGCGTCAACCATTGCACTTGGCTTGTCGACCTCCTAGTTAATGGAAAAGACGGTTATCCACTGCTAAGAGAGAAGATCAATGAGAAGAAAAAGGAACTCGTCCGCGATCCTGCAATGGATTTCAACACGCGTCTCCTCGACGCATACGGCTACCTGAACATCTGCCCAGACCATTGCTGGATGCTCTGGGAACACGACGAAGTCCTGAGACAAAGAAGGGAGTTGCTCAAGAACGAAAAGAAACGCGCATCCATATTGGGTTGGACAGAATCAGCTTGGAAATACGTTAAAAAAATGGCCGCAGGAGCCAAATACAATCTCAAGCGTCCCGAATACTGTTTCCACCTGCACCATTCCAGACAGGTGGTAGGCATCATGGTCAGCATAGTCGCTAACGAGGGACGAGAATGGGGAGGCGTCAACTATCTAAACAAGGGAGCCATCGCCAACCTACCGCAGGATGCTATGGTGGAAGGACCTTGCATCGTTGACAAGAGAGGACTCACTCCGATAGCCATGGGAGACCTTCCGAAAATCTTCTTGGGGGTCAGTCTGCACATCCTAAACTGGCAGCAGCTTACTGTGGATGCAGCACTCAACGGTGACAAAGACTTGCTGTACCAAGCGATCCTTGCATCGCCGTACGTTCACGACATGAAGGCTGCTAAGAGGATAATGGGTGAACTCTTAACCGCTCATGCCGAGTTCATGCCCCAGTTCAAATAACACCTCATGTCAAACTAGGAAAGCGGCGAGACAGTTGAACATTCTCGGCAGGCTACCGACTGGTTTCTTTACTCAGGAGTCTTTGATGGTGAGGCTTACCCTGAATTTTATTCCCTTTGAACAAAAGTTAGAAACATCGTGAAATCGTTGAGTATCGCCCGCAAACGTTTAATCGAAACTGGATATAAGGTAAGTTTATGGTGAAGCGGATACTTGTGTTCGCACCACATCCTGATGACGACATCATCGGATGCGGTGGTACCCTCGCCAAACACGTCAAGCTGGGGAATCAGGTCTCTGTCTGCTACATGACTTCTGGAGACGCTGGAAGTCTAGACTACGCAAAAAAGGAACTGGCAAAAGTCAGGGAAGGCGAGGCTGGACGTGCTGCAAAAGTAATTGGTTTTCAAGACTTGACCTTCCTGAGAAACCGAGATGGCTATCTGGAGTTTAACAAGGCTAATCTGGAAAAACTGATTGAACTAATCCGAAAGAAACGTCCACACATAATATATGTCACACACCAGGCAGACGGTCATCAGGATCATAGAACGACTTATCAGCTTGTATGCGAATCTGCTGGAAGAGCAGGAGGCCCTTGGTTTCAAGAAAGCAAACGAAAACCATGGGCCGTTGAGACTATCTTGGCCTATGAAACCTCGGCGCCCCTTTCCAAGTTTAACTATGTGGAAGATATTTCCGAATTTATCAGCAAGAAACTTACTGCTCTGAGGAAACATGAAACACAAATCAAAGACATTCGATATGATGAAGCTGCGGAAGGCATTGCCAAGTACAGGGGAGCCATGACAGGGAAAGGCAAGTACTGCGAAGTCTTCAGAATCATAAAGGCATCTGGCTTGCTATAGATGTTGCAGTGTGTAGATTACATCTGAACCAAAGCAAGCTTCTTCCAGAGACAAGAGAAGCTTTACATCGAAAGCCAACTAATTAAAGACTCCAGTCTCAGACTGGTAAGGAAAGCTGCAAAATGGATACAAGCGCCAGACGAATAGCAAGACAACGCATCCAAACGCTTTTCAATCTGGCTAAAGAAACCATCCATGAAGACCCTGCCCTAGCCCAACACTACGTAGACAATGCTAGAAAAATAGCTATGGCCGCCAACGTCCGCCTACCAAACGAATACAGACGTCAAGTCTGCAAGCATTGTAAAAGCTTTATCTTGCCTGGCGTAAACTGTCGTGTGCGATTGAAACAGAGACGGGAACCTCATATAGTAATCACATGCCTGAAATGCGGAGGTCAGACAAGAATAACCCTAACAAGGGAAAGGAAGAAACCCAAGACATGAACAAGCTTGCTGCAGGAAAGAGACGCTTCATCAAACGGAAACTCAGCGGGGAAAGACCCACAGTGTAAATCGGCAAAAGTGGAGCCTCACCAGAATTGCTTAAGGAAATTGAGAAGCAATTAGCGAAAAACGAGACTGTTAAGGCCAAAATCTTGAAAAGCGCCCTTTCTGAACATGAAGCTAAACAAGTTGCCTTAGAGATTGCTGAAAAAACAGGAGCAGGACTCGTAGAAGTCAGAGGGCACTCTTTCATACTCTACAAGTCTAGCAGTAGGTGAAAGCCTTTATATTTGGCTTCATGATTTTATGAAGGAAACCTCAAGAGGACAAGAAATATTGGTAACACCCAACGACGTTCCAGTATCCAAATTCACCGAAAAACTAGCCAAGTATTTAAGAGAAAACGTGGACGCCGTAACGCCGCCAGCATGGGCAAGCATTGTAAAAACAGGCACTCACGTGGAGAAACAGCCACAAAACCCAGACTGGTGGTATGTTAGGTGCGCCTCAATACTGCGAAAAATATACGTTCACGGCCCAATAGGCATTGAAGGACTAAGGACCGAATACGGCGGAAGAAAAAACAGGGGCGTCAAACCCAGTCACGCAGCAAAAGCAGGCGGTTCAATAATAAGAAAAGCACTCCAGCAGCTAGAAACAGCAGGATATGTTGAAACAGTGAGACCCCGCGGCAGAAGAATGACGCCTGCTGGAACAAGACTTTTGAAAGAATTGGCCGAAGAACTCAGCAAAGAACTGGCGAAGGAGCTTCCAGAACTTCAAAAATACCAGAAAGGTGAGTAAGATGTCAGACGAAGAGCTGGAAGAACTTCGCAAAAGAAGACTTTCAGGCCTACAGAGGCAGTTCTCTGAGGAGCAAAGAAGCGCCCAAGCCGAACAGCAGCTGGAACAGCAAAAACAGGCCCTGCTGAGAAGCATACTAAGCCCAGAAGCCAGGCAAAGACTAACGAATCTCAAAATGGTCAGACCAGACTTCACAGCACAACTGGAACTACAGCTAATACAGCTGGCGCAACAAAGAAAAATACCTGTCCCTCTAGCTGACGAGCAGTTAAAAAAAATCCTCATTCAACTCCAAGGTCGTAAACGGGAAACAACAATAACGAGGAGATGAAAATGACTCGAAACAAACCGACAGCAAAGAAACGCAGACTTGCCAAGGCGGGAAAACAGAAAAAGGCAGTTCCGACATGGGTCATAGCCAAAACAGCCGGAAAATTCAGATCCAATCCCAAGAGGAGACAATGGCGAACAAGGAAAATAAGGGCATAAGAGGAAGGTCTATGGAAAAAGAAGACAAAGAAGAAACAGGGAAGAGTGAGGAAAAACAGGAGGAGCTAGCTGAGGCTGCCGAAGAACTGGAGCTTGAAGAAGAGGCAGAAATCGAAGAAGCTGAGGAAGAAGAGAAGGAAATCCCAGCAGAAGAGGCTGAAGCTGAAGCAAAAGAAGAAGAGATGCCTACACCTGTCGAAGAAGAAGCCAAGCCGCCTCCCAAGAAAGAGAAAGCTAAAGAGGAAGAGATAGTTGAAGAGCGGATCTATACGGTCCCATTGGGCAAGGCTTGGATTATGCCACCTAACAAGAGAACTCCGAGAGCAGTGCGGATGCTGAGAAGCTTCATAGTCAAACACATGAAACTGGAAGCACGCAAGGAAGGGGAAGCTGAGGAAGAAGAAGAACCCAAACGGCTCACCATAAGCAATGAAGTTAACGAGAAGATGTGGGAAAGGGGGATAGAGAAACCTCCGAGGAAAATCCGGGTGCGAGCCGCGAAAGATAAAGAAGGAAACGTGACTGTTTATTTGGCTGAAGGAGATTAATCCTTGGCCATTTACTTGTCAAGTCTTGTTGGAAGCGCGTGCATAGGTGTTTACTCGCTAGTTACTGACCGACTCTTCATAGCCCCCGGTTCAGTACCGCTTGACAAAGCTGAAAGGCTAAGTCAATGGTTGAAAGTAAAGCTGGTACATACATCAATCGGAGGATCAGTCCTTGTTGGAGCGCTTGCCTGCGCAAACTCCAACGGAATTCTGCTCCCCAACTTCGTCAGATGGGAAGAACTTGAGATCATACAGCCGTGCTTTGAAGGAAACGTAGCCGTGATGGAAACCAAGAAAACGGCGTACGGAAACCTTGTTTTGACAAACGATTACGGTGCGATTGTTGATCCACGACTGAAAACCCCGGAAGTGCAGACGATTTCTGAAGCTCTAGGTGTTGAGGCTGTGCGAGGCGAGATTGCAGGTCTCCCTTATGTTGGTTCATTAGCTGTGGCAACGAACAAAGGGGTTCTGGCGCATCCTTTACTGAAGGATTCAGAGCGCAAACTTCTTGAAGAATTGCTTAAAGTTCCCGTCGATGTCGGTACCATCAACTGTGGTATCCCATACGTCAGCACGGGTGTGATTGCTAATCGATACGCAGCTATTGCAGGATTACTGACAACGGGACCCGAGATATTTATAATAGGGAACGCCTTGGATGTGGTGAAAGAGGATGACAAAGTTGAAAGTTTTCAGAGTCACAGGTGAGATTCTGAAGCCCAACCTGAAAACTGCTTTCAGCAAGGAAATGGTGGCTGAAAAACCCGAGCACGCCAAAGAGAAGGTTTATGCGGAGTTAGGCAGCAAACATCGGGTGAAACGTTTCCACATCAACATAACAGGAGTCGAAGAAGTCTCACCTGAAAACATTGAGAACCCACTGCTGAAGAAGCTTGTCACAGGAGAAGAAGAGGTTGGCAAGCAAGAGTGAGGAAGAGCTTCGGAAACTATCAGTGGAACTGCGACTTCTAGAACACACAGCCGAAGCCCTGCAGTCAAGAATGAACATGGTAAGCAGTGTTACAACAGACTTGGCCTTGGCGCACATGACCTTGGAAGGCCTAGAAAAAGAAAGTGAAAAATCAGAGCTTCTTGTGCCCATAGGCGGCACATCTTACATTAGGGCGAAGCTTGACAGCCCTGACAAAATAATCGTTGGCATGGGTGCAGGAGTCTCTCTGGAAAAAACACGGGAAGAAGCAAAAGACATCATTAAGAAACGCCTAGAGGACTTGAACAAAACCAAAACATCAATACAGCAGCAGTTTGCCCAAGTTGCAGAAAGAATCAATCGAGACAGGGAAAGAGTTGAAACGCTGATCGCAGCGATGAAAGAAGAAGGGAAAACTCTGCAAAATGTTTGAGAAACTCAAGTCTGGGCTAAAAGGATTAGTAACCAAAGTAACAACGACTGAACTGAAACCCGAAAACGTGCGCCCGATCCTTTCTGAGTTCAAAATGAATCTCATAGAAAACGATGTAGCGGTTCCAGTGGCCGAAAAAATATGCGGTGAAATGGAACAACGTCTGAACAAGGTTCAAGTCAAACGACTGGAAGACAGAAAGAAAATAGTAGAAAACCACCTACGAGAAGTGCTCTTAGAGATTATACAGACAAACAACAAGTTAGACCTGTTGAGGCTCATTCAGGAAAAACGCAAGAAAGCAGAACCATTCGTCATAGCCTTCGTGGGAATAAACGGCACCGGAAAAACCACAACCATCGCAAAAGTCTGCCGCTTCCTCACCAAGAACGGATACTCAGCTGTCATCGCCTGTAGCGACACCTACCGAGCTGGATCAATCGAGCAGCTTGAAGAACACGCAAGAAGACTTGGCATAAAAATGATCAAACACACATATGGCGCAGACGCTGCAGCCGTTGCTTACGACACAATCAACCACGCCAAGGCCCACGGAATAAACGCTGTTCTAATCGACACAGCTGGAAGAATGCAGACAAACCAGAACCTGATGAACGAACTCGCAAAAATCAAACGCGTTGTGAAACCAGACCTGACAATACTGACTCTGGACTCGCTCATTGGAAACGACGCCGTCATGCAAGCAGAAGAGTTCCACAAAGCAGTTGGGATAGACGGAACCATATTGACCAAGGTGGACGCCGACGTCAAAGGCGGCTCAGCCCTAAGCGTGACCTACGTCACTCATAAACCCATTCTTTTCATTGGAACTGGACAGAAATACGATGATCTTGAGGAGTTCAAGCCTGAAAAGTTCGTAGAAATGATTCTTAAACAATAGGCAAGCCACGTTTGCTGCACAGATACACTTATCTCGACAAGGTTTTCCACATAACTCGATTCAATGAGTAAACATCCAGTTTGGAGAAGGTCTTCTTGGAAGCCGCTGTTGACGTTAAGAAACTGGTTAAGGTTTATAATGGCAAGATAAGGGCCTTGGACGGCATCGACTTGAGCGTCGAGGCCGGCGTAGCCTTCGCCTTGTTGGGCCCAAACGGAGCAGGAAAAACCACTTTGATCAGGATTCTAACCACACAACTAAGACCAACTTCCGGTGACGCCTACGTTTTTGGGCTAAACGTCACAAGGGAAGGCAGCAAAATCAGAAGACTTGTCAGCTATGTTCCTCAAGAAATGAGCGTATGGACAGACGTAAGCGGCTATGAAAACCTTCTTGTATACGCCAAAATTTTCGGGATTGCCTCACAAGAAAGAAAAAAGACTATCTTCGAGGCACTGGACAGCATGGGACTAAGTGAGGTTGCAAACAATCTTGTAAAAACCTATTCAGGCGGAATGGTCAGAAGACTTGAGATCGCGTGCGCTTTACTGATCAAACCTAAGATAATGTTCTTAGACGAACCGACAATCGGGCTAGACCCAGCAGCCAAGCAGGTTGTATGGGAGAAACTGTCGTCGTTCAAAAAAGAGTATGGAGTAACGATATTCTTTAACACGCACTACATGGATGAAGCTGACCTATACTCCGACAACATAGCAATAATTGACAGAGGGAAAATAGTCAAGAAAGGCACGGCAGACGAGCTTAAACGTTCTCTTCAGGGAGAAGTCATCTCCTTCAGCTTCCAAGGAAACAGTATCAAAGAAGAATCTATCCAAAAACTCAGAAAACTGAGCTCCACAAGAGATGTCATTGTAGACAAGTCAGAGTTAAATGTCCTTGTTGAAGATGCTGAAACTGCTTTGCCCATGGTCATGGAAACTCTAAGAGTTGAAGGCATTTCTGCTGAGAAGATCTCCATAACTAAGCCGACCTTGGATGATGTCTTCTTGAAGTATGCTGGAACCAGACTTGAGACAAGCGGCAGAATCAGCGAAGTGACTCATGTTAGAGATATGATTAGGAGAGGGTAAGCATGAAGGATTCTTTGCGAACCTTTTTTGTAATGATTGAGCTTGAGCTTAGAAGACTAAGGCATGACAGAACAGAACTCTACTTCAGAGCCGTTCAACCGATCCTGTGGATTGTCATTTACGGGCCAGTTATGAGCAGCGTTAGAGCAATACCTACTGGTGACACGCCGTACACGGATTTCATCACACCAGGCGTGCTCATACAGTCGACAACTTTTCTGAGTATATTCTATGGCCTGATGATGGTTTGGGAAAGGGACTCAGGAATCTTGAAAAAACTTCTTGTAACGCCAGCTTCCCGGTATGCAACCGTAATAGGGCGCTCAATGGCTTCAGGTGTAAGAGCGATATTTCAAGGCTTGATAATCATCCCGGTTGCACTGCTGATCGGCGTCAAGTTCATCCCCAACATAGCATATTTCGCCTCAGCCTTCGTCATCATCTTTTTCGCCTCGGGCGGTTTTGCTGCGATATCTATCCTCGTAGCTTCTTTCATGAAAACTAGGGAAAGGTTCATGGGTATAGGACAAGCCATCATAATGCCACTCTTTTTCGCAAGTAACGCCCTTTACCCAATTCAGATGATGCCACAGATTCTGCGAGATTTTTCAGCCGTTAACCCCTTGAGCTACGTAGTTGACGCCGTGAGAGGATTACTAATAACAGGAGACCTGACCAACCTTCTGATTGATGTGGCAGCAATAGTGATCTTCGATGTAGTGATGTTTATTGTCGCTTCAATAAGCTTTAAGCGAATTATTGAGTAGCTAGTATTTTCCCAGCAGTTTCAACAATATAGTTTTGGCAGAGTACAGCCTGTTCTCGCTCTGTTCGTATATAACCGACTTTGAACTCTCAACAACGTCTCCAGTTATTTCATATCCTCTGTGAATAGGCATGTCATGCATCACGTAGGCGCTGCTGTTCTTCAGCAACTCTTTGTTGATTTGATAAGGCATCATCAGTTTGACGCGTTTCTCCTTCTCCGCCACAAACTTGGGATCTGTGAAGAACTCCATGTCAACCCAAGTGTCAGTATACACGAAATCTGCGTCTTTAACAGCTTCTCTAATATCCGATTTGGTTTCCCAGAGCCCTGTCCTCTTAGCATTTTCGAGAAGCTCGTTGTCTCGCGTTGGCTCATTGAACATCGGCGTCACCGTAGTTATCTTGGCCCCGGTCATTGTGCAGCCTTCAATGAGCGAATTACAAACGTTGTTATGGATACCCACATAGACCACCTTAATACCCTTGAGTTTACTTTTCCTCTCTTTTACTGTGATCAAATCGGCAATCGCTTGGCTTGGATGATACTTCTCGTCACAACCATTGATTACTGGAACGCGGGAAGCTTTGGCCATAGTCTGCAAATCAGCGTTTTTCATCAGCCTAGCCATTATGCAGTCAACATTTCGGGACAGATACCGAATCTCATCTGTTAAGTCTGCCAAAGCAAAATTCGTTGTTCTCCAGTCAATGAAAAGGGCGTGGCCGCCAAGCTGAGTCATTGCCACCTCAAAAGAAACTCTTGTTCTCGTGGAGGTTTTCTGAAAGATCAAGGCCAAGGACCTGCCGTCCAAAGCCTTTCTATACTCTTCAGGGTTGCGTTTGATCTCAATACCTTTGTCTATCATTTCCCCAAGTTGTCGGCCAGTCAATTCTTTGAAATTGAGTAAATGCAAGTTTTCACCCGCTACCAAACTTTTAAGCCTTCAACCACCTTCAACAATTATAAGCTTTATGGAAACTTTTTTCCCAGAATCTCGTATCTTCATTTGGAAGCGCAGAACATGATACTGATTGTCGCCTCAAACAAGGACATCGCAAGCCTGAACATCAAGAACCAAATCCTAAGCCACTATGATTTCCAAAAAACACAAACGTTCCAATCAAACCCAGTGTATGAGGCTAGAATTGATGACAAGAATGTTGAACTCATAACCTTGAATCACGAATCTGTGTACGCCCAAGATCTGCCAGACTCATTCACCAGCTTGGAACTGATAATCTTCATTTCAAGACACAGCAGCCTCAGCGGAACTCCTACTCTTTCAGTTCACACACCAGGCAACTTTGCTGAAGCGGAACTAGGCGGAATCCCGAGAAGGGTTTCTATTTCACCGGCTCATGCGATGAGAGAAGCCTTAAAGACTATGCTGAGGCTGAAAGAAGAAAAGAACCTCAACTACGAAGTTTCTTACGAATGCACACACCACGGACCCTCTTTGGACGTACCAACAATGTTTGCTGAATTGGGGAGCTCGCCTGAGCAGTGGAGTGACTTGAGAGCTGCTGAAGCCGTCGCACGTGCGGCCATAGAAACCGTTCAACGATTTAGCATCGCTACAGCCAAGGCAGCGCTAGGAATAGGCGGAACGCATTACAATGCTAGGTTTACTCGAATGGCCTTAGAGAACGAGTTGGCGTTTGGGCACATGATTCCCAAGTATGCCGTTTCAAGAGTCGATTCAGCTATGCTCAGACAGTGTATGGAAAGAACGATGGAAAAGGTCGAAACTGTCATTCTTGATTGGAAGGGAATAAGAGGAGAAGACAAACTGCCGCTTGTCAACATGCTCACTGAGATGGGCATACGTTTCGAGAAGCGCTAACGCATGACGCATTTCTTAGGAGAGGCCGACCATGGGGAAAAGTTAATAGAAATGTGTGTCTTTATCTACCAGAACCTACAGTAACGTCTGTATCAAATTGAAATGCTGAGAATGCGATAACTATGGGCTTGAGAAATTTCCTAAGCCAGTGCGGAAGAACATTGAAGCTGGCTGTTAAACCTGGAAGAAGCGAGCTTTGGCTCTCAATAAAAATATGCCTCCTAGGCATGGGAGCAATAGGATTAATCGGTTTTATTGTCAAATTGCTTTCTTCTGTTCTGCAACCAGGTACCGCTACGACCTAGAAGGAAGATATTCGATGGAGAAACACGAAGAGTATACAACCAAGATTTTTGCTGTGAAAACAACTACAGGCCAAGAGAGAAATGTTGCTAGACTTATCTCAGCCAAGATTGAAATGAACAAGATACCGATAAAAGCTATTCTTGCCCCTGAAACATTAAGGGGATACGTGTTCATAGAGGCTGAAGGTCCGCACTTGGTGGAGGAAGCAATAGCAGGCATAAAACATGTGCGTTCAAGGGTCCCTGGCATAGTGAGTTTCGCTGAAATCGAGAGATACATCGTTAAGAAACCGATCATTGAAGAGTTGAGTGAGAGCGACATAGTGGAAGTTACGGGTGGACCATTCAAAGGTATGCGGGCAAAGATAACCAGAATTGACAAGACAAAGGAGGAAGTCACGCTTGAACTGCTCGAAGCAACTTTCACCCTACCGATCACTGTGAGTTCAGACTACGTTAAACTCGTTGAAAAAGCAAAGAAAGCAGCCGGTGGTGAAACATAAGATGGCAGACAAAAAGACTGTAGAACTCCTCATAAGCGGAGGACAGGCAAACGCCGGACCACCGTTGGGGCCAGCGCTTGGACCGCTGGGCGTAAACGTCATGGCGATCGTAAACAGGATAAACGAGCTTACAAAAGACTATTCTGGCATGAAGGTGCCAGTCAAAGTCATAGTTGACCCTGACACCAAACAGTTTGAAGTAACCGTTGGAACACCCACAGCATCTGCCTTAATCGTGAGCGAACTCAAAATCGAGAAAGGCTCGGGCACACCGAGCACACAGAAAGTTGGAAACCTCACCATAGACCAAGTCATACGGATAGCCAAGATGAAGCAGTCAGAGCTGCTGTCAAAGACCCTGAGAGGAGCCACTAAAGAGATCCTGGGAGTCTGTGTCAGCATGGGAGTGACAGCTGAAGGCAAAGACCCGCGAGAAGTACAGCGAGACATTGATGAAGGCAAGTATGACGAGCTGTTAAGCAAGAGTTAAGGACAAGCGAATATTTTTATAACTGCACTGTATTCCCTCAATGGCACGAGGCCTTTAAATGCCCTTAGACCAAAAAACAATCTTGACTGCAGTCAAAGAAGCAAAGGAAAAATCAGAAAAACGAAAATTCAACCAATCAGTAGAGCTAATCCTGAAACTACAGGACATTGACATGAAAGCGGCCGAGAGCAAGATCCAGGAAGTCGTTGAGCTTCCGTACGCGCCGGAAAAACCCAACAAAATCTGTGTCATAGCCTCAGGAGAACTGGCGCTGAAAGCAAGAAAAGCGAACGCAGACCGTGTGATCGAAAAGAGTGATCTTGAAGCTATGGCCGGCAATAAACAAGAAATGCGCAAAGTAGCCAACGCTTACGATTTCTTCATCGCTGAAGCCCCATTGATGCCCCTGGTGGGCAGGACATTAGGCTCTGTGTTGGGTCCAAGAGGAAAGATGCCCGTACCAGTTCCGCCGTCGGCAGACATCGAGGCTTTGATGACTAAACACCGCAAGACAATCGTGGTCAGAATGCGTAACCAGCCTATCCTGCAGAACCGGATAGGAATGGAAAACATGAAGGACGAAGAAATAGCTGAGAACATTCAGGCGGTCTTAAGGGTTTTAGAGGGAAAACTTAAAAAAGGAATGAAAAACATCAAGTTTGCCTACATAAAAACAGCCATGGGTGCACCTGTTAAGATCAAGCCGTAGAGTGGAAAAACCAATGCCGTCCAAGCAAGTTTTGCAGCAGAAAACCAAGGAAGTCGATGAGATAACAAACCTCATCAAAGGTTACAGGATCATCGGCATCGCCAGCCTACAGAAAGTCAGAGCAGCACAAATGCAAGAATTCAAGAGAAACTTGGCAGACAAGGTGTTCATGAGAGTTTTGAAGAACACCCTAGTGAAGCTGGCGATTGACAACTGCAATGAAAGGCCTGATCTCAAGAAACTTGAAGAACATCTTGTAGGGTCAAATGTTTTCATGTTCACAGATCTCAACCCGTTCAAGTTGGCGTTGATCCTCGAAAGAGGAAAAGTCAAAACAACTGCCAAGTCAGGCGATATAGCAGCCTTCGACGTCGTAGTCCCAGCAGGAAGCACAGGACAGTCGCCTGGCCCCATAATCAGCCAGCTGAATGCAGTAGGCCTGCCGACGCGAATAGAATCTGGAAGCGTCTGGATAAATAAGGATACGCTGGTCGTCAAGAAGG
>Ga0315296_10001017_pt1 | contig 24779 bp, 29 predicted proteins | sample YL17G14_18_MG_FD_203921 | JGI IMG/M metagenome (GOLD analysis project Ga0315296, IMG submission 203921) | Sediment microbial communities from Yellowstone Lake, YNP, Wyoming, USA - YL17G14_18 | ecosystem: Environmental > Aquatic > Freshwater > Lake > Sediment | place: USA: Wyoming | collected... | reverse complement strand
AGTCGATGCCCTGTTTTCGCGCCCAATCGGATAATTTCATAGTATCATCTGCCTATATATGGTATTACTTGGTATTAAATCTTTCTACTGTTGCAACCCCCAAAATCAGGAGCACGCAACTGCACACGATGAGCAGGATACGATGCCCCCTTGTGCCCAGAACTTTACGTCCCCGAGCGACCGAAAAAGAAACCAGCGAAAACCAGCTGAGGTCAGCGAAGAAGTGACCCAGTAACCAGAAGACGACGCCAGCCAGGGACGCAATCAGGAATGCCTCCATGAGCGTGGCAAGTCCAACCGTCGACCACCAGAGTATCACGGTTGGGTTCAGGATGGTGCTGAACATGACACCGCCAACCAGAGGATGATAATCGGTAATCACTGTTTCTTTAGAATTACGCTTTAGTTTCGAGATGCTGAGAACACCCAGAACAACGAGAAGAACTCCACCCACTACTCCGATCCCAACTTGGAAGGCTTGACTTTGGAGCACAACACCCAGACCGAGAGCAAGAAGGGAAATCGCAGCTAACTCAACCAAAATGTGCCCGGACACAGCGAGCGGCCCGGTTCGCGCGCCATATGTGGAGGACTTCGCGACGGTGTAAGCTAGCAGTGGGCCGGGTACGAGAGCCCCAGATAGGGCGATGAAAAAACCGATTGGGAACTGAACCAGCGCCTGAAACATTTTTGTCCCCCGATGAACGATTATGGCAAAAGGCTTAAAATTACATGGTATTAGTAAAATAGGTCATCGGATGGAGCAGTTGAAGTTTCTACTCGACGAAGACGAGCTGCCGAAGGCTTGGTATAATATTCAAGCCGACCTCCCGACGCCTCTCGACCCGCCTCTAAACCCGGCTACAAAGGAGCCGATTGGCCCGGAGGCACTTGCGCGGATTTTCCCCATGGAGTTGATCAAGCAGGAGGTCAGTCGTGAGCGCTGGATTTCGATACCCGAGGAGGTTCGGGATATTTACCGGCTGTGGCGCCCGACCCCCCTATACCGCGCGCGAAGGCTCGAACAGATGCTAAAGACTCCCGCTAAAATTTATTACAAGTGGGAAGGGGTCAGCCCTCCAGGGAGCCACAAGCCAAACACGGCAGTCGCTCAGGCATACTACAACATGAAGGAAGGAGTCACGCGGCTCGCTACGGAAACTGGCGCTGGGCAATGGGGGAGCGCGCTGGCGTTCGGCACCATGCTGTTTGGCCTGAAGTGCACAGTCTACATGGTCAGGGTCAGCTATGAGCAGAAGCCATATCGCCGCATCCTGATGGAGACTTGGGGGGCGGAGTGTATCCCTAGCCCCAGCCAGCGCACGCAGTACGGCAGACAAGTGTTGCAGCAGGACCCGAAGTGTACGGGCAGCCTTGGAATCGCGATATCAGAAGCGATCGAGGACGCGGTGACTCATGAAGACACGAAGTACTCCCTCGGGAGCGTGCTCAACTATGTGCTACTACATCAAACGGTGGTAGGGCTCGAGGCGAAGAAACAGATGGAGATCGCGGGAGATTATCCTGATATCATCTTCGGCTGTGTGGGTGGTGGAAGCAATTTTTCTGGCTTGGCGTTTCCATTCGTCGCTGATAAAATTAAAGGAGAGAAACCAGAATTGCGGGCCGTTTCGTGTGAGCCAAAAGCATGTCCGACGCTGACAAAGGGGCTCTATATGTACGATTTCGGCGACACCGCGGCGATGACCCCGCTGCTCAAGATGTATACGCTCGGCCACACCTTCGTGCCGCCGCCGATTCATAGTGGTGGCCTACGCTATCACGGCGATGCCCCGCTACTTTGCAAGCTCACTCACGATGGCTACATGGAAGCCGTGGCCTATTACCAGAACGAAGTATTTGAAGCGGCGCAGCTTTTCGCCCAAGCAGAGGGTTTTGTGATAGCTCCTGAAACCGCGCATGCCGTGAGGGGCGTGATCGACGAGGCCCTGAGGTGCAAGGAAACCGGGGAGGAAAAAGTGATCCTCTTCAACAACAGCGGGCACGGACACTTCGACCTGACGGCATACGATGCTTACCACGCGAAGAAGTTGGTTGACTACGAATATCCCGCCGAGTTGGTCAAAGAAGCGCTGGCGAAGGTGCCAAAGGTTTAAAGGAAGTATTCCCGTTTTCGGTTTTTACAAGTGTTGTAGCTTAAGCACGTCAGTTCGCCCATCATTCATATCATCGACTTGCTCAGACGATGCCGTGACATCATCCGTGCTATTCTCTATTAGAACTGAATTAGTTTAATCTTTCCTAATCTCCAAAAAGCGCGTTCAGTATGATATCTGGCCTGAACTCGACCAGATCATCGTAGCCCTGTCCCGTCCCCAAGAAGAGGATCGGCTTCCCAGTCACCTGAGTTATGGACAGGGCAGCCCCCCCGCGGGCATCGGCGTCCATCTTGCACAGAATCGATCCTGTTATCCCAACTGTCTGGTCAAAGGTCTTGGCCTGCTCGACGGCATCGTTCCCGGTGAGCGCGTCCCCTACAAAAATTATCATGTCCGGCTTGGCCACGCGTACGATTTTTTTCATCTCGTCCATGAGGTTGATTTCGGTCTGCATCCGCCCGGCAGTGTCGACGAGAACCACATCGAGGCCACGGGCTTTCGCGTGGGCTATTGCATCGTAGGCGACCGCCGCGGCATCCGAACCCCGACGCTGCTTGATTACATTAACTCCCACCCGCTCGGCATGGATCTCCAGCTGCTCGATGCCTGCGGCCCGGAATGTGTCAGCGGCAGCGAGCACCACCTTGTAACCGTGGCCCATCAGATATCGTGCCATTTTGGCGATGGTCGTGGTCTTTCCGGTGCCGTTTATCCCAACGAAAACTATCACGGCAGGCTCACCCCCGGCACGCTTGGCGTCCACGACCTTTATCATGTCCACTCCCTTCTCCGTCTTCAAGACCTCTTTAATGGCCTCCCGCAGCACTTCGTCTGCAATTTTCTTCGGGTCATCCCTGAGCCCAAGCTTTCGCCCAACTAGACCTGCTTTGACTCGCTCGATGATATGATCGACAACTGGAACCGCGACATCGCTCTCAAGCAAGCCCACCTGAAGGTCCCAGATGATATCCTCGATGTCCCCCGGGGCGAGTTCTCTGCGGACGACGCGCTTCACGGCCCTGCGCAGCCCCTTGCTTGGCCTTTTCGGTGTAGGTACTTCCAGCGTAATCTTGGGTGGAGCTTTGGCTTTGGGTGTGACTTCAGGTATGGCCTTGGGCGGGACTTCCGGTGTGACAGCGGGTGTGAATTCCGGTTCGGCTTCAGGCGGTGCTTCTTGAACCGGCTCGGACACTACCTCTCGTGTGATGCGCTCCTTGATTTGTTTGAGTTTTTTCTTCAGCTTCTCAAACATCTGCCGTCCTCATCCTTCGGACCCTTCTCTTCCCTTCTTGAGGAGTTTTTCCGCCTCGGGCCTAAGCGCTTCTATGCCCTCCTCCAGCCGCCCAAGCTCCTCGCGCGCCTGCCCCACCGCCTGTTCAAGTTCAGCTGTGCGTCCCTCGAGAAGCGTTATGGCATCGTCAGCTGTGCGCTCGGCCGCCACATTTGCACCGAGCCCAGTTGTCACCTTATCGGAGCGCGTGATCTTGGCACTGATGAATGAGTCCGACCCAATCGGCACCAGTATCTCCGTGTCCGGTTTGAGCTCCTTTATTTTCTTGATCGCTCCGATTGTCATGGAGAGTTCCGTGAGCGAAGCGACAAGCGCGGAGATGTGCTGGCGGAGTGCATCCACGGCAGCTTCGTTATCGCTGAGCTGGGCTAGAAGGCGCTGTAGCCGCTCCTGCTCCTCGTTCGTCAAGCGTTCCATCTCATCACTCCAACGTTGCCAAGATTTTCGGGTCGGTCACATCTTCAGGTTTGATTTCAGCCGCTTCCTCTATATTGATTTTGTTTCGCTTGATCTTGTGCCTGCTGCCAAACTCGGAGTAAATGCGCTCGAGGGCCTGCTCTTTGGAGAGCGCGAGCAGCTCCCGCGTGAATTTTTGGAGGTATAGTCCTTGTTTGAACCACCCGCTAATACGGTAGATTTGCATTTTCCCACCTCAGATAAACCCCAAGGCGCTATCGATGCGACCGAGTTCCGGCCCTGTCGTGGTCATTCCGACGACCGCGCCGTTCGAGTTCGCCGCCATACAGAGCCCCACGAACTTCACTCCGCTGCACGCCGTTCCTACATCGGCAGGGACCCCCAGCAACTTCTCCACAAATTTTAGCTCACCTTCGGATACGTCCGAGTGCAAAAGCGCCCCGCGGTTGGTTGCCACACCGGCCGCCCCCACGTTTTTTATCCCGGCTATCGTACCGCGCTCTATTGGGACAGCGAGGCTTTCACCTATGAGCTTCAGCGTTTCGTCCGGGAGGTCTGGATTTGCTATCGCCCCGTTGTCGTTCGCCAAGATGAGGTTCCCGAACGCGGTGAATTTTCCAGGTATCTGTGTAATGTAAGCTCCGTGGTTGGCCAACTCCTCGTCGTTTTCTACATCAAATAGGTCCGAGCAAACGAAACCGTGGGAGTTGCCCGCCATTAAAATCCCAATCAACGGACTTTTGCTCAAACTGCCCTTGACCACAGGTGCGCCCAAAGTATCTCTTACAACCTGCTCTCGATAGTGTAACTGAGACGGAAACAGCGAGATTTTATCGGTACACATGGCGAAAACCCCCAAATACGGAATCCTGTTGAAGCCCATCCTTACGATAGCCATCTCTCCACCTTGCTTACCCGGCGATGGTAGCCTCCACCGACCCATCGTCCTGCTTCACGACCCGCACCCTGATCTTCGAAGGGGGGTGTTTAGCGCCGCATTCCCAGATTTTTCTGTTTACTCCTTGATCCAGTTTTATCTCGTCCGACTTCATGTGTTTTTTCAAAAATTCGCGGACCAACTTCGCCGCCCTCTTAGCGCGTCGCTGATGGGCAACTCGCTTGGCCTTCCGCAGGGGGATGACATAGATTCTCTCTTCTGGCATTAGACCACCTATGGTTTGATGCGTTGTCTGCGCCAGCTCCGTCGCTTTGCGTTGGTGCGAATTCTGCCTTTGGTCCTGCCCATGACCCAGACCGGAGCCCGTCTCGTGAGCTTCGCGGCCCTGCCCAACCTTCGCTTAAGGGGGGATGGCTTGTTCCGCGCCATTTAGGCCCTCCTTATCTTGAACTCGCGTTTTCGTGTCTGTAACCGGCTCAAAATTTCCTTCAGCTGTGAATCGGTGATCTTGGAACCAAGCTTGCCGGACTGGGCGAGCTGGATCAGTTGGATCTCAAGTTGTTCGGCAAATTCAGGTTTGGCCGCGCGTATGTTGGCGAGCCTGCTGCGGGCTTCGGGGGTGAGGATTTGCTGGATGGCGGCTCGCTTTTGGATCTCGTACTGCCGCCTGAGTTCGGCCTGGCGTTGCTGCTCCTGGAGCTGGGTTTGATACTCTAGCATTTTTCGCCTGCGGAGCTCTTCTATTTCCCCATCCTCTTCCATACAATTACTTCCCTTCGGCTTTCATCTGCTCGGCGATTTGTTCGAGCATCAAGGCCCCCTTGGAGGTCAGCTTTCGCCCCCTGCGCTCGGCCTTTGCCACTAACCCTGCCCGCTCCAGCTGCTGTAGGATGACTCGGACGACCTTCCCACCAGCCTTCTGGAAGTACGCTGGGGCCTGCCCCCGATGCTTCCTCCCGCCATAGTAGGTGCGGAGCCTTGAGATTCCAACCGGACTGTCGATATATATCCGCCGCAGGAGGGAGGCCGCACGGATGTACCACCAGTCGGGCTGCTCCGGCGGTCGCTCATTATGAGCGCCGGTTTTTGCAAAGTGGCTCCACTGGGGCGGCGTGAGTTCCTCCAGCTTTTTCAGCTCCTCGCTCGTTCGCTTGATGAGCGCATCTGCATGGACTTCTCGAACAGACATTTTATCCACCATTTTTGTCCTCTAATCATCTAGAGGCAACGATATTAACACTTTCCCCGCAACGTTAATTGTTTTGCCCTCTTGTTTGAATTGTCGGGCAATGCATTAGAACTTGTCATGGTAAGAGTTCTAGGATCAGGAGAAAAAGTATGGGGGTATAAAAGCGCGAAAAACAGGATAATACTGGAGGTATGGAATGAAAATGAACCAAAATGGGATTTCTACAATCGCGATAGTGGCAATAGTGGTTACGGTCGTTGTCGTCGCCGTTGTCGGGGGTGTTGCAGCCGTAGTCCTGCTGCAGCCAGGAACTCCATCAGGTGGAACGACTACTGGAACCCCAACCACGACAACAACAGGCGGCGGAGGCGTTACAGGGACAACCACGACAACAACAGGCGGAGGCATTGCAGGGGCAACGAGCCTGTCGTGTAAGATGGATGGTACTTACGGAGGTTCAACATATACAATGACACTCAAAATAAAGAACATCGGCTCAGATAGCATAAAAATACGAGTGGAGGGGACTATGATGGGCCAAGAATTTATTGAGATCGTAAATGGAGAGCAGCAAAAGGCGTGGGTGTATACACCGGGTAGCGGATGGCAAGACATATCGGAGAACTTCTCAGGTCTGTTGAATCAATTCAGTCAACTTCAGACTGGGTTGTCTGGGTGGACAGGTGGAGAAATTAATACTACAGATCCAACTACTGGCGCACCAGTCAGAATCTACGACATCGTGTTGAACCCGGTGCTCGCCGACTCTTTGTTCATAGGGCAAGGGGGAGAAACCACAACACCGACGACTCCAACAACTACAACCACGACACCAAGCGGAGGCATCGGGTCGGCTACGAGCTTGGATTACAAGATGGATATGACATCAGAGGGGCAGACGACGACATGGGGATATAGAGTGAGAAATATCGGGACTACCAACCTAGACATGAGAGTTGATTGGACCACATCCGGAACGACCACGTCGTACATCATAAGCGGAAGTCAGCAGCAAGGATGGATATACGTTGGCACTCAATGGATGTCTTTCTCCGATCTCGGCATGAACTTCAGCGAGTATTGGAGTCAATATTCCAGCAGCCTCGGAACGTCTACTGGCTACTTGTCCGATTGGGTCTCTGGTGAGTGGTCTGAGACGTACGGCGGAATCACATACAGAATCTACGACATACTAGTGAACCCATCGCTACCAGACTCGGTATTCCAACCCGGCTAATGCGGTTGGAGCAATCCACCTATCAGCTACCAAACAAAGGGGGGCAAACGCGGCTAGCCCCTTTTTTTATTTTTATTGCCGTGTCATTTTTTTCGGCCTGTAAGGTAGGCGTACCACGCGGCCGCACCGCAGACAGGTGATGGTCACGCTGCTTTGCCTGATCCGCACACGGCAGCTGTTGCCCGGCCTCCAGAACGATATGCATTTCCTACAGAACTTTCGCTTCAGGTCTCGGGAGAGTCTGACGTTGTGTCTTGTTTTTATCCGCCACGCGTGCTTAACGTACCTGTCCGCAAGTTCGGGATGCTTCTCAAAAACCTCCTCCGCGAGTTCGAACAGACGCTGTATCCTTTCCACAGCGATCGTTTTGTTGTCATCATTCACACTAAATCTAGGGGACATCTGACAACCTCGCCAGTCTGGTTTTAGGGATCTCGTGCACGTCTTCGTAAGCAAAGATCGCGCGCATCATCACGGTCGGCGCACATAAAAGTTCGGGGTCAATGCTCACGAGTTCATCTGTGAGTTCCTCAACGTCAGAGAGGAAATCGCCGTGCGGGAACCCGCCGACAATTACGCAGACGTCATCCTCTTTAGATAGCCCGCCAAATATCTCGTTCAATCGCTTATGCTCTCCCCGCTCGCTGAAAGTAACGACCTTTTTCGGCTTCAACCGTCTAAGAAGGATTTTAAGTGAAGCATCTTCAAGGTGGAGCAAAGGTTTTTCATGTGGAGCCGCGCCGGTGAGGAAAAGATGTTCCATCAGCCCCTCGAACCTGTAGTACATCCGGGGGAGATGGGTGGACGGGTCGACGGTGATGAGCTTGTTGTGCCGTGTGTGGACGTAGATTCGCAGCAGCCCTTCCCGGTTGAGTGGAGTGTCAAGCGCCAGCAGCAGGCAGACGTGGACGATGTCGGGCCTCCCACGACGGTCGGCATCTGGTAGTTTGCGCATCGCGGGGAAGTGGAGGCTCGAGTTCAGCAGCAGCTCCGTTGGGCGCCTCCCACTGCGACGGGCTAGCCGTTGAATCACGCGGTGGCTGGAGATCTCGCGCGGCACTTGCTCCAACTCGGAATCGGCCAAGATTAGGTGAAGCACATGAACACCAAACTAACTTTCACCAAGAGCTATTTTAAGTTGGGACAAAAAAGGATGATGGAGTTCGATGCTGGACGAAAGGGTTGTGATAACGCTTGTGGCGGGTGCAGTGGCGATAATATTCAGGGCCACCATAGGTTGGATATTCAAGCGGAAACTCCGGAAACTGGTTGGATACCAGCTTCTCGCTAACGCCCTCACAGGCGTACTCGGTATAGGTCTACTATTCTACCTGCTCTACGTTTGGGGCGTGGTCGGAGCTCTGATCGAAATGGTCGCCACGCTCGGGGTAATCGCGATGATCTTTCTCTTCACGATAAAAGATATCTGGCTCTCGAATCTCTTCGCTGGCCTCTCGCTCATAGGTGACAAGCTAATCAACATCGGCAGCGAGGTGGAGGTCGCCGGCAAGCGGGGGAAGATCGTGGAGATGACCCTCACGGTGACGAAGGTCAAGACAGCTGGCGGGAACCTCATAATTGTCCCAAACAAGAAATTCAGAGAAGATGTAGTTGTAATTATGAAAAAGCGTGGTTGAGGACAGCTTGGACAGGGCGGCGCTGTTCCAAATCACAAAAATTGGTGCGAGAATCAAACATGCGCAAGTAAATCAGTATCCACGCTTGACAAAAAAGAGGAGGAAGCAGATTGGAACTCAACTTGTACGACCAGAATGGCCCTTTGGAACCGCGGCGGTACTCTTCAGGTAAAACCCAAATAGACCTGATCGAGAAAATTCTGGATGCTTTCGACGGGGATGATATAGTCTTTTTCAAAGGGACGGTCGGGAGTGGAAAGTCGGTCATCGGCATCAGGACCATTCTGGAGCTTGGGAGGGGTGTGGTCTCGGTCCCAACGAAAGTGCTCTCCGACCAGTATGCTGCCAGCTACGAGCGCGACAAGTATTTCGTGAAAAAGGATGGGTCGCGAGGCAAGATAGGGATACTGAAGGGACGCAGAAACTTCGGGTGCATGTTCAGCGCCGAGAAGGGGAGGGAAACTTCCTGCGCCAGCAGCACACTCCCGTGTACCAGACCGCTTGATAAAGAAGCAGAAGAACGCAGGGTCGATGCGGTTCAGCAGTGCCCCCACTGGGGATTCATTTTCCACAGCGGTTGGGCCAGTTCGATAAAGGATGCTGTTAAGTTGCCCTACGAAGGTATCGCCGGGAAGTGGATTTGGTGCAAGAAGGGCGAGTGTCCCTACTGGAAGCAGTTTCAAGCCTACGTTTCTTCCGACGCGATAGTTATGAACTCCATGAAGTGGGCAGCCGAGGTATGTGTCGGGAGGCTGCCGCGGGTACCGGTTACCGTCATCGACGAGGCCGACGAATGGCTGGACTCGCTCGCCGTGAAGGTATCGCTCACGCAGAAGAAAATAGACTGGGCGCGCGGGAAAATCGAACGGGACGAGGAGTTGGGAGAAAAATTGAGTGAGATGTGGGCGGGAACCTTGGGAGGAAAAAAGGATCCACTGGAGATGGCCGGGTTTCTAACCGAAGTGCTGGAGGAAATTGATGAAACATCTGGGGACCTGTACTGGAGGCTGAAATCGCTCTTGGAGCACCGAACTCACGCGGAATGGGAGGTCAAGGAAAAAACCGTGATATACTTCGTTCCGGACCCAAAAATAGTCTTAAAACGACTCATCGACAAAGTGGGTGGAAAGTGGCTCCTGATGAGCGCGACTTGCCAATCTTCAGAAGTGCTCGAGAACGTGTTTGGAATAACGCCGGTCCTTGTAGAGGGGGAAACGAAATTTCCTGGACAGCTCATCCAGCGAAGGCTTGGACCGGAAAAGGTTGTGAATTACCGCAGATGGTCAGAGGAGAAATTTAAGCGTGAATACTGGAACCTCCTAGCAAGGATGATGCGAAAGGCCAAGCGTCCCGGTTTCGTGCCTATTCATGCGTTTAAGTACCTGCCCCAGAAGCTGAGAGACAAAATTAGAATTGAGGGCGCCGAGATCTATAAGCATCAGGAACTCATCTTCACCACCAAGATGGACAGGGGCGCTGACCTCAAGGGCATGAAGAGCATCATAATCACCAAGTTCCCCTACCCGGAGCGTGAGGACCCTCTCCTGAAGGGAATGGAACGTCGTCTGGGAAATGAGGCCTTTTGGGGGTACTATCGGGACATGGCCGAGCGATCTTTCGTGCAGCAGGTGGGGAGGGTGCTCCGCTCGGATGAGGATGTGGTGGAGTTATGGAGCCCGGACGGCGCGTGCCATGCTGGGCTGAAGTGGTTATGGAAGGGCCGTATGGTTGAGAAACTTGGCAGGGAGAAGTGAACCTCAGTGTTTCCCCTCAAGGATGAAAATGAGACATTTAGTGGTGCTGCAGGATAGATGTTCTAGACGAGGGCATATCGCTTGTAGAACCATTTTTTAACAATTTCGACCAGTATCAAGTAGGTGCAGATCAAACCTAAGACAAGCACGAAGAACACAAGGGGCGGTACTACGAATCCGAACAGCGCGCCTAGTGGTGTAAGTGGCATTAAAAACGCAAAAACTACGATACCTAAACTGCTGAAAAGCAAGAGCTTGCTGGGTCTGCTTTTATAAAACGGCGACTTCGATGTCCTGATGATGAAGATAACCAATGTCTGTGTGGCCAAAGACTCAAGGAACCATGCCGTCTGGAACAGATGCTCGCTCGCATTGAAAACGGCTAACATTATGAAAAATGTTAGGAGATCGAAAATAGAACTTATTGGCCCTAGGAATAACATGAATCTTCTTACGAAAGCGATATTCAATCTTTTTGGTTTTTCCACGTATTCCGGATCAACGTTGTCGGTTGGTATGGTCAATTCTGATAGATCGTAAAGGAAGTTGTTCAGAAGTATTTGTATCGGGAGCATTGGCAAGAACGGTAGAAACAGAGACGCTATTGCGACGCTTAACATGTTGCCGAAATTTGAGCTTGTCCCCATCATGATATATTTCATGATGTTGCCGAAGGTTTTTCGTCCTTCCAAAACGCCTTCATTGAGCACCCTTAAACTTTTTTGCAGCAATATAATGTCCGCGGACTCTTTTGCCACATCTACTGCGTTGTCAACCGATACGCCAACGTCCGCTGTCTTCATGGAAGGCGCGTCGTTGATGCCGTCTCCAAGAAAACCGACAACATGCCCATTGTTTTTCAACACACGTATTATTCTGTCTTTCTGAATTGGCGTTACCCTTGCGAAGATATTTGCTTCCTCTGCGACCCTTGCGAGGGCATCATCCTGCATTTGGGCGATTTCGCTCCCCAGGACGACACCTTTTATCTCAAAGCCTAATTGTTCGCATATTTTTCTTGTAACTAACTCGTTGTCGCCCGTGATAACTTTTAGTTCCACCCCTGCACTACTTAATAACTGTAAGGATTCCCTAGCGGTTTCTTTTGGGGGGTCGATAAACGCTATAAAACCCAGAAACACCATATCGTTTTCGTCATTTATGGAGTATACTTGCTTCTCTCCTCCAACATTTTTGTATGAAACCGCTAAAACCCGGAATCCCTCTGAACTCAGCTCGTAATATTTTTGCTCGATCTTTTTTTGTAAATCACTTGTCAAATTGGATATTTTGCCTTCGAGCTCACAGTGGGAAGACACTTTGGTAATTTCTTCGGGAGCTCCCTTGGCGATCAAAAACCGCTTTCCTTCGCGCTCGACAACAACCGAAATTCGCTTTCTTGTGAAGTCAAATGGGACTTCGTCTATTTTCTGATAGTCTTTCACGTCTATCTCTCTGTGGCTGAGTATGGCCTCATCGAGAGGACTTTTCAACCCTTTTTCAAAATAGCTGTTCAAAAATGAATACAACAGTACTTTTTCGTCGTTTTTTCCTTCTGGATTCACATGCAACACAAGTGTTATCTTGTTCTCCGTGAGCGTGCCCGTTTTGTCCGTGCATAAAACATCCATGCTCCCAAAATTCTGAATTGACGCCAAGCGCTTTACGATGACGCCTTTCTTGGACATCGCGAGAGCACCCTTCGAGAGGTTTACGGAGACAATCATGGGCAAAAGTTCGGGCGTCAAGCCAACTGCCAGAGCCACGGCGAAAATAAGCGACTCTAACACGTCACGTTTGTAGAGCGCGTTTATGAAAAAGACGAACAGCACGAGAAGGAAAATGACTTCCATCATTAGAAAACCGAATCTTCTGAGCCCTCTTTCGAACTCTGTTTCAGGTGCCCTGGCCAAAAGACTTCTGGCAATTTTTCCGTATTCGGTAAAGTTTCCGGTTTTTATCGCAACAGCGGTTGCCGTACCGCTCACAACGGAAGTGCCCATAAAAAGGCAGTTATTCCATTCGGTGATCGTCGAACTTTTCGCTTTCAGTGGTGCAGCTTCTTTTTCTACTGGAAACGACTCGCCCGTTAATGCTGACTGGTCAATGGATAAGTCCTTTGCATCGATTACCCTTGCGTCTGCTGGAACTATGTCTCCGGCTGAAAGATATACCATGTCGCCTGGAACGATCTCGGAGAGCTTCACTTCCCGTTTAACGCCGTCTCTGGTCACCGTTGCTGTAGTAGTTACCTTTTCCTTGAGCATCTCGGTGGCTTTTCCGGCCTTGTGTTCTTGGTAAACGTCAAGAGCCACGCTTAGAATGACCATCGAAAATATGATGACGGCATTTATTGTCTCTCCAAGAAAAGCCGAAATCAAACCCGCAACCAATAATATGATTATCAAAGGGCTTCTGAGGTGTAAAAGAAATTCCACGACGACGGTCCGTTTCTTTCTTTTGGCAAGTTCGTTGGGGCCATAAATCTCAAGACGTTTCTCCACCTCTTGAGGCGTGAGGCCCGACTGAGAAACTTCCAAACTGGCAAAAAGCTCGTCGATTGGCAGGCTTAGAAGTTCCTCCATGCTTCTCATCGATTTTGCTAAGTTTGGAGTCTTGTTCGCGCTCGATTTCTCGGAAGTGTTGTGGTCTCTCATAATTTTCACATCCGTTCACGGGTACCTCACGAGTTGAGTCAACATATGATAAAAGCACACATACTTATAGGTTCGATGATACTTCGCGCAATCAATTTACTATTTAATGGTGCGGTGGGCGGGATTCGAACCCGCGTTGCGAGCTATTTTCACGACTGGGGCCTATATTTTACCTCCAGCTGTTTGGCAAGCTCGTGTCTTAACCAAGCTGGACCACCACCGCACATCAGAGAGTTCTTCCACAAGCAATTAAGCATTTTTCTCAGCCGATCAAAGCACCGAGCATCTGCCCGCCCAGTATCGCGCCAGCTGTGAACACTCCCAGCGCCACCGGAAGGGCGCTTGCTATAGCCATGCGCTTGGCCAGCCCGTCCTCGCCCAGCTCGATTTCTACCACGTAGTTGATCAGGATGGCCGTCAGGAGGACGATGCAAATTCCCAGCACGAGCGGGAAGGCCGGCGGCGACACCTCGGTTGAACCGAGAAACCCGCTCGACGCAGTTTTGGACGAGAGAAGCCCCTGCATGCGCGCGGCAACCGATGTCACCAGCGGGGCGAAGAACAGCGCCACCGACCGCATCGAGGTCACCACCTCCCCCATCGACCTCCTGATTTCCGCCTCGACCTCAGCCAGCAGCAGGAGCTTCGCTAAAGACGGCCTATCCTTTTCGGGGCGGCACTGATACTCAATTATTGCCAGCCCCACATGCCAAGTTATTGCCAGCACGATAATTCCTAGCAGTGTCTCCACTTACCCGCCGAGGATTTGCGTGAAGGTTCTTTATAAATGGGCAAATTTTTCGCGCGTGCCAAACTCAGATAACCGTATTTATCTGAACCGCACTTGTTAGTTATACCAACATTTATAAATTAGGTGCACCTAACTTTGACGATAAATATGATATGCCACTCACCACATACGGGTAGCCGGGAAGTGACCCCCGCCGAAGAGGAGTACTTGGAGGCAATATTCACACGCGCCGAGGGAGGCGGAGTGACCGTTAAAACTAGCGAACTTGCCAAACAACTCCGCGTCAAAGCGCCAAGTGTCGTGCAGATGCTGAATAAACTGAAGAGAAGAAGGCTAGTCGTATACGAGTTCCGCACCGGAGTAAATCTGACAAAGAAGGGGCGCGAACTTGCGGCAAAAATAGTGCGGCGCCATAAACTAGCCGAACGATTGCTCGTCGATGTTTTCGGAGAAGACCTGCACAAGGTACACGACGACGCCTGCAAGCTTGAACATGCTATAGACGATGAACTCGCTGACAAGATTGAAAAGACACTTGGGAAACCGAGCACATGCCCGCATGGGAGACCCATACCGACAGCGAACGGACGTGTGCCCAGAGCTGACAGCATCGAGCTCTTGGATGTCGGTGAGGGCAAGGAATGTACGATCATAACAATCCCGGAAGAGCGAGAAGCTGTGCAACGTTTAATCTCGCTGAACATCCTGCCAAAATCTAAGATAAAAGTCGTTGAGAAACTGCCCCGAGGCGCCGTGCTCGTGCAGTGCGGTGGCACGCAGGTCGCGCTGAGCCGTGGGGTGGCTTCGCAGATCTTGGTGAGCGGCAGGAGGAGGCGCGCCCGCCGCAGATGGGGGCGTGGCAGTTGAAGCCCAAGCGCGCATTGGTAGTGGCGCTCGCTGGTACCCCGAATGTCGGGAAAAGCGCAATATTTCATCAGATCACAGGCGCAGATGTCATAGTTTCCAACTACCCTGGAACAACTGTGGAGCTGACAGAAGGCAAGGTGAAGCACGGCAAATACGATGTTCGCGTCGTGGATCTGCCGGGCATCTACTCTCTCGGAGCTGTTTCGGATGACGAAATGGTGGCCCGCCGCGCCATTCTAGAGCAGACGCCAGATGTGATAGTAAACATTGTCGATGCATCAACCCTAGGCCGCAGCTTGTACCTGACGCTGCAATTCCTCGAGCTTGGCTATCCAATGATTGTAGTTCTAAACATGCAAGACATCGCCATGAAAAAAGGGATAAAAATTGATTCACAGCTCCTCTCAAGGAAACTCGGAGTACCGGTAGTCTCAACCGTGGCAATAAGAGGAGAAAACGTGCGGAGCGCCTTCGATAAAGCCATCGAAATTGCAACGAAAAAAATACGACCGCAAAAAGTAATTCCGATGGGAAAGGACCTCGAACGCTCTGTCATGGAACTTGATAGAAGCGTCAGGAAGAACTTCGTTCGAGTCCCGCTCGGTCTGCCTAGTCGTGCCATTGCCGTTAAACTTCTAGAAGGCGATGCTCACCTCACCGAGGCGCTTGCGTACGAACCTAGAAGCGAAGCCGTGCTCAAAAAAGCAGACAGATTGGCCAAGGTTATAAAGGCGCAACATGGAGAACCAGCAGCGTTCAGGATAGCGAGGGAACGACACGGCATCGCTAGCATCATCTCCAAAGAGGCGAGCAAGTACGTCACGGTGAAACCAACTTTGTCAGAGAAACTAAGCGAAACGATGACCGTGCTAAAAACCGGAATTCCGATAATGATCGCAGTCTTTGTTGCCCTGATCCTGCTGATAGTCTACGTCGGAGGGTTCCTGGATAATCTGCTCGTTGGTGGGTGGGGGGCCGCCACATCTGGGCTGAGTTCAGCTCTTCAGAATTTTGGCGCTGTTGGAAAAATACTCAACATAGGGCTTATTCAGGGAATTGAGGGCATCCTCGCTGTGATGATTCCTTACATCCTCGTTTTCTTCCTCGCGCTGGCGGTCCTTGAGGATACCGGCTACTTGCCTAGGATGGCGTTCATAATGGACTCGGCCATGCACAAAATTGGCTTGCATGGCCGTGCCGTCGTCCCGATGCTTGGGGGATTCGGATGCAATGTGCCGGCGATAATGGGCACGCGCGTACTCGCCACGAAGCGGGAGCGGCGGATAGCTTCGTTTCTTATAACGATGATCCCCTGCTCCGCGAGAACAGCCGTTATCCTCGGCACCGTCGGCTTTTTCTTGGGCATGAAATACGTGCTTGTGATTTACGGCATCATACTCGCAATGATTTTTATCGTCGGGTGGCTGCTCAACCGCTTGCTCCCGGGGGGGGTGTCGGGGATGATCATGGAAATACCACCCCTGCGTAGGCCGATGTTGGGCCCCGTGCTCTACAAGACGTGGCTGCGCATGAAGCACTTCTTTTACATGGCCGTGCCCCTTCTTCTGTTAGGCAGCTTTTTGGTCGGCATCCTCCATGTCTCAGGAGTTCTAAACTCAATAACCGGGCCACTCTCACCTTTCACGACTGGATTGCTCGGCCTTCCAGCTATTACCATCATCCCGCTGATTTACGGGTTCATCCGCAAAGAGGGGGCACTCGTGCTGCTTGTCTCGATCGCTGACACCTCTAATCTCCTCGCTTTCATGAGCCCTCTGCAGATCTTCGTGTTTGCCCTCGTGGTGGCGATCTACATCCCCTGCATAGCCACTGTCGCTATTTTGAAGAGAGAGCTTGGGTGGAAGGATGCGATCGCGATATCGGCTGGGACTTTTCTGCTGGCGGTGGCTGTCGGTAGCTTAGTCTATCATCTGAATCCATTCGGGCTGTAGAAGAGATGCGGCTTCCAGTCATCGGAAAATCTTATTACGTGCAAATGAACAAAACAAATATTGATTAACATGCGGCGAAGATGGTGCCGTCGTTGGCAGGGGCCAGGAAGACCAATGAAACCCCGGTTTATACACGTGATTCCGGGCGTGGCAAGATTTGCACCTATTGGTCCAGACGATCTGCCCGCGTCAGAGGGGGAGCCAATTTACATACCATACGACGAGTTCGAAGCGTTCAAACTTGTCTTTTACGAAGGGCTATTGCAAGAGGAAGCTGCACGCCGAATGGGTATCTCGAGAGGGACGCTCTGGAGATGTTTAGAGAACGCAAGAAAAAAGGTAGCATCGATGATGGCTGAAGGTCGCACTTTGGTTGTCACGTCCGAGCCATCGCCTGAAGGACCGTGAAACGCGGTGCCGAGATGAAACTCACCATCCTTTACGACAGCGAGGCAGAGCAAGGATTGATGAAAGGTTGGGGCTTCTCCTGCTTACTTGAGCTTGAGAGCGAAAACGTGCTATTCGACACGGGATGGGATGGCCGTATGTTGCTTTTTAATATGAAGAAACTAGGCAAAAATCCCAAGCAGATAAAGAAGATCGTTATTTCCCATTCTCATTGGGACCACATGGGGGGTCTACCTTACTTGTTAAGAGAGGGAGTTGAAGTCTACGTTCCCCAATCATTTTCAAAACATCTAAAAGAGGAGATAGCCTCTCGTTCCGACTTGCGAGAGATGACCGGTGCCCAGAAAATATGTGAGGAGGTCTGGACAACTGGGGAACTTGGTGAAAGAACCAAGGAGCAATCTCTTATCGTGAAAACGGGCGGCGGGTTGGTGGTCGTTGTCGGATGCGCTCATCCCGGGCTCGGAAAGATATTCAAGATTGCATCGAGGTTTGGAAAAATAGCCGGGGTGGTGGGAGGCATGCATGGCTTTAGAGACTACGCGCTGCTGAAGGGCCTCTCATTGATTATGCCATCCCACTGCACTGCAAATAAGGGAAAAATCGCCGAGCTGTTTCCCGAAGCTTGTGTTGTGGGAAGGGCGGGCCTGAAAATCACTTGGAATAGTCGTTGCAATCTCTTGAGCCTGTAAAATAGATATGATGTCTCCACCCTCAGCCCCGGCGTTGAACTTTTTTCATTGAGAAAATTGTAAAGGATTGTTCTGGCAAGAAACCAAAGCTCTCCTTCAATCGATATCCTGCCTTTTCAATTTCTTTTACAATAGTTTCTTGGAGGACGTGATGACCGAATATCCTACGAAAGCTGAAAACCCCACCGCGTTTGTACTCTACAATAGCAATCCTCCCATCTGGTTTCAATAATCCTGTTAAATTTCTAAAATATTCAACTCGATTTGGTAAATGATGGTACACGTTGCGCAAAAAAATGAGATCTAAACTTTTTCCAGGCAAAGTTAATTTGCCTTCCGCGGCAAGGACCGTTTTAACGTTGTTCAACCCTTTTTCCTTCGCACCATTCCTGATAAATTCTAAAAATTCTGGATTAGTGTCAACTACATACACCTTCCCTTTTCTTCCCACAGCGCCGGCAAATAGTAGAGAAAAATAGCCGCCTCCGGCCCCAATATCGGCAATATTTTGTCCCGGCTGCAATGCCAGGGTTTCTAAAATCTGATCAGCTTTACTTTTTGGATCAGAGGCTTTTTTGTTAAACGTCTTTGCTTTAAAGTTTTTCATAATGACCATTTAATCCTATTGCGCTAGTTGTCATTAACGTTGCCAGAAAGCTTTATATATTATGTGCAAATGAACATAATTCGGTGAGAGAAATGGGGTGGAGAGGAAGAGGTCGATTTGGATCTTGGCCGGGCAGAGGACCTTTCAGTTATCTGCCACCCTGGGAACGTCCTGGATGGCTTTATGGTCCAAGAAGCTGCTGGTGGCTCTATGCCCCACGCCCTTATCCCGTCGAGCCGACACCCGCTGAGGAGCTTGAGGCGCTCGAAGCTTACATGAAAGATCTAAAGCAAGAACTCGATGGCGTTGAAGCTAAGATAAAAGAGCTGAAGGAGTCCTCAGCTAGAGGAACAGGCGACTGACGCGGAGATAAGGTCCGTGATTGGAGATAAACACATGAAAGTTGCAATACCCTCTAATACGCCAGGTGGACCAGATGGTTGGATATCCCCCCATCTTGGCAGATGCGATGTGTTCACGATAGTTGAAATTAAAAATGGTAAGATGACCGGCTGGGAAACCCTCGATAACCAAGGTACGCATTTCGGATTTGGGGCCAGACCAGCAGAGATTTTGGCGTCAAGCGGCGTAGATGTGGTAATGGCACAGGGCATGGGTGGCAAGGCTCTGGAGCTCTTGGAACAGAGCGGCATCAGAACATATTTTACCTCGGCTCGGACGGTTGGGGAGGCAGTGCGCGAGTTGACAGAGGGTAAGGCCAGACCAGCTACACCCGAGGAAGCATGCAAAGAATAAATCCGGCGGTACAGATGGGCAAGGTCAAAGTGGCAATCGCTACCAAGGGATCCAAGGGCCTAGGGGACGAGGTGGCGGATGCTTTTGCTATAGCGAAAACTTTCACATTTGCCACAATCGAGGGAAACAAAGTTCATATGGAAGTTCTGAACAACCCCGTAGTGTCTCTTTCTTATGGACGAGGGCGAACGGTAGTTCAGATGCTTAAAAGCAAGGGTATAAAAATTGTTGTTGCAAGCGAGTTTGGACCCGGGGCCTCCGCATTTCTCGAGCAGAACAAAATAGACAAAGTTGTCGCACGGGCCGGCACGAAAGTCAGCGATGTCATTAGAGATAAACTCTACAAAAAAAGGTAATTTCATCAACCGCCAAAGAAAACTTTTATTGCCCACATAAAGATGATCCCAACTAGAAACGATGCGAAAGACACCACCGTCCTCACTGTACTCTTCTCTTTGTGTAGCTCGGGGACAAGGTCGGAGGCCGCGATGTAAAGGAATCCTCCCGCGGCGAAGGGCAGCAAAAATATCATCGCGCCCCCCAAGTACGGGGAGAGATAATAACCTGTGACGCCTCCCGCCACTGCCGTCAATGCAGTTACAAAGTTCAGCGTCAGCGCTTTACGTGGTTTCAGGCCGCCGTAGATGAGAACTCCGAAATCGCCGAGCTCCTGCGGGATTTCGTGCGCCGCGATGGCCAAAGTCGCGATAATGCCAAGCGGGACGCTCACCATAAAACTGCCGGCCATGACCAGACCGTCGATGAAGTTATGCACGCTGTCGCCGAAAAGATTTAGATAGGCGAAGGTGTGGATGGGACAAGTTTTCTCGTGACAATGGCGCCACAACAATTTTTCTAAAACAAAAAACATCACGAAACTTGCCAAGACCACCAGAAAGATATCCGTTACAGCACCGGGCTGGGCCCCTATCGCCTCTGGCAACAGATGCAGAAAGGCCCCGCCCATCAGCGCCCCGGCGGAAAAACCGACTAGCAAAATCAGTATTCTCTTCAACAACTTTTCGGACATGGCTAGAGTAACGGCGCCGATGAACGATATCGAGCTGACCATGAATGTGGCCGCCAGTATCCAAGGGAGTTCGTTCATTTTTGACCCATTTCAATTTTTGTTATCCAACTTTATAATTTTCACTAACCTGCACTAAGGAAGCTTTTTTTGCCCAGTAGGGAGCTTTAAGGTCTTCAAAGGCCGACAACGCGGCAACCGCACCTCCAGAGCAGGCGACCACTATCTGTTTCACCCCGACCGTCACATCACCTGCGGCGTGAACTCTGGGGATGTTCGTTCGCTGTGTTTTGTCTGTTATGATGTAACCGTCCTCGTCAAGGGAAACTCCGATCTTCGCCGCAAGTTCGCTGTTTGGGTCCTCTCCCACCGACACGAAAACTCCTGCCACCTCGAGATCTTTTTTTGTTTTTTCCTTCATGTCGTGAACCCTAATTCCTTCAACGAAATTATCGCCTATTATCTCCTCCACCACGGAATTCAATAGGATGTGAACTCTCCCCTCCAACTTCTTTTGAAGGTAGTCCCCTGCCCTAAGCTCGCCCCTTCTGTGGATTAAGGTGACATCGCACCCCAGGCTGTCGAGATGGATCGCGTACATGACAGCGGCGTTTCCCCCACCCACCACCGCCACCCTCTTGCCCTTGAAGAGGAAACCATCGCAGGTGGCGCAGTAGGACACGCCTTTACCCAGTAGTTCCGCCTCCCCTTTCACCCCTAGTTTTCTGTGGGTTGTGCCAGTCGCGATTATCAAGGCATTGGTGGAGTACTCGCCCTTGTCTGTCCTAACCAAGAAATTTGCCCCCACCTTAACGTCCTTTACTGTCTCAAATTCCTTGATTTCAACATATTTCGCCGCTTGCGCCTTTAACTTCTCCACAAGTTCCATGCCGCTTGTCGATTCCAAGCCCGGGTAGTTCTCGATTAGGGGGGCCTCGCTCGCGCGCCCCCCAGCGATCGCCTTCTCCAATAACACAGTCTTCAAGCCGTTCCTAGCACCATATATTCCGGCACTCAGGCCCGCAGGCCCTCCACCTATCACAATCAGTTCATATGACATTGTATCTGCCATTTGGAATCTTGATTACTTCTACCACTCCTAATTTATTCTTTCGCAAAACTCTTTCAATTCGCACCGACCTCAAGCTTTAAACTTTTTCAACGCGTCTCCGCTGGTGGCTATTAGTGCGGCCATCCGTGAGGCTTGGGCATTAGACGGCATAATTATAACACCAACTTTTTCCAGTTTCTCGCGTTGTAAAGACAAGTTTTGTGGGTCTTTAGAGGTTCCAACTATCGACGCTACAACGCTCAGATGCCCACCGCCGCGATCGGTTATCTGTTTGGCTTTTTCCACAGCTTGTGCCAGCTCTCCGGCAGGATCCGGGTGCGCGCCGTGCCCCAGTATCACATCCAGCGCCACCGCGGCCGCCTCCCAGTCCTTCGCCTCCTTTAAAAGCCGCTCACATCTCGGGCGTAGGTCGATCGCTGGATGATTTTTCCCGGAGAGATCGGGCGCCCCCATGTCGACGCAGGCGTGACCCCGGCTGGAGTGCGCATCCGGCAATCGTAATCTTAGGTCCAACGGAAGATTGGATCGGACAGTCCCCACAAGTTTCCGTAGAATAACTTGGGCTTCCGTGCACAGCATCCCTCCTGAATACAGCCCGCGGATGTAGCGCTGCCCGTAGCCGAAGCGCGAGTATTCTGACATTGCGATTTTCTTGATCTGATCGGGCGGAAGGGCAAAAACTATCTCGCCAAGATTGCGCTTTTTGGCGAGAGAGACAGCATGAGTCGCTGCTTCCTCGAGCGTTTGAGCAGGAACCACACCATTCGGGAATTTGGCTACTCCTCCTGCTCCCAAGAAGCAGATCACAGCTGGTTTCCCGGCGCCATTGACCGCATTGAGCACTCTGCGGGCAACGGTGGTAGTTGGAAACCGAGTAGCCACCAGAATTACCCTAGTTTTGTCATCCGCCTCGAGGAATTTCAATGCCGAGAACATTCCTGCCCCACCGATCTTTTGGGAAAGGTCTCTGGTGCCTACCCCAAATGCATGCGAGATCCCAACTTTGTCCACGAGACACGAGAGTTCTTGGATCCCGCTCCCCGTGCTACACGCGATCCCTATGGGCCCACGTCGGACGGAGTTCCAGATTCCGAAGCCTTCCCCATCCACAATTGAAGTACCACATTCAGGGCCGAGCAGAAGCAGCCCGCGCTCGGATGCTTGGCGCTTTAGCTCAGCCTCCTCGGCAAGCGTGACCCCGGTGCTCAGGAGAACCACGTGTTTCCCGGTCCGCATCGCGTTCATTGCTTCTTGAACGGCGGAAGGGCCCGGGGTGAAAATTGCGATGGCTTCGGTCATCTTATCCTAAGTAGGGTTTTCGCCCACGGGATTAAAAGGTCCCGCCGTTTGTCGCATCTCTTCCAAATAAACTTAAGCCATATTGGGGAGGGAAAGAAGGTGAGTAAGTGCGGAACAAGGTGGCGATGTACCTAGCGATCGTCGCGGGGATTCTGCTGCTGGGCATCGGAGTCACGGGTGCGGCTACTTGGGAGACGATACGGAATTTTGTCGTGACCTTCCTTGGAGGCCACTGGGCGATAATACTGCTATTTCAAGTGCTGATTTTGATAGCGTCCCTTGGAGGGGTGGCTGTGATATGCGGCGGGATCCTCATTGGAGCTGGGCGAACCGCCATCGGCAAGCTTCTAATCGCCCTGGGCACCGGGACGGGGCTCATTGGGTTGCTCCTCGTGATAGTGTTACCTAGTTTTCAGCAGGGGGACATCAAGCTCGCTCTAGGAACGAGCAGCGGAATAGTTGGGATAATCCTTTCGATACTGGCAAGGATGATAGCGAAATAATCAGACTGACTGGTCAGCGTACACTGTTGGGTCTTTGGCACCTGCTTCCTTGAATGCACGCTTTCGGTTTCGGCACGATTCGCAGCGCCCACAGTGTACCTTGAGGTTTAGGTAGCAACTCCATGTCAGTTCAAGAGGTACTCCGAGCTTAACTGCCAGCTTTATCGCCTCTGCTTTTGTTTTGTTCCCCAACGGGTTCCTGACGCTGAGCTTGGATTCGGTGCCTGACGATATCGCCTGCGAAATTGCGGACACGAACTCCTGCCTGCAGTCCGGGTAAAATCTCGCATCCTCACCATGGGCGCCGTAAAAAATTACATCAGCCCCGATAGCCGCTGCGTAACCGGCGGCAATTGAAAGGAGGATTCCATTTCTGAAGGGAACTATCACACTTTGCTCGAATCCCTCGGGCATCGGCATATTCTTGTCGATGAGCGCAGTCACGCCTGAGCCGTAGAGGTCTCTCAGGAAGGAGATGTTCACAACTCGGTGCTCTTTTGCTTCAAGTGCCTTGGCGATCTTTTTGGCGCTTTCCAGCTCCTTGGTCGCTATCTGCCCGTAGTCGAAGGAGAGGCAGTATAGCTCGTAACCTTCATGCTTTGCTATCGCTGCCGCCACAGCGCTGTCGGGCCCACCTGAGGTTAAACAAACCGCTTTCATTCCAATCCCATCTCTATTCGCATATATGGGGTTAAAATAATTAGCACAAGGCTGTCAATCAAGTTAATTTGTTTACAATTTTTCTTATTACTGGAATTATCAGTAAGGATATTATCCCCCTGAAGACCAGAGTGGGTTGGTTCCATGATAACAGCGAAAGCCGCGATCTTCGACCTCGACTGCACGCTCGTCGATACTCTAACGCGATTTTTTGACCTGTTCAATGAATTACTAGTGGCGCGCGGGAAGAAACCCCTCTCACGGGGAAAATTTTTTGAGATTTACGTCGCGGATACCCTCGATGATTTGATTGCCGAACCATCGGATAGGGAACGAGAAAGAAAATTGCACGAGTTCTGGATGGAGTTCCTCCACAAGTATCGTGATGGTGACCCGAATGGCAGACTCATTCCCGGTGTTGTAGAAATTTTTCAAGACCTTTCGGAGAAGGGAATTCCAATCGCTGTCATCACGAGTTGTATCGTGCCTGCAGCCAAGCTGAGGAAGGAACTGGCGAGATTCGGGATCGGCAAATTTGTGAGGACAATCGTTACTGCTCACGATGTCTTGAAGAACCTAGGGGCGGGAAATCACTTCTCTAAACTCGAGATATTTGGGCTGGCGTCTGAAAGGCTTGGGGTCGACCCTGAGGATTGCGTGGTCGTGGGCGACTACTGGAACGACATAAGAGACGGCAAGGCGGTAGGCGCGAGGACGGTAGCGGTGCTGACGGGTCAGATGCGACGGGAGCTTTTGAAAAAGTACGGTCCAGATGCCATAATAGAAAGTGTTCGGGAACTGCCAAAAGTTGTCGATTTTAAAACTTGAATGCTCAAAACGGTTGATACGATGAAAATGGAGTTTGTCGAATAAATCCAAAGGATAATTAAAAATCCAGCTTCCTTCATCGCGCGGACGCGCGCCAAGGTGCGCAGGTTGTGCGCCACGGCCATGAGCAGGACGCTGGCCGCCTTCGTGGTTGGCA
>Ga0315296_10001016_pt1 | contig 24817 bp, 19 predicted proteins | sample YL17G14_18_MG_FD_203921 | JGI IMG/M metagenome (GOLD analysis project Ga0315296, IMG submission 203921) | Sediment microbial communities from Yellowstone Lake, YNP, Wyoming, USA - YL17G14_18 | ecosystem: Environmental > Aquatic > Freshwater > Lake > Sediment | place: USA: Wyoming | collected... | reverse complement strand
GTACGCGTTCCAGGGTTAAGGCGTTAACCTTGAGCTTGTCATAGGCTTCTAGGATGAGGGCGGCGTCTCGTAGGCTGACGGGAGCCTTGCTCGGTCTACCAGGCTTCTTCAGGGTTGGGAGGATGCCTGTCCGCCTGTAGGCCTGCCAGAGCTGCTCTATTCGTCTGCGTGTGACTCGTTGGATCAGCGCTATCTCGCCTGTCCCCCTCCCCCCGAGTTTCTGCTGGATGATCCAACGTATCTTCCTCTCGTTCAGCTTGACCATAAACCGCCTCTTACGCGATGCGAAATTATTTCGGGAAACGAGAAGAAGTCAAAGACACCAAAAGACCCAAAAAGGGCGGATGTTGCCTGACTTTTGGGTCACGAGGATCACATGACGAATGTCAATTCCGCTCGAGGAATAGGCAACGTTGTTTGGCGAAGACCGTTCCTCTTCCTTTTTCAAATGCAATACTCAGAAACGGGAATAGTGCATCGAGATCGCACTCCGTGAAGCTCACATGGAGATGTTGTTGTCTTGCGAGAATCCAAAATGCTCGGGTTGTTCATAATACTCATGTTGCTTTTTGGACTTCTGACCTACCCTCTTCCGTCCGCCAACGCAATCTTCTTCACTGACGACGCCCTGAAGGAATCTATCGTGAACGAGTTCCCCGCATGGGATCATCTCTCAGATTGGGAGAGAGTAAGCACTCTTCGACATTGGGCGGCTCAGCGCATTGACATGAGCTCAGCGACACTATTCCTGCATGACAACGCGTCCTTCCATTTCTATTTTCAAAACGTCTCAGTCATACTTGACGCGTTTGAGCGCAATTGGGGAGGAGTATGGTGCGCGGGCACAGCGTGGACGTTGAAGAGGCTGTACGAGCTCTTTGGATACGAGTCCTACTATCTTGCGACCGGAGATCCCGGCAACTCGTCCTACCCGGCCTTGACGCACGCGGAAACACTTGCATACATAGACGTCAACAGCAGCAGAATCCTGTCGATTCAAGACGCCTACTTTGACGTCTCATACACCGACAGAGAAGGCCGCCCGCTCGACTATTTCCAAATGCTTCACCTGTTGCGAGACCAGAAGCATGAGGAGATCAAAATCGTTCCTTCCTCTGACGAGGGGGTCACGCGTGACATGATTCTCAGGGCTAACGAGACGGCCAAATGGAAGAGATTTCGGTGGATCGAATTCCCCGAAAGCTATGTGCCCTTAGACGGTGACAAGAGGCTGTACAGGATTACGTTCAGCTTGGACTCGTTTGGCAAGTATCACGCTGGCGCACAGAACTTCAAGGAATTGCTTGTTCATGATGGATATCCAAGGAATCTCCTATACATCCACCTCTATCCGTACCAAGTGGACGTGTACACCTTGAATGACCTCTCTGTTGACTCCAGCGCGAGCAACGCAGCCGGATTGGACATGCTGAGAACAGCAGTAGACATCGCCACTGGCAGATTTGAAGGAAAGACTGACGGATTCGCGTTGTGGATCTGGATTTTCCCAGCAGGGGCCGTCGTTGCGACGTCAATCTTCGCTCTGTTCTGGACAACACGGCGTCGGTCAAGAGTTCGATGATGCCGGCCATGCCAGAGGGCCTCGACGTTCATCGAGTGGCCGTGGAGGCTTGTGCTGAGGAGACGGCTCGCTGACAGGCAAGTGTGACGAATTCAAGCGTAGTTCTGTTCCAAAGCGTAGCATTAAGGAGGAACCTAGCCTTATTACCGTAGAAGCCGTTCATGACCCTCCAAAGGCGTAAAGCCATAGTTTTGGCTGCGGTTTTGGCAGCGGTGGCAATAGTGGCGGTTGTCTCATCTCTTGGGCTCGCGAGCAAACCGCCCGGTACCCAGACCCAAACGCAGACCCTGGCTCGCACACCTACTCAGGTCGCATGCGTTTTTCCGAGCCACAATTTTGAGTATGTGGACGGCGAACTTCGCAATCTCTCGAACAATTCTGTTGTCTCCGTTGAGTCAACAATGCCGGTCGACTTGTCCCGCTATCCTGATCTCGTGGTGAGGCAAGGTTATCGCCTGGAACGGTTTGCTTTCGCGGGACAGGGTGGCGACGCTTGGGCCCTTGTCTTCGCAGTGTGCGAGTCGTCAGGAAGGGGTTTTGCTATCGAGCCGATGAATGGCACACAAGGAGGCTTCGTATTCGGCCCTATTACGAGCGCTGCAATGGCCGCGGAGTATGCTGAATTCATGGGTCACGAGACGCAGATCAGCTTCTACGACAGAGAGCACCAAGAGGTCAAGACTGACGCGGACTTCCAAGAAATTCTCGAGCTGATGCAACAGCGCGCTCAAGAACAGAACTACACACTTCAGTACGGAGAGACTCCCCCATTCAACCATTCAACTGTGGTCATCAAAGATGACGTTTTTCTCGTACATCGGATCTTCTTCAAGCGTTCCGAGCTTGAGAGACTGGAATATTGGCTGATGGAAGTCAAGGTCGACGGGGAGATAAGGGTGCTTAGCCAGTCAACCTTTGTCACCGGCGTTCCGGGAATCATGGTATAGTATCGTGAGTCAGTCACCGGCGGTCAAAAAAGGGGAAGCGAGGAAGTGCAGAATGGGACTTAAGGTGGCCCGACGCTTACTGTCCAGCCGTAGCTAGTGGTACCTGTGTCGTAGAACCTGTTGACGATGAAGAAGTCGATTTCGTTGTAGTTGAGGCCGTTGATGATCTTCAAGGTGGCAACGTTCGATGTGCCGGGTCCCCCCGGACCGAGGCGGACAACTGACGCTTGTATTCCCAGACCTTCCTTGGGCAATAGGATTGCCGCGACCATGAAGTTGCCTGCGTCGTCTCCGTCAAACGTGATCTTAAATGTGCTCAAGGAGCTGGAGAAGGCAACAGTATCGCATCCGCCCCACCTCAGGACCAAATTCGTGTCACTCTGACTTATCGTAGTCCCGCCATAAGCGCCCATGGCATAGTACTGGGGCCAACTCCAACTGGCTTGATCGACGACGTACAAGTGGTATCCCCGGGAATATCGCGAAGCATAGGCATAATTCAGTTGCATGGCTGCCCAGAAGTCGAATATGAAGGTTATCCAATCATATCCGTATGTCGAAAGCTTTAGGGCGTCTTTCACTGCTTGGAAGCCAGGGGATTCGCTGAACGTGTTTCTAACGGACTTGTCCCACATTAGCCTGACAACATCGTTGCCAACCTCGGTGTCACAGTAGAGGAGAAAGGCAGCAGCACCATATTCGCGGTCGGAGATTGTGCTCGTCAATTCATAGTCGGCATATTGCATGAACGTCGCGATCCGCGAGTAGTATTGAGTGTTACTGGGGAATGCCTTTTCTTGGAACCATGTGGAGGTTGCCTCCATGAGCCAACTAAACTGCCAGGCGTTGTAGGCGAACTGCACTAGGTGATGGTACTCATGAACAGGCGTGCTTTGAAGTCTATCAGCCGGCAAGTTCCTGTCAACACACACATAGCCGATGTAGTCATTCGGATTACTCGAACTATCGTCAGTAGCATCTGGAAAGGCCACGCCGTAGAACCCATAAGCCTGCAGGTCTTCGAGGTACATGTCGAATAGGTTGGTACCGCCACCCAAAAGCCCATCACGCCGGGCGTCATTGAAGACCATGTTCTTGCGGACAGTGAAACCGACTTCGGCACTCGAACCTATGGTATTCGCATAGGACGCCGTCGTGGTGCTCGTATGATAGTGGATTCTGAAGTGTAACGTGTCCACGTATGCATTGAATAAGATCACGCCCGCACCTGTTGCGCAGTCGGCACTGGAAGCTCCCCAGTCGGGGGCATCCGGAAATCCTGCATGACCCCTGAGCAGTGACTGTGTCTCAGGGCTAAGCCGGTCCCAGTTGTGGCTCAAGTCGAGAATATGAGTTGTGATGTCTTCAGCCACTATCTCAGGAGCGTACTTTGATGGCATTTCATCCCTCTGGAACAATGCGGATGCGAAAAGCCTGCCCTTCTCGTCATAGCTGATTTCCCCCATCTGGTATGCGTCATCGATCTTCGTGAAGGTGTCACGTGGAGCGACAATGGGACTTGGTGGCGTCAGTTTCGAGCCAGAAGTCTGCTGACCAGAAACATTAGTGAATGGAAGAAGCACAAGTGTGACAAATATGAGAGCCAAGACAACGTGTGGAATCCTATGTAGTCGAATCAATTTTCCTCATCATTAGAAATCGCAGCATTGAGTATATCTGTTTTTAACGTCGTGCGGGTCATGACAACACGTCTTGAGCACAATTCTGAGCCTTCAACGGTCCATTCCTGAGCATATTTCGGTGGTAGATTCAAAAGGCACCGCTCAAGTCAGATCTGGCGCTGGTGACGGCCAGCCCGTATCAAAGGGTTCTACGATTCCGTCGGCCACTTGCGTCTCCTAAGACTGTTCAGAGTCGTGGGTCTCGGATTGCAGACCCGGATTCGCCGGGGAGGCTCGCGCACATTACCGCTTCCCATCGCTGACCTTCCGCTGCACAAGCACCCAATTCACGAGGCGACAGGATCTAGTCTGCAATTCCGGGCAAAGTGAGCCTCAGTGAGTGAGCCCGATGCATTTGAGACCTAGGTTCGCGAGAGCGTAGCTTGCAGGCGCAATCGAGAGCCGTGAGAGTACAAGATAAATCGAACCACAGTATGACCCCCCCATCAAGAGGGCTCGACCTGGGACGCCTCACCAGTGGGGCATTTAAGCGATCGAAGCCCGATAGCGAATGTGAATGCGGTTGGGTTCCAACGACCCGTACATCAGTTTCGTCGTTACGGCTCGAAACGACGATCATGGTGGGAACCTCCTGTATCGCATGAATCTCTTCGTGAGAGCACTTCTATGTCAGGCAAGGAAGGAGAACCTCAGGTCCGAACTCATCTTGGTCGAGTGGAATCCGCCGCTGGATAGGCCAAGATTACATGAGGTTCTGGATTGGCCGAGGGAGAAAGGGCCCTGTAATGTCAGAGTGATAGAGGTTCCTTCGGACCTGCATGCACGTTTCCGACATTCTGATCGGCTTCCCTTGTTTCAGATGATTGCCAAGAATGTTGGCATTCGGAGAGCACGAGGTCGCTTCATACTAGCAACGAACATAGACCTGCTCTTCTCAGACCAGTTAGTGAAATTCTTCGCATCTTACCAGCTTTCACCTGATTTCATGTATAGAATCGACCGCTACGATGTTCCTGCGGACGTGCCTCGAGATGCGTCGGTGGAAGATCAACTGGAATACTGCCGAAACAATGTGATCCGTCTGAATAGGCGAGACGGCACTTTTCCAAGAGAAGCGTTGAGCAACATCTCGCTCTGGAAGATTAGAAGAAGGAATGCACTATTGCGCCAGAGGCTACAAACCCGTCTGGCCAAAGGCAACACAGCAGTTCGCCGCATTCTCTCACAGATTGAACAGCGTTTTCGTGGGATCGGTCAAAGGATTGGTCCGAAGAGGAAGAGATGGCGGAGAATCTCGGAGGCTGGTTTCGCGATTGGAATTGCCACTGCTGTTTTTTCTAGTCAGATCTTGTTGAGCGTGAGCCCTATCCTGCTGAATAGAGTCCGTGTATCATTCAGGGTGCAGAAGTCGCTAGCGACCGCGTATCTTCAGATGCTAGGGTTCTTCTTGTCGATTCGCCTTTTCAGTTTTTCAAGTGCTTGCATCACACGATTCAATATCGTCAAGAACTCCCTGTTTCCGAAGTATCCTAGGCTGCACATGAATGGGTGCGGAGATTTCACCTTGATGGCTAGCGAGCACTGGAATGCCTTGCGAGGATACCCAGAGCTAGAAATGTTCTCTTTCAACTTGGATTCGGTGCTATGCCAGATGGCGTGCCAACACGGACTAAAAGAGAAGGTGCTCCAGGATCCCATGCGCATCTATCATGTTGAGCACTCCTCCGGCTGGACTCCAGAGGCTGAGCGAAAGATGGTGAAGTGGTTGCGGCGCATGAGAATCCCCCTGTTGAGCTTCGAGGAATTCCAGTTGTGGGCAACCCAAATGCGGCGAAACAGGCGCCCGATGGTTCTCGCCGACGAGAACTGGGGGCTAGCTTCGTACAACCTGCACGAGACTGTGATAGACATCACCTGTGGGACGCCTTGAGCCGCCTCTGGTTCTTCTTGTAACGGGCTGTTCCCACAGGTAGCCATCTTGTGATGCTGATGTTCGATAGATGAGCGCCTCACGATTGGGAAAGGGAGATTAGCGAGGAGTATGCCTAGTTGAGCGGTCATCTTGCCAGTAATCAGATGCATGGCGTGCGGCTGCGAAATCACGCTCGACCAGCAGACATATTGGAAATACAATGGCGATGTCCGTTGTCCAGAATGTCGGGCACTGCTATCTGTGATTATCAGCTCTGGCCAGCTTAAGGAAACCCCGAAGATAAGAGAACCGGCGTCCAGAGAACCTGCTCCACCGATTGTGGAACCAGTCCAAGACAAACGAGCTTAGACGAGAAACCCAAGCCGAAAGCAGACCCCGACTCACTCGGTCAGAGTCACAGGCTTGATCACGCCCGCCCTAGATGTCGGGGCATGATACTTCCTGCGGCCATCTTCTCCAAGGTCTTAAAGGCGAGACTAGCGGCAGGATAGAAGAACCGTTCAAGTTAGGAGAGCGCGATCAGCGCCAAGCGTAGTGAAACCTCATGTCATGGAGCGGATAGAGCCATGAAGGCCAAAGCCGGTGTCGTGGGTCTCGGTGTAGGCTACGCGCTTGCCTGTTGCTTGGCTGAAGCGGGCTACAGGACCGTCGGAATCGACATAGACTCCAAAGTTGTTGCCGAACCTCGAATGGATCCTTCCATAAGACGGCTGCTAGAGTATGATGCCCAACACAGGAGGAACATCAACAAGAATCTTCAGCTCACAACAGATTATGATGTGCTGACCGACTGCGAATGGGTCGCAGTCTGCGTGAGCACGGGAGACGAGAAAAAGCTGGTTCTGGGACATGTCGAGGATGCCGTTGGCTCATGCTGCCGGGTGATGAGACGTGGGGCTAGCATGATAGTATACTCCACCTTGCCATTCGGCAGCTCCAAGAAGATCAAGCGAATCATTGAATCTAACAACCTGAGATGTGACGAAGATATCCGATATGTTCACATGCCTCTCATGATTGCCCAAGGAAACACAGCCAACGATTTTGTCAATCCACCCTTTGTGGCGTTCGGTTCCTACTCCAGTGCCAGCGGCGAGGCTGCCCTACGATTCTATGAGGAATTCATTCGATCCTCATCGATATGGCGGAAGCAGCTGCCTCCCATGTTCGTGACGACCCCTGAGACTGCAGAACTAGCCAAGCTGACTGCAAACGCGTTCCTCTCGACGAAGATGAGCTTCGCCAACATGACAGACCTCCTCTGCAAGAAAGTGGGAGTCGATTCAGCTGAGCTTTTGGAGATAGTGGGCTCGGACTGGCGTATCGGAAAGAAGATGTTGAGGCCTGGCTTTGCTTGGGGTGGGAACTGCTTTCCACGAGACACGCAGTCGCTTGTTGACACATACGCAGAGAATGAGCAAGACAGTGGAATCCTCAAGGCGGCCCTTGAACTCAACGAGGCCCGAATGCGTGAACCATACTTCATCCTCCAGAAGCAGGGGGTTGAAAGAGGCCGAATCCTGGTACTTGGTCTCGCCTACAAATCTGGGATCAATATGACGTCTGGAAGCAAGAGCGTTCAATTCGTGAAATACTTGCAGGAGAAAGGATACGACGCAGTCGGGTATGATCCTAACATCAATCCAAAAGAGGAAGCCAAAGTCAACGCACAAACATATGATGCCATCATAGTCACAACAGACGAACCACCGTTCGACAAGATAGTCGGCGACGTGAGAAGACGCAATCCTAACGCAAAGCTCTTAGACTACCGGATGAGAATGGCGCCCAAGGAAGGCAAAGGAGTCGGAATCGAACATTGAAGTCAGTTCTCGTGACGGGAGGAACAGGTTTCATAGGCAGCACGCTAGTCGACGCTCTACTTGCGAGAGGGCTTGAAGTCACCGTTGCTGATCAACTGATCACACCGAACACAAACCCCGAACTCTGGAAGCGACGGCTTGACAGGTACAACGAGATATGTAGGAAGAACGGAACGCAACCGAAACTTGAGATCATAGACCTCTCGGTTGAACGCGAGCGTCTGAGAAGCATCCTCACCAAGAACAAAGTGGATACAGTGTTTATGCTGAGTGCAGTGTTCGGGGGAAGAGGGTTCGTTGACGAACAGCAGGCGTTGTGTAGTATCGGTTTTGCGATAGATCAGAACACAATCCGCGCCTGCCATGAAGCTGGAACGGTCGACACGATCAGTTATAGCAGCTCAGCCTGTGTGTATCCTCCATCACTCAACAAGCCTGATCATGTTCTGAAAGAAGAGGACATACTCTCCACCGGAGAAGGTTGGGCGAGTAGTGACAACCTCTACGGCTTCCAGAAGCTCATGACCGAACTGACACTGCAGATTTTCCACAAGGAACACGGTCTAAAGACAAGTTCTTGTCGCTTCCTAACAGTCTATGGAGCCGGAGAATTCCCAAGCACACATGCCATCAGCGTCCTTTGTCAGCGGGCCTTGAGACGTGAAGACCCCTTCCTCGTGTGGGGATCCGGCGAGCAAGAACGCGGTTTCACCTATGTGACAGACATAGTCAACGGTCAGATTCTGGCAGCAGAGAAGATCAGTGACGGGACTGCCGTGAATCTCGGGTGGGACAAGCGGTACAAGATAAAGGATGTCGTGAACATGATAATCGAGATCGCTGGTTACAAGCCAAAGCTCTTCTTCGACAAGTCAAAGCCTGAGGGCCCATTCAGCCGAGCTCTTGACATGTCGCTCGCAAAGAGACTCCTAGGTTGGACTCCGAAAGTTGACCTGAGAGAAGGCTTGGAACTGACAATGAGCTGGATGAGGGAACAGAGAATCTAACTAGCCGCCATACAGCAATACAAGCGCTTCCTTCCGGCTTGTCGTATTTCAAGAGGTACTCAGGTGTCGCTCCCCTCGTGCCGAGTTCCTTCTTCTCGAACGAGGGGTGTACAACTGATCGTGTACAGACCGCATCGCGCCAAGTTCTGAAGTGGAATTCTGTCAAAGCTGGTCGTGTTGGGTTCAGGGATTAGAGGATTCGCCCTAGCCGTGTTTGTCTTGGCAATAGGTGGGTTGAGAGCGTGGGTAAGGCGATTTCGTAGCGGGAAGCTACAAACACAGAGCGGGAAAGCTGACTCAAACCGTTGATTTTTCGGGTGGGCCAGCTCAAATCAAAATCAGGATGATCTGGCTGTGTGACTGTGACATAGACAAATGGAAAGTGCTTTCGTAGTTCTGTCATTATCCAGTCTCGTCCTGGTCTGCAGCCGACACCGAGCATGCTTTGATTTGGATTGGTTGGATCCTCTTTCACCAGGTTGATCTCGCCATTGTCAACGGGATTTACGCATGTCTCGAGCAAGAACAGCTCGTTACATTGCCTTGCTAGTTCCCGAATGCATATGCCGGGATCATCGAGATGATACAGAGTCCCATAGCAGTAGATTATGTCGAAATCGCCGAGCCTTCCGTGACCTCCCTCGACTGCAAGGTCTGCTACAAACACCCGTCCCCTACGATATGGGAAACGGAGCAGATGTTCTCGAACGTTCTCGGGACGTCCGTCGGTGGAGACAATCGTGCAGCCGAGTCTCTCGAAAAACCCAGTATGCCATCCAACGCCTGTCCCGACTTCCAGGACGGATTTCTTGGCTAGCTCCAAGCCTAGGGAAGCCAAGTGATCCTGGCGTGCGCGATTGATTCTCATCGCTCCCTCCGAGTCAAACATCTCAAACCCCTGACTAGCAGCTACAGGGTATCTGGCCGCGGTCTTTCGGATCAGACCGAACGGACGCACTCCCGCTTTGCCCGGCGGTGGTGTGCGAGGGAACTCCCAGATGTAGTGGTCTGCGATCTCTGCACGGTGGCCATCGATAAAGGAGTGAAACGATTTCCACGTGTCCCCGACCCATGAGAAAAGCCCTTGGTACTTAGCCGGGTCATGGATGTCGTCGCAAATGATGAGTCCTCCGGGAGCGAGAAATGGCCAGAATGTCTCAAGGTCGTTGATCAGACCATCTTCTGTATGCTTACCGTCGACAAATATCACGTCAAAATCGTGCCATTGTAGGAGACGCAGCAATTCGGGATTTCGACTCCAATGTGGCACATTCACACCAAAGCCGTCATTGTCTCCTTTTCCAGAAGGCTGTGTATTCGCGCGATAGACACGGATTCGCTCGGAGGGCAGATGTCGACGCTCGCACCAGTTGGAAAGCCTGTTCCTTGCGAATTCTATGCTGTCTCCGGGCCAGCCAAGCTTGGCTCCGTATACTCCGAGATCCAAGCTTACGAGCAGCTCCGGATCGTTCATGGACTTCAGCAAAGTGGCAGTGCCCAATCCGAATGCTGTGCCGATCTCGAGGACATTGCGGGGTCGCTCTAGACGCACTACGGCGTGCAGGCATCTGTAGTACGTAGTCATGGGGTCGCGTGCAGTGTCAGCCCACGGATGGCCATCCAAGAGATTGAATTCATCAAGGATTTCACGAGTCGCTAGACTCAGCTGGCCTTCCGCTGTCTTGCACACGTCGTGGAGCATGTGTCTATTCAGCTCGTCTGACGCAAGGGTCTCTTGGCGATTCCTGTCATGTTACTGCTACGTAATGTTTGTGATTCGCCAGATCCTCGGAATCGATCGATGATGCGTCCGTGGCTGAGGTCTTGGACTGACTAATCTTCGAACTATCGTAGGTGCGCATGATGGGCGCCCCAATTCGGTGCATCTTGCTCGCCAAGAGAATCGAAAACTCTAGAGCACCGAGATGCATCGAGGGATCACCGCAATATTGGTCATTATCATGAGGAGCATGTTTGAGTTGAGCACGTCATTTCAATGCTTATATCAACCTGTCACGTTCTCACTTCGGGCGCGGACTTGGGGCACTCAACGAAAGGCGATGCGAGCGTCACTGTCAGAATAAGGTGCCCCTGCAACTACTCATGCGACTACTGCGTCTCACAGAACATCCGGGAACCCTTGGCGCAGCACTCTATTCCTAGACTTCGTGCTGTGTACGATCAACTCGATTCATTCACGGTGACCTTTTTTGATTGTGGAGGCAGCGAACCGACACTACATCCTCAAATGCGAGAGCTGCTGGGACTTTGCCTCGAGTTTGGGGCAGCATATTTCCCTACAAACAACTCCGTCATACCCAGGAAATGGTTGCCAAGGAAGAACTTGGAACGCTTGGTGGTGGGAGCTGCACTTCACCCTGAAGGCGAAGGCAAGGTAGATGCATTCGCCAAGAACCTGCTCGAGATTCGAGACGCGGGTGCTCATGCGGTCGTGATATTTGTCGCGCACCCAGCTAGGCTCTCGAAGATCCAAGGCTTTCGCCAGTATTTCTCAAATCTTGGGCTTGAAATGCAGCCCATTCCATTTCATGGCTATTGTAACGGAAAGGAATACCCTCTCAGCTACACCGAAGATGAACGCAAAATGTTTGAGCGCAGCCTCTGCGAGGGAGTTTTCCCACACATCTGGAACTGGGCCTATCGATTGTCATCCGACATGAAGATCCGTGACTTCTCCGGAATTCCGTGCATCGCGGGATTCAGAACCATCTACGTGGACGACAAGGGACAGATGAGGCGGTGCCTATATGACTTGGCTCCGCTTGAACGACGACACTCACGTTCAATGCCTTGTCCCGTGAGATTCTGCGGATGCGGGCTTCAGCTTGACGAGCTTAACACGTATGATGATGTGTTCTGGAGCTACTGGCGCCAACTGGGAGAGGCAAAGGGTCGGCCAGACGGCTTCCGACTGGAGCACGAGGACCTGTATCGCAAGAACAAAGCGAAGTATTGGGCTATCATGGAACGATATGGGAAAACGAAGCAATTGCTTGCTGAGGAAGTCAAGCTCGACAAGGTGGACTTCCCCTATGTCCTCTACGAGAAGGCGAACATAAGCCTACTCGAAGGACTAGAAACCTATTCCTATGGAAATAGAGATGCGCATGATATACTGATGTCAAGAAGCCCTGGCATTCTTTTCAATCCATCCACGAAGAACGACTGTCTAACGACACCATACCTTGACGTTGTGCCAAGTGCGAAAGGGGCTGGGCGTTGGCTCAAAATCACGTTGTCGTCAGCTAGCGGCCGCAGTCCAGGAGCGAACTGCACGGTATACTTGCAGGATGAACAATTCAGCCAGATATCCAGGAACCTGCTCTCGGGAGAAACGAATGAATCAAATGAGACTGGAACGCTTGTTCGATACATAGCGTTGCCCGAGGGGCTTCAGCGTCTCAGAGTGGTGATCTCCGCATGGGACGGTTCTCCCACGTACATACCCAACTCCTTGAAGATAGAGCAGTCTGCCTGCTCGTCCTACGCGAATGCATGACCTATTGGACCTGACTGAAGTCAAGTAGGATGTGGGATGTTTGTTTGGCATCGCCACAATCAGGGAGACTGTGGAGTTCTTTGATGCCTCTCTTCCACTGTCAGGAATCCCCGTTCCGTTCAGCACGAGACAATGGGAGTACCCGTGGTGTTACTCTCGCCTCATCAGCCTCGGATTGGAACCGAGCAACCTTGTGCTCGATGTGGGCTGCGGCACCAACCCATTTATGATCGAGCTTGCGGGCCGCCGAGTTCACGTCGTAGGGCTTGACCTCTATTCCGACGATGATTTGCGCAGCCCTGGTCCAGGTTGGGGCTTCAATCGAAAACTCGAAAACGAGTGTTTGACATTCTGCGAAGCAAATATGACCAACATACCATACCCAGACGACTACTTCGACGCCGTGTACTCTGTAAGCTTGCTGGAACATTGCGACGAATCCACTCGACGTGCTGGACTCCGCGAGATGCTCAGGGTCCTGAAACCAAGAGGACCGCTTGTCGTAACTGAAGACTACATTCCTATGCCAATCAAGCCAGTTCCTGGCATAATGGAAGCTTGTGCGCGCACAATGGACTATGACTTCCGCGAGCATATCGCACTTACCGGCAGGACACTTGCGGACCCGAGCGTCAAGATTCCCTCCGACATGGAAATAGCACAGATGCGCGACCGGGGCGAGCTCTTGCTGAACTGTGTTGTGGCTCCAAGAGAATACTATCATTTCACATCGGTAGGCTTTGTTGTCCTCAAATGACGCGATCATAGTCGTGATGTCTGGTTAACAAGGCAATAGAGCCCGAACCCTCAGAAATCGATGCAGGCAATTGGTCTTCTTGAAGAGCAAAGAGATCCTCGCCTTGGTCTTTCTCCCGGTCACTCGATGCGTCGTTCGATCTGCCCGGTCTCGTTTCATTTGGTCGCCTTGAATATCAGGTGCCAGCCCAAGTCGTTCTGTAAAGTCTCAAGCTGAAACTTGACCTTCCGCCTGCCCACCATGTCAATGACGTTGTATCTTGTTTCTACGGTAGCGCTCCGAAAGTACACTCGAAGCAGGTTTGTGATCTCGTCTCTGGTGTATGTCTTCGTGTAGTCATTCCCTGTGAATCTCTCCGAGAATTCTGATGTTATTTCCAGTTCGCTTGTGCCTTGGGCGAGCAGTCCGTCCTTGATCCCGTGAAGATACATGATGCTGTAGGCATTCAGCAGGCTGTCCTTGTTGTAGACCATTCCCATGAACAAGCCATCATGCCGCAGTGTCCTCTTGACCTCATCGAGAACAGCAGAAATGGCAGGGATATGGTGAATCACACCAAAGCTGTATGCCACGTCAAAGGCTTCATTTCTGAAGGGAATGGACCTCGCGTCAGCCATGACTACATCGCCGTCGAGACCGGCATCTCTAAGAAGGCCTTTGGTGGATCGCGTTGAGGTCGGGCTGAAGTCCATGCTCACGACATTTGCACCATTGCGCAAGAACTCCGCGGAATCGATGCCTGCTCCCGAACCTATCTCGAGGATGCGTTTGTTGGCAAAGCTGTCAAATCGAAAAACCTCGTGCATGTAGTCTTGCAGCTCGTAGCGAAATCGACGCTTCTCGTCGTATGTCTTCGGCTGATCATCGAACGTCATCGGTACCGCTCGAGACCAGAATTCCCGAGTCTTGCGTTGAGGAATCGGTTCAGAGTGGCTGTTGGTCTTTGGGGCTTGCGATGAATTCGTCTCTTTGTGCGTCATATGATTCACGTAGCCTCGTAGGTAGTGAAACCTTGCTAGTCCAAGGCTTCTTATTAGAACGAGCCCAAGTCCCTCGCCTTTGGCAGCATAGTACCGCCCGATTTCGAATTGCACGTCCGGACGGTCATTGAAGTCGTCTCTCAGGCTGCGCCCGCCGATGTCTGGAAGGTGAACGCATTTGTGTCTGAGACGCATGCAGTTGAACAGATATGCGTCTTCTCCCACCAACCCAGGGTCACCCTTCACTCCGGTCGCGCGTGGGTCTGCCAGATCCTTGATTCCTTCATCCTCCGTGTCCAACCAGAACGGCCTCCAAAGGGCGTACAGGCCGGTGAAGCTAGGGGGAATGAAGAGTCTGGCCAATTGATGACCGACGGCTCTCCACAGACTTAGGGCGTCTCGAACAGAGTGGAGTGTCATGCACGAGACCAGGCCGATGTCGTCTTTTCCCACGAGTGATACGGCCTTGAGGACATTTCGCCCTATGACTAAGTCAACATCAACGGTCAGGATTCGGTCATGCTTCGCCTGCATGAAGCCTCGCCGTCGTACCCAGGCTTGATGGAAGCAATACTGACGATTTCTCGCGACAGGCAGGATCCGAGTTTTGTTTGCGTATCCCAATGCGCCGGATATTCGCTTTGCTTCACTCAGTGTCTCCTCATCTGGAGGATCATCGAGGCAGATTATGACCTCATCAGGATCGACAGCGTAGCACGATGGGAGGCTGCTCCTTAGCAGGTGAGCTTCTGACCTCACCGGCATTACGATGCTGAATGGTGGGATCTCCAGCTATGAGCACCCTCCCGGGTAGACATGTATTTGGTGCGACCTGAAGTGATTTCTTCTGAAAACACGATGTTCCCTCGATGTAGATTAACCTCTTTGTCGTTTCTACCCTTGCCATTGGTACTGTGACCGACTCGGGGAATCCGACCGTGCCGCCGGCAGATCCAATATCAGCCGTCAACGTTCTTAAGACAAGGCCGATTCACCTACGTTAGCGCCCCACAAACAGAGACTAGGAAAACCAAAAAGATGGGTTAGCACGTACATACGTCGTAGTCTGTGGCAGGGCAAGTAGGGGAAGATGTAAACAGGTGAGCGGGAGAAGCCGTCCACCGTTGCCAGTCCTGCTGGATGAGATGGCACTTTGCCTCTAGGACAGCATCGCGATGGAGAGGAGCCCTGAAGGCATGCGCCTGGAATTGTCTAAGCCGTTGATCATGAACGCTGGTAGAAATGCGTTCTACTCGCTCCCCCTGCAAATCCAGGAAGCCCTGAATCACGCCTCCGCTCCATACGTCAGTTCCTTTCGCTACGGCGAGTCGGGCTACCCTGTGAGATATGGCCCAATCTTCAGACAACAGTACTTGTCGCTACAGAGATCCCAATGGGAGGACCCCGAATCAGTACGTGCAAAACAGTTGAGGCAACTACGTGCCTTGCTTCAGCATGCAGACTCCCACGTACCATTTTACCGTCGAATGTTCCTAGAGCGCGGGTTCTCTCCTACAAATGCTAAGAGCCTAACCGATCTTCACGCACTCCCTTACTTGACACGAGATCTCGTGAGACACAACTTGGACCAGATGATAGCTGATGACGTCGAGCGATCCCGCCTTACAATGATAGCAACAGGAGGCACATCTGGCAATCCTCTTGGCTTCTACGCTGACGAGGAGACGTTCAACCCGACCGAATGGGCGTTCCTCATCTCGATGTGGCGTCGCGTCGGTTATCGGTTTGGAGACAAGTCCGTGGTGCTCAGAGGAAACGTACCACCGACTGGGTCGCACTGCTACGATTATGTGACTCGTCAATTGATCCTTTCATCGTTTCATATGACGACTGACACAATGCGGTCTTATGTCGGCCTAATTGGGAAGTTTTCGCCAAAGTTCATTCTTGCCTATCCGTCGAGCGCGATGGTTCTCGCCCAATACATGAAAGAGAATGATGTCGATCCATTTCCGACAGTGAAGGCGCTCTTACTTGCGTCAGAGACGGTGTACGATTTCCAACGCAGCTTGCTTGAAGAAGTGTTCCGGTGCAGGGTGTTTAGCTGGTACGGACACACTGAGAGAGCCGTTCTCGGCGGAGAATGCGAGCATAGTCACTACTATCACCTGTTTCCAGAGTACGGCATAACAGAGATTGTGGACAAATCGGGGCAGCCGGTAGAACGTGAGGACGAAATCGGGGAGATTGTCGCCACTGGTTTCCTAAATTGGGCAATGCCGTTCATTCGATATAGGACAGGAGACATGGGAGCTTATTCTTCGAAGAGGTGCGCCTGTGGAAGAAACTATCCGCTTCTGACGAGAGTCGAGGGGCGCACAAATGAATACGTGGTGGCGGCCGACGGCAGCCTCATACCTCTGGGACCTGCAATATTCGCCATTCATGATGCAAAGTTCGCCACAGTCAAGCAGATACAGTTCGTGCAAGAAAGGCCAGGCGAGCTTGTCATCAACGTGGCAAGAGGAGGAGTCTCATCTGATGAGGAAACCGCCAGCTATGTCCTCACAACATTCAACCGCAGGCTCGGAGCGTTGTTCAAGCTGGACGTAAGCGTAGTTGATGAGATTGCCCGCACTTCCAGAGGAAAGCACAGATATCTGATTCAGAGAATTCCGGTTGGTGTGTAGCATCAGATCGCACGGCCAATAGGGTCTTCTAATTCTATTCCAACTGATCAGCGATGGTCCAACGGGAATGCCTTCGCTGTTGGTGCAGTTTTGGGGAAGTTCAGCCGGACGTGCGGACAAATCCGGTCACTGAATCTTCAGATTGACGCGGCACGTTTGGCAGGCCTTGTAGAGAGGCCCGTTAATCAAACGCTCTCTTAATCTAACCAGACTACTCGAGTTCCAAGCCTCATGAAAGGCGCTTGTACCGTCATAGTCTATCGGGTGAAGGTCGTCCAAGTCGCGTATCACACAACACGGCCAGATCTTGAAGAAATCATTGTGGAGATACAGTTTGCTGTAGACCACACTGCATCGATGGGGAGCAGTGTTCAACGGAGCGTTCCCCCATGTGTTTGGTTTCGCATAGACTGGAACCTTTGACTCCCTAGCTGCGCGCTCCGCATTTCTCACCAATTCGTTGAACTGGGGATTAGCGCTTGGTCCAATCTCCGGGTCGATTTCGCGTGGCAGTAGTTCAGAAGTCTCGATGAGGTAGGGCCTGATATAGGCGCCATTTACCTTCAGTCTGTTTCCCAGCTCAATGAAGTCAGGGATCTCATGCAGGTTCTGGCCGGTTACAACATACGTGATGTTGACGTTGATGTCTCTCCTATTTGTGTCTCTTAGATCGACTAGTTGCCTGACGTTTTCGACAACCCGGTCGAAGTTGCCGGCACTCACGCCCATGACCTTGCTGTAGATGCTGGAGGAGGCAGCGTTCAGGCTCACGTCATAGGTCCTTATGAGGCATGATCTGAAGAATTCGAGATGCCTTTCGACAAGCAATCCATTAGTGATCAGGTATACATTGCATCTCTTATCAATGAAGTTGCCCAAGTTCATGACAAGCTCTTCGAAGTGGGGATGGAGCAGAGGTTCTCCCGGGCCAGGGATACCAACTGATCGACAGAATCCGAGGATGTCTTTGAATCTGCCCCAGTCATTTGCCTCGAAACGACGATCTGCGTATGCAATTCGCAGAGGTCTTGTGAGACAGAACGTGCAATTCGCGTTGCAGTTTGCGTTTATTGCGAAAGCAGCATCGTATGGATAAGTATCTAGGGCAGTCTGCCCTGTTACGCACTCCCGAGCATTGAGAACATAGTTGTATCCAAGGGTCGCGGCCATAGCAATCTTTGATCTGTTCCGTCGAGAACTTCACCACGTTTCGGTATAGTTGCTCCTCGTCGAGCAGACCGAGCTCGACAACTGGCAGGCTGGCAGCCACCGACATTCTCGTCCGAAGCCGTTCCGATACGATTGGGTGGTCGTCGCTCACCTGCTCTACCAGAATGGAAGTCGGAACTGGTATACGCTCGGCAAATCGGGATGTTATGACCAAACGAAAACCTTGGAGAGTCTCCTTGATTTCCATGTGATGAACAAAAGTGCAAGTCTGATCGTGTACCAGACCATCGACAAGACGGACCGTTTCTAGCAGGCTGAATTTGTCATCTTGAATCAGTATCATGCAGTTGCCATAGGGTTCGGTTGATCGCTTGAATGCGAACTTCAAAACTAGCCAATTCCCACCGCCCTGCTCTCTTGGGAGCAGTGGCCTGAAGGGGGTTGCCAAGTGGTCTCTCTGAGTTGTGGGCTCGAACATGACCTGTCCGTGCTCGCATCGCAGAGGGTCGGTTGTCCACGATCCATAGTAGTTCTTTTCGAGGTCGTCGACCAATTCGTCCCCTTTCTTGTCATACAAGACGTGGGATCTCTGGATCTTCCTAGAACTACGGACTTCATTCTGATGCATCAGAACCCACGACCCTCAGGTGATGGTCAGCCAGAGGAATGACGCAGAGCCTGAATCTCCACCTGATCGGAGGGCATGAAACATTTAAGCGAATCGAAGCGAATCATCCCAGCATACGCAGATTGTGAGTCGATATAGATACATGGCTGAACGCGACAAGTCCAGGCTGACCATGGATTGGATCTCTTCACCACCGGTTGTACATAATTTGTCAGATTGGGACAGAGCGAGCCTTCTGCGACACTGCGCTGCCGTGCATGCTGTGTGGAGTTCGGAAACCTGCTTGCTCGAAAGAGATCCCTCGCTCGGCTTCTACAGGCTTGGTGCGTCCTCGATATTTCGAGCGTTTCGTAATAGACAAGGCGGTGCGATGTGTGGGGGGATGGCATATGCTCTCATGAAGCTCTATCACGACTTTGGCTATGAGTCCTACATCGTTGACATGGGAAAACCGGAATACGAGACTCATGTAGTAGTGCTCGTGCGTGTTGAGCACGATGGCAGGCGCCTTCTTTCAGTCCAAGATGTTCTCTTTGACACTTCACTTGTTGAGACTGATGGGAAACCAATCGACTATTTTGAGACGCTTCACAAACTAAGGAACCTTAGACATGACGACATTAACATGTCCCCGTCTCGCGAATGGGCTGTCCAACGGGACATAATCATACGATCGAACGAGGTGGGCCACTTCCCATGGATACTATTGTCGAAGGGTTTCACTGCCTTGGACGGCGACCGGCGACTCTATCAGGGCAGCATGAGCTATCAGTTGTATGAGAGCGCATGCGAAAAGGCACAGAAGTTCAAGAGCTTCCTCGAGCATGAGGGCTACCCCAGAAACATGCTGTACATCTACCTTTTTCCATTCCGGGTAAACGAACTCACTGCAGCGGACCTGCAGTCAATGCGCGAAGAGACTGCTGAGTCTGCAATTCTCAACAGAGCGCTCTCAACTTCTCAGCGATGACATCCCAATTCGGTTCGGGCTGTGCGATAACTGCTGGGCCGCCTATGTGCTGGCGCCCATGCCGGAAAGTCGCTTCAGGGCTTGACGGAACGTCTGAATCCATTCCTCAACGCTCTTAACTTCGCTCGGCTCTGGCCGTTCGGATGGCTGCACCGTTTCCGACTGGGGAAAGAGGGACTCCTTCAGCGCAGGGTGTGGCGACAGACGCACACGAGAGCTCAGTAGACCTGGCTTGCGAAAGATCATCCCAATACTCGTAGACCGCAAGTAGGAATCTGCGAAAGAAAGAATGCCATCGGGCTGCATGAAGAGCGTGTCTTCGTAGTTGTAGATGTACGTGCGGGTGCGGAGTATTCGGTCACGGCTCAGCAGTGGGACTCCATTGAGTTCGAGAGCTTGGATGTCAGCGAGGTAGTCCCAGCCGCGCCAATGACTCATGTCATTCAAGAAGAAGTCGATTGCCAACACAAGCAGGCCACCCGGCCTGAGCATTCTAAGCATATCCCCCATTGCGTCCATATGACGCATTGGTTTTCTTGGGTCCAACACGAACTCTGAGTCGTAAGTGTGTTCGAGAGTAGAGATGCATGTCACCAAATCAAAGTACTTCTCCGGTCCCACTTCATCACCTGCAAGGCCAAGGTGAAAATGCATGTCAGGATTCTGTTCTATTGTCTCCGGTGTAATCCCCCACCCTTGCTTCATCTTTGCCGGGTCGTGCTTCGCATCCATGACATGTGCCTCACAACCTTTCTCAACAAAGTGCCGTGCATAGTACGGATTATTGCCAGATCCCACGTCCAGGACACGGCTTCCGGACGGGACCTCAAGCAGTGCTAGCGGCCACGCATAGGCCCATCCTTTGAGCCAAGGGTCATATGTTGCGAACGGGATCTTGTTCTGAATCATCTTCTTGAGTAGTGACCCACGGGCCCAATCAAACATGTGCTGATCAGTGCAGGTCTCCGTTCCGCCTCGGATAAGTCTTGTGAAGTAGCGTCAAACATGTGACGGCTTGCACTTTGAGGATATCGCAGTGTCTACCCTCTTACAGTCAAGACACACGATTACGGGTTTCTACTGCTGTCATGAATCAAGCAATTGGAACGCAGCAATCGTTATCTCTTCATATGATAGTTGCAGGGAGTTGCGTGAACGCCCGATTGATTACGAGCACAGCACGTCACCGGTTGGACATAATCGTGGTCCTAGCACAGAAAGACTTCAAAGTTCGCTACAGGAACTCTGTCCTTGGGTTCTTCTGGTCTCTCTTGAATCCTCTTGCCTACATGGTCATTCTTACGTTGGTCTTCTCATTCTTGTTGAGGGTTAGTATCCCCAATTTCGCTGCTTGGGTGCTGATTGGTCTCCTGATTTGGAGGTTCTTCTCCACCGGAACGGGACAGGGCCTCACAACCATAGTTGGGAACCCATCGCTCATCACCAAGGTCCATGTGCCCCGCTACCTCATCGTCCTATCCAATAACTTGGCGAACTTTCTGGGCTCCTCGCTCGAATTTCTCGCTCTGCTCCCGCTTCTCATCCTACTGGGCGTAAGCCTAACTGCATGCGCCATGTTCTTGCCTGTGCTTCTGGCCTTGGAGTTCCTCCTCATATTTGGGGTCTCGCTTTTCCTCTCTTCACTTAACGTAAAGTACCGAGACTTCTATCAACTCTGGGACATAGCTCTTCAGCTAGGTTTCTTTCTCTCGCCAATAGTCTACGATGCAAGTCTGATACCCGAAAGATTTCGACTACTGTACTCGCTGAATCCGGTCACACGTCTGATCGAATCTGCAAGGAGTATCTTCCTACTGGATCGGCTGCCATCTGCGTTTGATAACACGGTAATTCTCTCAAGCGTGGCAATTGTGTTGCTCATCGGATTCATCATCTTCCGACGAATCGAAACAGGGTTTGCGGAGGAACTCTGAGAGTGGCCGTTCTCGAAGTCGCAGATGTCTGGAAGCGATTCAGAATCCCGCATGAGAGACGTGCAACCGTACTCGACAACATTGCGAGTGTGCTTTCCGTCCTAGCGGGGAGACGATACAGCTTTGAAGAGTTCTGGGCCCTCAAGCAGGTGAGTTTCAAGATCGAGCAAGGAGAATCTCTGGGCATAGTTGGACCTAACGGAAGCGGCAAGAGTACCCTGCTCAAACTCATCGCACATATCATGAAACCAGACAAGGGAACGATCAGGACAAGTGGATCCACCGCTGCTGTCTTGGAACTTGGGATCGGTTTCCACGGCGATCTCACCGTCAAAGAGAATGCGCTGGTCTATGGGGTGATCATGGGATTGCCTCGCTCCGAAATGAGGAAGCGCACAGACTCCATCCTGGACTTCGCTGGCCTGACGAGATTTCAGGACGCAAAGCTGAAGACTCTCTCTTCCGGAATGGCCGTCCGACTGGCCTTCTCGATCGCAATCCAGACCGAGGCGGACATATTCCTTGTAGACGAAGCACTTGCTGTTGGCGACACTAGATTCCAAGAGAAATGCCTAGACAAGTTCCGTGAATTCAAGAAAGAGCGCAAGTCTATAGTGCTCGTCTCACACAACATGGATCTCGTCAAGAGCTTTTGCGAAAGAACGCTCTACCTCTTGAATGGTGAAACGAGAGCCTTCGGACCGAGTGAAGAGGCTACCCGACGCTACCTTGAGGACACAAAGAGTTCAGTTGGAATGAGCTGGCAAGTGTAGACATCGCAGGACCGTTGATTCAGTGAGAATTACAATCGTGAACAGTTTCTTCCCGCCTTGGCGCGGAGGCGCCGAAACATACGTCTACAACCTATCCAAGCACTTGGAAGAACGCGGCCACGAAGTCACGGTAATCTGTAGCAGTCCCCCATTTGAGCCAGGCATGCAATTCGTCGATGGGGTGAAGGTCGAGCGCCTGAGGACATGTGGGAAACTGTACGGAACCCCCATCATGCCCGAGCTGTTCCAGAAGCTCATGGGCGAACAAGGAGACATCATTCATGCAAACTTCCCGAGTCCATACATCGCATGCCTTGCCTCAACCGTATCTCGCGTACGAGGAGTACCGGCCGTTCTGACTTGGCACAATGACCTGCCTCCAGTAACGCGGATGGCACAAATTCTCGTCACGGCTCACGACCAACTAGTTCTACCACTCTACCTGCCTCAATTCAGTTCCATAATCGCCACATCCAAACTCTACGCCGAGACCTCCCAGATCTTGGAGGCACACAAGGATCGCGTCGTTGTGATACCGAACGGGGTCGACACGCAAAGGTTCAACCCCGATATTCCCGGAGACGAGATACGCTCCAGACTCGGAGTCGATCGAGAGAAGATCGTGCTCTTCGTAGGCGCTCTGACACAGTGGCACAGGTACAAAGGCCTCGACGTGCTGATCCAAGCCATGGCCCTCATGAGGGATCAGGTCCCCGGGGCAAGATTGGTCATCGTCGGAGCAGGCCAGCTTGAAACCGAATACAGACAACTAGTCAGTCGGCATGGTTTGACAAGCTGTGTAATCTTTGCGGGAAACGTTTCTGACGACGAGCTGCCAAAGTACTACGCTTGCTCCCACTTGTTGGCCCTGCCCAGTAAGGACAGGTCTGAAGGTTTTGGACTCACGATACTTGAGGCAAACGCAACAGGAAAACCGGCCATCGGAACCACGGTCGGGGGAATACCGAGCGTGATCCGTGACGGATACAATGGCCTGCTCGTCCCACCAAACGACCATAATGCCCTCGCCCAGACCATCAAGAAAGCCCTCTCGGACGACGACCTGCTCAAACGGATGGGCAGGAATGGACGCGCATTCGCCGAGCAGCACGACTGGTCCATCGTAGCGGAACAGACAGAGAACGTGTACAAACGCGCACTGACTGCGCATTGATCATTTTAGGTACAGTCCTTACCATAACTGGGCGAGCGCAAGCTCCCGACTTTAGTCGTGGAGTAAGCGAGCCCTCAGCAGTTTTAAGGGACTACATTCAGAGGCAGAGTAAGAGATGAAACGCAGCAACCTATTCTGCCTCGCGCCGACACGGGAACAGCACCGCATCCTCCAAGGATTAGCCGTGAACTGCGCGAAGCTCTGGAATGAAATCAACTACCTCCACCGCCAGCAATACGAGAACTACTTGAAGTTGGACTGGAACCCGCAAGCCTACAAGAGGTATGTTCCGCTCGTTGGCTCCGCTACGGCGCAGCAGGTTGTTCGTAAGAACAATGAAGCGTGGCGTGCGTTTCTCGCGTTGAAGCGCATGGAGAAGAATGGTAAGCTACCATTCACGATCGTGCGGGTGAAGCCGCCAGGCTACTGGAAACGCGACGGACGATACATGCTCAGGATACTGTTCCGCTGCGACAGCTACCATCTACGAGAAGGCCGCGTGGATCTGCCGCGTCATCTCTCCATACCCTTCAAGGGCGAGCTGAAGTGGACTGGCAAGCAGGGACGCCTAGAGGTTGCGTGGGATGCATTGTCGAAGAAGTGGCGTGTCTTTCAATCCATACATGTGAAACCCATCATCACCCCGTTGGGGTCCAAGACATGCTGCATCGACATGGGAGTACGGAACCTCGCAACCGTTTGGCTGTCAGAATGGCGTCAACCAGTCGCATACCAGTCCGGGCGCCTCCTAGCTGATTGGTGGTACTGGACCAATCGCATAGCCCAACACCAGCAGCGACTCCTTACCGTGAATGGAAGAAAGAAATCAAGGCAACTCGCAAGGCTCTACAGGATTAGGAAGAAACGTTTCAGACATGCGGTAGCCACATTTGCTCGTCAACTCATCAAGGATCTCTACGCGAGAGGCGTGTCAATGATCGTTATCGGTGAACTCACAGGCATCAGAAACGGCAACTCGCATGGTAGGCAGGGAAACGCGATGGTCCACAACTATTGGAGCCACAAGTATGTCGCGGACAGACTCAAATGGACAGCAGAGGAATATGGCATGAAGGTTCGCACGATCTCGGAAGCGTACACGAGCCAGACATGCCCGCAATGTGGTTCAAGACATTCGCAGCGTATCTTGCGTGGTTTCCGATGCTTGGATTGTGGTTTGGAGGCGCATAGGGATGCGGTTGGCGTCTTGAATATGGCTGCCCGCTGCGGCGAGCATGCTGTCAGGCCAATGGTTTGGCCTATGCTTCTACGCTGGGATGGATGCGGGTGGAACCGCAACAACGGAATGCCCACCCAACAAAGGA
>Ga0315296_10001015_pt1 | contig 24830 bp, 18 predicted proteins | sample YL17G14_18_MG_FD_203921 | JGI IMG/M metagenome (GOLD analysis project Ga0315296, IMG submission 203921) | Sediment microbial communities from Yellowstone Lake, YNP, Wyoming, USA - YL17G14_18 | ecosystem: Environmental > Aquatic > Freshwater > Lake > Sediment | place: USA: Wyoming | collected... | reverse complement strand
TTCCTGGTTTGGAAACATGGCTTTCTATGGCTAAGTTGCTTTTTTCCTATGTGTTACGAAGAGACTGTGCTAAGGAACGGAGCCGCCGTTCCCCGGCACGGAGCCGCCGTTCCCCGACACGGAGCCGCCATCCCCCGGAGCGGAGCCGTCGTTCCCAAGCACGAAGCCGTCGTTCCCCGGCACGGAGCCGTCGTTCCTAGGAACGAAGCCGTCGTTCCAACGCACGGAGCCATCGTTCCCCGGCACGGAGCCGTCATTTCCCGGAACAGCGGCCTTGCTCCTTACCCCTAACCTCTTATTCCTTACCCCTTCCTAACCCTTGGTCTTCATCACGAACACCCCGTCCCAGTCCGGCGGCGGGGGGTTAGCCTGATAAGCCTGGCAGCGGGCGAGGTAGGTCTTGGACGGGCCGTCCCCCGGGTCCAGTCTTAGAGCGACCTCAAAGGCCTTGATCCCCTCCGCCCACTTCCGCTCCTTGTAGGCCTTGAGCCCGTCGTTGTAAAGGGTCAGGAGCTCCTGCCTGGCGGGGTCCAGCTCGCCCTTGCGGGCCAGAAGCTCGAACACCCGCACCCCCTTCGTCTTCCCCTTCACCTGCAGGAGGTCCAGCTCCCGGGCCTCCACCTCGCCCTTGACCTTCTCATAAGTCGCCTCGCCGATCATGCAGTAAGTGCCGTACTCCTTGTTGGCGGGCTCGAAGCGCGAGGCCTGGTTCACGGTGTCCCCCATCGCAGTATAATTGAACTTCTCGTCCGAGCCCATGTTGCCCACGATCACGGTTCCGGTGCTGATCCCGAACCGGGTGAAGAGCTGGGGCTTGCCCCGGGCCTGAAGCGAGGCGTTCAGCTCCGCCAGTTTCTTGCGCATGTCCAGGATGCAGTGGCAGCAGCGAACGGCATGTTCGGGCTCGTCCACCGGGGCGCCCCAGAAGGCCATGATGGCATCCCCCTCGTACTTGTCCACGAACCCGCCGTAGTCGATGACGATCGTGGTCATCGCGGTGAAGTACTCATTGATGAGCGGGACAAGCTCCGAGGGATGCAGGCCCTCGGAGATCGTGGAAAAGCCCTGGATATCCGAGAAGAACACCGTGATCTCCTTCTGCTCTCCGCCCAGCTTCAGCATATCCGGTTTCTCGATCAGCTGGTTGACCAGGGCCGGGGACATGTAAGTTCCGAACATCCCCCGGATCTCGTTGGCATGCCGCTCCTCGGTCACGTAGCGGTAGGTCATGCATCCCAGGAGGGTGAAGAACACCGCCCCGAACGGGCGCACGACCTCGATCGCGAGGCCCCGGTCCTTCATCAGATAATAGGAGACCGCGACGTAGGCCGCGAGCAGGACCACGGCCGCGATCCAGCTCGAGCGCGGCTTGAAGACCATGGCCAGGAACCCGGCGACGAGCCCGATGCCCAGGATGATCGCCAGCGTCAGCCACCAGGGAGAGCGCTGCGTGAACTTATCCGCGAGGATGCTGTGGATGATGTTGGCGTAGATCTCCACCCCCGGAAACGTCTGGGAGAAGGGCACGGCCTTGAGATCGGCCAGGCCCGGGGCCGTGACCCCGACCAATACCACCTTGTCCTTCAGGAAATCAAGCGGGCGGCCTTCCTGGGTCTGGCCCAGGAAAGCGTCCACGAACGAGAGGTACTTGAACTTGAGGGAGTTCCCGGCGTAGCGGATGAGCATCCGGCCGTCCTGGTCGATGGGCAGGCGCCGGGAGCCGAGCTCCACGTATTTCCCCGGCAATACCGAGACCTGCTGCGGAGAGACCCCTAACTTGTCCATGGCCAGCCGCAGGCCGAGGTGGGGATAGGTGTGGCCGTGATAGTGCAGGAACAGGGGAAAAGAGCGGATGACCCCGTCCGCGTCCGGCTCCGCGTTCACGTAGCCCACGCCCTTGGCGCTTTGGCTCAAAACCGGGATCGGGACCTCCACGTCCTCCAGAGGGTAGTTCCTCTCCTGCTTGCGGATGAAGGTGAAGTTCTGGGCCAGACGGACGTCCACGGGCAGGGCCGAGGAGGCAATCAGGGAGTCCGGATGGTTTCCCTTGCTGCCCAGGAGGAACTCGAAGCCGTAGAACACGTTGCCCGCCTGGCTCGTGACCTCGCCCATCTCGGTGTCGTACTCCATGGAGCGCAAAATCTCCCCGATTGCGGCATCGGCCACGGCCGAGGGATTGCCGGGTACCCTGAGGGAGTCCACCAGAAACTGGGTCACTTTGGAGGCCCGGGTTTCCTTGAAGAGCTCGACGATCTCCTCCCGGGGCCGCTCCGGCTCGGTGAACAACATGTCGAAGCCCACCGCCTTGGCCCCGGCCTGGGCGAGGTTGGCGATTGCCTGGGCGTAATAGAACCGTGGCCACTTCCCGAACTTCCCCAGCACGTCCAGGCTGCGGGCGTCCACGCTGACGATGACCACATCGTCCAGGTTCTGAGCCCGGGGCGGGCCGATGAACCAGGAGTAGCGCAAATCGTAGGTCCGGTTCTCGAAATCCTGATAGACCCTGGGCCAGGCCCAGCCCAGCCCGAAGATCGCCCCGCCTACCACCAGGCCGATCAGGATTCCCGCCGCCAGCCTTGCCCCTGTCCCCCTTTTCATGCCCTCTCCTTGAGAATATCGTTCTTTGAAGATAACAAATGGAGCCGCGATCCAATCAGCCCGACGAGGTCAGTCCGGCAGGCTGAAACGCGGCTCCTTCCACTGGACCAGATAGCGCTGAAAGGTCTCGGCGAGCGCGGGGTCCCCGGATTCCACCTTGAGAGAGTGGATCTTCTTCTCGAAATGCTTCCCGATGAGCCCCATGGGAAGGGTGATGACGCCGAACAGGAAGAAGACCATCAGGGCCTGCGGGAACGCGATCATCGCCGTGACCATCATCCCGACGAGGACCGCGATCAACAGAAACCAGAAAAGGATGTAAAAGATGGCCATCCTCATGTTGAGGCTGATCACGTCCTTAACCGCCTGGAGGTCCTGCCTCGTCCGGATCACGCCCTTGGTTTTCTCCCGCAGGGATTCGATCCGGTACACCGACAGGCCGTGGAAGACCAAGGCCACCAGCACGGAGGTTGCCAGCACAATTCCAGAGGTCATGGAAGCTCCTTAGGCCTCCCGGGCGGTCTGCCTCTCGGCCTCCCGCTTGGAGAGCGCCCGGATGAACGCCTCCACCAATTCCGGCGCGAACTGGGCGTTCGCATCCTTGCGGAGACGTTCGAAAGCAACCTCCCGCGGCATGCCCTTGCGGTAAGGGCGGTCCGAGGTCATGGCGTCGTAGGCATCGCCCACGCAGATGATCTGGGCGTCCCGGGGAACCCGGCCGTTCCCCAGGCCGTCCGGATATCCCTTCCCGTCCAGGCGCTCGTGGTGGTGGCGGATGGCCGGGATCATCGGCGCCATCTGTTTGATGGGCCGCATGGCATCGGCACCCCGGCCGGGGTGCTCCTTGACCACGGCGAACTCCTCGGGGGTCAGGGCTCCGGGTTTCTTCAGGATGTCGTCTGGCATCCCGATCTTGCCCACGTCGTGCAAAAGGGCCGCCAGGCGGAGCCGCTTTCGGTCCTCCTCGGCGTAGCCCACCTCGTCGGCGATCAAGAGGCTGTACTGGGTGACCCGGGCGGAGTGCCCGGCCGTGTAATCGTCCTTGGCGTCTATCAGCTGGACCACGGAACGGATGGCCCCGGTCAGGAGCTCCTCTAAGTCCTGGTACAGCCGGGCGTTCTCGATGGCCACGGCGGCCTCGCCGGCGATGGCCTCGAAAAGCTCCACATCCTCCTCCGGGAAATTCCTCCCCCCGCTCTTGTTCAGGACCTCGGCCACCCCGATGATCTTGCCCTTCACCTTCAGGGGAACCGCGATGATGGAGTGCGTGGTGAACCCCGAGCCCCGGTCCACGCCCGGGAACCAGCGCTCGTCCCGGGAGACGTCCGGCACGTACACCGTCTCCCCGCGCTCGGCCACCGCGCCCACGATCCCCTTGCCCCAGGGCACGCGGATCTCCTTGGCCTTCTGCCCCCGCTCCCCGGTCGCGACCTCGAAATAGAGCTCCCGGGTCTCCTCGTCGATGCGGAAGATGGAGGAGGCCTCGGCCTCCAAGACCTCCTTGGCCAGATCCATGAAGAGCTCCAGGAGCTTGGTGAGGTCCAGGGTGGAGGAGAGGAGCGAGATGGTCTCGACCAGGGTCTCCATCCGCTGGGCCTTGTCCTTGACCTCTACGTAAGCCCGCGCGCTCTCCAGGAGCGTCGAGATCCGCGACGAGAACAGTTCGCAGATGTCCAGGTCCTCCTGGGTGTAGTCGGCTTCCCCGGCCTTGTTCACCACCTCCAGGGCGCCGATGACTTCCTGCCGGATCTTGAGGGGCACGCATAGAGCCTTGCGGATGGGGAAGCCTGTGCGGTCCGGGACGTAGCTTCCGGCCCCGAGCCCGGAGCGGGCATCGTTCACCACCTGGGGGATGCCGGTCTTCACCACCCAGCCCACGATGCCCTCGCCGAAGGGAAGGGTCGTCCCGGCGAACCCCTTGGTGTCCTCCCCCTCCACCACCTCGAAGCGGAGCACCCGCTTGGCCTGGTCGGCCAGGAAAATGGCTCCGGCCGTGCTCGTGGTCACGTCCAGGACGAGGTCCAGGGCCTGGTCCAGGATCTGGGAGGGATCCCGGGAGCTTCCCGCGATCTCCTCCAGGCGGGAAAGCATGCGGAGCTGCATCCGAAGGGCCTCAGCGCTCCCGGCGTCTTTGGCCGTACCCCTCGGACCTTTGGCTCCTGGAACCCTGGACCCCTTTCCCTTCGCTTTCATCGCGTCACCCAGATGGTCTCCTCGCGCCCCGAGCCTACGGACACGATGGAGATCTTGGCCTCCACCTGCTCGGATATCTTCTCCAAGTAGTAGCGGGCCGGCACCGGCAGGTCGAACCAGCTCCGCACCCCGCGCGTGGGCTTGTGCCAGCCGCGGAGCTCCTCGTAGACCGGCCGGCACTTTTCCAGGATGGAGGTCGCCATCGGGTAATCGCGAAGGATGCGGCCTTTATACTTGTACCCCGTACAGACCTTGACCTTCACCATCTCGTCCAGCACGTCCAGCTTGGTGATCGCCAGGGAATTCATTCCGTTCACCCGCACGGCGTGGCGCACCATCACCGCGTCGAACCAGCCGCAGCGCCGCGGCCTTCCGGTCGTGGCCCCGAACTCGTTCCCCCTCCGGCGCAGCTCCTCGGCCTGGGCCCCGGGGAATTCGGTGGGGAACGGTCCGGCCCCCACCCGGGTGGTGTAGGCCTTGGCCACGCCCAGCACGGAGTGAATCTTGGTCGGCCCCACCCCGCTTCCGGTGCATGCCCCGCCCGCGATGGTGTTGGAAGCGGTCACAAAGGGATAGGTCCCGAAGTCCACGTCCAGAAACGTCCCCTGCGCTCCTTCGAAGAGCACGCTCTTTCCCTGGGTGATTGCCGTGGCCAGCATCCCCGAGGTGTCCGCCAAGTATCCTTTGAGCTTGGGCCGGAAGCGGGCGTAGCCTCTTATGATGCTCTCCGCGGAAACCCCTTTCCATTTGTAATACTTGGAAAGGAGGAAGGATTTCTCCCGCAGGTTCGCCCGCACCTTCTCCCCGAAGGTCCTGGGCTCGAACAGGTCCGCGAACCGGATGCCCACCCGGCCCATCTTGTCCTGATAGGTCGGTCCGATGCCCTTGTGCGTGGTGCCGATCTTCTTCGCTCCCCGGGCGTGCTCCTTGGCCTCGTCCAGCAGACGGTGATAGGGAAGCGTGAGGTGGCAGAGGCCGGAGACGAAGAGCCGCCCCTTGACCCGAATCCCGCGCTTCTCCAGGCCCCGGACCTCATCCAGGAGGGCCCTGGGGTCCAGCGCCACCCCGTTCCCGATCAGGCAGAGCTTGCCGGGATAGAGAGCCCCGGAGGGCACGAGGTGCAGGACGAACTCGTCTTCCCCGACCTTGATCGTGTGCCCGGCGTTCGCCCCGCCCTGGAACCGGCAGACCACGTCCGCCTGCTCGGCCAGGAGGTCCACGATCCGTCCCTTCCCCTCGTCCCCCCACTGCGCGCCGACGACTACGGTGTTAGGCATGTCCTTATTTCCTTATGGTGGAGAGCAACGATTGAACATTCTCAACAATCCTTTGCGGCAGAAAAGTGAAGAGTGAAAAGTGAAGATTGAAGAGTTCAAATCTTAAATCTTCAATTCTTCATGCTTCATTCTTCATTCTTCAATTTCTACACCGTGACCGTGCCCCGGACCGGCTGGCCCAGGGGGCCCAGCCTCATCGCGCGGTCGAAGTAGGCCGCGCGGTAGGTGACCACGACCGGGACCCCGGTTGAGACCTGGTGGTTCAACGGCGAGCGGACGGTGTCCCCGAGATGGAACTCCTCCCCGTCCTCGATCCGGCAGAGGAGCCTCACCCCCCGGACCCCCTTGGGCAGGGCATTCTCATGCTCGTTCAAGGGATTGGGGCCGCAGTGCACTAAGATGATGCCCCCGGGGAGGCACTCGGTCGCGATCCCGGGCGGGGTGATCATCAGGATCGCTTCCGGGGAGAGCCGGGTGCGGATCCGGTCCGGAATCGGGAGGCCCAACTCGGCCCGCAGCTCATCCGTCGTGCCCAGCCGGATCTGGATGAGCTGGGAGAAGGTCCGCAAGACCTCCTCGGCGCGCTTCCGCTCCAGGTCCTTGGCCGCCTTGGCCCCCTTGGCCGCGTCCCTGGCCCGGAGGCTCTCGGCATGGGCCGTGGCGAACCCCGTCGCGGCCCCGAGGATCTTGGCCACGTCCTCCGGGGAAAGCCCCAGCTCCCCGGCACGGGCCTGGCAAACCTGGGAGTACTGCGTCGCCCACTGTTTGAACTCCGCGTCCCGGGGAGGGATGTAATCCAGGCCCTGATTACTCATGTTCTAAGCTTCAGTATAATTCGTACTAACGTTAGTATTTCTTCTGCTAATGTTAGTATGATTCGTACTAACGTTAGTATGTTTCGTACTAATATTAGTACAACTTATACTAATATTAGTATTATCTCTACTAACATTAGCACGATTTATACTGATATTAGTATTTTTTGTGCTAACATTAGTATAAATTATACTAATTTTAGTATAACTTCTGCTAACATTAGTACGAATCATGCTAAGCTTAGTATGAATCATGCTGATGAAGTCATGACAAGTGCTCAGGTCAGCGTGCGACATCCTAAAGCCCCAAAAACTAACATCTTACGCCTTGCTTCTATCACCGGACGGGTTCCGCTTCTTCCAGTCCGCAAGCTGCTTTGCGAACTCCCGATGGAGCGTGATGAGCTACCGCTTGACATCGGGGCGAAGACGCCTCACCCGCTGATAGCAGGCGGGGTGCCAGCGGATGGAGTCTTTCTTTCCATAGCTCTTCCGGCCTCGGCGGGTCGGCTGCCCGCAGCCCAGGCAGACCCCTTCCCGGAGGGTGGCGGCGAATTTCCTCTTCTTGCAGCGCCTCTCATCCCAGGCTCGAATGACCGCGAGCTTGTTCCTCCGGGAGCAGGCCGGGCTGCAGGTCTTCTTATGAAAGCCTCCTGGGCCCTTGGCCAGGAAGGGCTTGCCGCAGATGACGCAGCGGCGCTTCTCCACCCAGGGCCAGTTGCGGGTCCGGCGCCGGTAGAGCCGCTGGTAGCAGCGGGTGTGCCAGTGGATGCTGTCCCGGTGCAGCTGGCGGCCGCGCCAGGTGGTCTTCTTCCCGCAGCCTTTGCAGACCCCCTCGCGGGCCCCGCGGCGACTGAAATGCTTCACGGCGCTCTTGTTTCCAGGACTCATCGCTCAAGTCCGCTCGCCTTTCTTCCGGCGCTTCTTCCAGGCCGCAAGCCAGGCCGCAAACTCACGATGGAGCGTGATGAGCTTCCGGCTGACCGGAGGAGGGAGGGCCCTCAGCCGGAGGTAACAGAGTTGATGCCAGTGGAGGCTGTCCGTCCTGCCCCGCCGCCTTCGTTTCCCCTTGCGGGTCGTCCCGCCGCAGCCCAGGCACACCCCTTGCGTGATGAGCTTGGTGAATTTGACGCCCCGATGGCTTCTTCCCACCCGCTCCAGCGCTCGGCGGTCGGCGCAGGCCTTCGAGCAGGTTTTCTTTAGCTTCGCCCCCCGACCTTCGGAAAGAAAGGTCCGTCCGCAGACTGCGCAGGTCTTTTTGTATGGTCTCATCCAGCCTCTCCTCTTTCTCCCGTAAAGCCTCTGGTAGCATCGGGTGTGCCAGTGGATGCTGTCTTTGCGGAGCTGGCGGCCCCGCCAGGTGGTCTTCTTCCCGCAGCCCCGGCAGATGCCCTCTTGGACTCCGTGTTTGCTGAGCATCGAGGCCTCAGGCCCGCTTTCTTTCCTCGTATAAGTACTCCGGTTCCTCGCCTTCCCGGACCGCCTGCTCGGTGATGCGGCACTCCCGGATTCCCCTCCGGGTCGGGAGTTGGTACATGATCTCCAGCATCGCCTCCTCCAGGACGGCCCTTAAGCCCCGGGCCCCGCTTCCTCTTTTCAGGGCGACCTCGGCCGTTGCCTTCAAGGCCTCTGGGGTAAAGTTGAGCTGGACCCCCTCCATTTCGAAATACTTCTGGTACTGCTTGACCAGGGCGTTCCGGGGCTCGGTCAGGATGCGGATCAGGGCCTCCTCGTCTAACTCGCCTAAGGTGCAGACCACCGGCAGCCGACCGATCAGCTCCGGGATCAGGCCGTAGGATAGGAGGTCTTCGGGCTCCACCTTGGCCAGGACTTGGCTGATCTCCCACTTCTTGCGAAGAGAAAGGTCGGCCTTGAACCCCACGGTCTTCTGGCCCAGCCGGCGCTCGATGATCTTCTCCAGGCCGGCGAACGCCCCCCCGCAGATGAACAGGATGTTCCGCGTGTTCACCTGGATGAAGGGCTGCTCGGGATGCTTCCTCCCTCCTTGCGGCGGGACGTTGGCCACCGTGCCCTCCAGCATCTTTAAGAGGGCCTGCTGGACGCCCTCACCGGAGACGTCCCGCGTGATGGACGGAGTCTCGGACTTGCGCGAGATCTTGTCTATCTCGTCGATGTAGATGATTCCCTTCTGGGCCCGTTCCAGGTCGTATTCCGCCGCGGCCAGGAGCCGGGTCAGGATGTTCTCCACGTCCTCGCCCACATAGCCCGCCTCGGTGAGCGTGGTGGCGTCAGCGATGGCGAAGGGCACCTCCAGGAGCTTGGCCAGGGTCTGGGCGAGAAGCGTCTTGCCCGTCCCGGTCGGGCCGATGAGCATGATGTTGGACTTCTCCAGCTCCACATCGTCCCTCCCGTTTTCGAGCGGGACCCAGAGGATGCGCTTGTAGTGGTTGTACACCGCGACCGACAGAATCCGCTTGGCCTTCTCCTGCCCGATGACGTACTCGTCCAGGGCGGCCTTGATCTCCCCCGGCTTGGGGAGCCTGATGCCGGCCCGTCCCTTTCCGCCCAGGCGGGAGGCCGGGGGCTTCTCCGCGATCATCTTGAAGCAGAGCTGGATGCACTCGTCGCAGATCATCGCCCCAGCCCTAGAGTCCACGAGCTTCTGGACCTGGCTTTCCCGCTTGCCGCAGAAGGAGCAGGAGCGCTCCGTGGGCCGGACGATCATTTGTCCGCCCCCGCCCCCCCGGTCCCCCTCTTGGCGATGACCTCGTCGATGATCCCGTATTCCTTGGCTTCCTCCGCGGACATGTAGAAGTCCCGGTCGGTGTCCTTCTCGATGCGCTCGATGGGCTGGCCGGTGTGGTAGGCCATGATCTCGTTCAGGCGCTGGCGCACCTTCAGGTACTCCTTGGCGTGGATCTCGATGTCCGCGACCTGGCCCGAGACCCCGCCAAGGGGCTGGTGGATGTGGATGCGGACGTGGGGCAGGGCCGACCGCTTGCCCTTGGTGCCCGCGGCCAGGAGGATCGTTCCCATCGAGGCCGCCATGCCCATGCAGATCGTGGAGATCTGGGGCTTGATGTACTGCATCGTGTCGTAGATGGCGAGTCCCGCGGTCACGATGCCCCCCGGGCTGTGCACGTAGAGGTAGATGTCCTTCTCCGGGTCCTCGGATTCCAGGAACAGGAGCTGGGCGATGACCAAGTTGGCGATGTTGTCGTCGATCGGCGTACCGATGAAGATGATGCGGTCGCGCAGCAGGCGGGAATAGATGTCGTAGGCCCGCTCCCCCCTTCCGCTCTGTTCGATGACGATGGGAACCAGATTCTTCAGCATATTTTCTCCTTCATTTTGGATTTTGGAATGCGGATTTTGGAATATGAAATTCAATAATCCAAAACCCAAAATCTAAAATCAGGTCTTATAGGGTTTGATGATCTTGCCCTCCTCGGCCGGGGACAAGATCTTCGGCCCGGGCATCTCCAATTCGGATTTGACCTCGGCCTCCCGGATCAGGAACTGGAGGACTTTCTCCTCGCGGAGCTCATCCTCTAGGCGGCGGCGGTTGCGGCGCTTGGCATAGGAGGCGCGGATGGCCTCAGCCTGCTTGGGGGCCAAGGTCGCGTAGCGTTCGATCCGCTCCCTCGTCTCCTCCTCAGTGGGCTCGAGGGCCTCCCGCCGGGCGATCTCGTCTTCGACCAGGGTCCTGCGGAGGAGCCAGAGGGCCTGCTCCCGGTTCTCCTCTTTAACCTTGGCCTCGTCGTATTTCTCCGGCGGGACCCGCTTTTTCATGTCCTCGGCGATGCTGGACAGGAAGTTTTTGAGCATGGAATCCGGGACCTCGACGGGGTTCTCCTTGATGACCAACCCGATGGCCTGGGCCTCCAGGTCGGCCTGGGAACGGCGCTCCATCTGGTCCCGGAGGTCCTTGTCGACCTGAGCTTTCAAGGCCTCCAGGGTCTCGGTGCCGAGGTCCTTGGCCAGGGCGTCATCCAGGGGCGGCAGGTGCTTCTCCTTCACCTCGCGCACCGCGGCCTGATAGGCCACGGTTCTGCCGGCCAGGTCCGGCTCCCGGAAGTCCCCGGGATAATGCACCTCGACCTCGGCCTCCTGGCCGGGTGAAAGGCCCTCCAGCTTCTCATTGAATTTCGGAAGCAGGCCCTCGCTCCCCAGCTCGATGGGCACATTGGCCATCTTCTTGGTTTCGTTCGCCCGGCCGGATTCGTCCCGGGGCGTGAGGTCGACGAGGAGCTGGTCGCCCCGCACGGCAGGGCGTTCCACCGGAGCGAAGGTCGCCTTGGATTCGCGAAGAGAGGAGAGGACCTCCTCCACGTCCTTGGGTGTGACGTGGTGCAGGTGCTTGTAGAGCGCCAGGCCGCGGTAGGGTTTGAGCTCAAAGGCCGGGACGACCTCGAAGGTGAGGCTGAAGCGCAGGTTTTTCTCCTCGGTGAGCTTGGCCTCCACAAGCTCGGCCTCGCTCACCGGATGCAGGTCCTTCTCCCTCAGGATGTCCTTGTAGACCTTCGGGATCAGGCTGTCCACGGCCTCCTGCTCGATGGCCGGTCCGTAGCGGGCCTTAAGGATATCTTTAGGAACCTTCCCTTTCCGGAACCCTGGAACAGAAACCTTCCTCGCGTAATCCCGGTACAGGGATTCGACCTCCTCCTCTACCCTCTCAGAGGGAACCTCCACCTCCAGCCGCCGCTCGTATGCTTTGGTCTCCCGTATCTCCACCTTCCAATCCGGGGAAACCGGAGGGACGGCGGATGCGGCTGAAACAGCCGTATCGGTGGAATCGGTGAAAACGGGCGCGTCGTCGCTGTTCACAGTGCTCCTCAAGGTTTTCGATAGGTCTGGTGCGAGAGGGGGGATTTGAACCCCCACCCCTCGTCAGGACGAGATCCTAAGTCTCGCGCGTCTGCCAGTTCCGCCACTCTCGCAAGCCAACCCAATATGATACAATGAAATGCCGATAAAGTCAAGGACCAAAAAGGGCATAAGGGGGGCAGGGGCCCAATGGTCAAGGGAAGCAGGAACGCTTCCCGCCATGTTCTGACGCCTCTCCCACCCTGTTCTGACCCTTTTCCCACCCTATTCTCGCCCTCTTCCCGCCCTGTTCTCGCCCTTTTCACGCCCTATTCACGCCCTTTTCACGCCATGAGCGGGAGCCTCTTTGGAGGAGGAAATGGAAGGCACAGGATAGGTGCTATTAGCTTGAAATGATGGAGGTTAAAAAGAACAAGGGCAACTTTTTGGGTTGCCCTAAATGGGGAGCGCTGAACACGGAATGCGGAAAGATTACCTTAACTTTACAATCCTCAACGGCTTAGTATCCTTGTTTTCGTATTTCAGGAAATAGACCCCGGGAGAAAGCCCCTCTCCGATCCGGTTGCCCTTGTAAACCCCCACCTTCCGGCCGGAGACATCGTAGAGGGCGAAGCGGTCGGAGGAGTGGACTCAAGACCATCGAACAGTCACCTTCGCCAGGACCATGAAGAAGGGTCATTCCAACTTCTGGGGAGTAGTTGACCTTTGACTGTTCCTTTTACGGTTGAAGGCCAGGCTCCTATTCCACGCGCGGCTTCCCGCTTATTTCTCGCATAATCCCACGGTAGGCTAGGATGTTGCCATGATCGTCAGGCACAGCTGTGGTTGTCTCCAAGACAATAACCTTCTGTCCGTCTTTCCGTTTCAATATCAATTCATAATCTTTTATATGTTTGCTTTCGGCCAGGGTTTTCTTGTAAACCTCTCTCTGCTCTGGATCAACGAAAAGGTCTTGGGCGATATTGACTTGCATCAGCTCATCTTTAGAGGAATATCCGAACAGAGCCACACCTGCAGGATTGATGTCCAAGAACCTGCCCTCGGGAGTGCTTATGAACACGGCATCCCTCGTTTCTTCGAACAAGGAGCGGTACTGTTCCTTCGTAAAAGAGAGGGTTTTGTCAGTTGCTTGTTTAGCTTCAGTGATGTCCCGGAAGATGACTTCGAACGCTGTGAGCTTGCCAGCATCGTCGTTAACCCGCACCATTCGCTGTTCGATCCAGATAATCCTTTTGTCCTTGCCTATCCACCGCAGAGATTGTGATTTTTCAAGCTCTAACTCACCCTTGATCAACACACTCCAAAGAGCTCTGTCCTCGGGATGGACGATCTTCGAAGCCAGCTCTGGATCGGCGTAAAACTCTTCTGGTGAATAGCCGCTGATTGTCTTTACTGCAGAATTGATGTAGGCACAATTGAACTTTGGAATGAGCTCGAACCGTGCAATGATATCCTGGGCGTTCTCAGCCATTTGCCTAAAACTTTCTTCGCTCGCTTCGAGAGCCTGGGCTAACTGCTCCTGCTTGCGATAAAACTTTGATACCCAAATACTAAGCAAAAGCAGACCCACAAGAACAACAGGCCAGACATACAAAAGTTGCTCAGTAATGCCAGGCGAATAGCCATAAAAGATATGGTAGAAAAGGAGCAGGCCAGCAACAACCACTCCCAGGCCAAGGATGAATTTAAAAATGTCCGGGGGTTTCATACTGTTATTTTCTCCTTAAAGTAAGATGCTGATGGTTATTTTTTTACTCCTCTATCTCTGGTCTGTCAATGACCCGACCTCATTCAACGTTAAACTCATCTTTACCTGACTTTCACCACCCGAACAGGCTTTGCATTCCCCTCTTGAGGTCGCAGGAAGTAGACCCCGGCAGAGAGCCCGGAGCCAATCCGATCTCCTCTGTAAACCCCCACCTTCCGGCCGGAGATGTCGTAGAGACCGAACCGCTCGGCCTCATGCCCGGGGACTGAGGCAAAGGAGGTGAAGGGGTTGGGTTGAATCCGTAAAAGAGACCTTGAGGCGGTGAGAGCATGAGATGTTAACTCACCCACCCCGGAGCGCTGGGCATACTTAATCGTACAGTAGTCGAAAGAGGAGCCTGTATTGATGACGAACCCAGTTACATAGACATTTCCTGCCCCATCCACGGCCAATCCACTAGCAGTCTCAAAGCTATCCGCTGTGCCATTATGCCTTGCCACCCATTCCTCTGTTCCAGCAGACGAATACTTTATCGTACAGTAGTCGCTGTAGGTTCCAAGGCCATAGCTGAAGCCGGTGACATAGACGTTTCGTTGGGGATCCAGGGAGATGGCCTTGACCTCTTCCCACTGATCCCCAGGGGGGCCATTGTACCTCCGCACCCAGAGCTCCTGCCCGGTTGGTGTATATTTAACCGTGCAGTAGTCTTTGCCAGTACCTATCCCGTAACTCCAGCCACTCACATACACATTCCCGGAATCATCCACTGCGAGGCAGGTCGCTTCATCATTACTATTCGGTGGGCCGTTATACTCCCTCACCCAGAGCGTGTCCCCAAGCGGGCTATACTTGATCGTGCAGTAGTTGTAACCCTCTCCATTGCGGTAACACCAACCTGTTACCAAAATGTTGCCATATTTATCGAGGGCAAGATCATTGGCGCCGTCAGAAAAATTAGCAGGCCCGTTGTACCTTTTCACCCAAACCTCTTGTCCATCCGAGGCATATTTAACTGTGCAGAAATCATCATAGTTTGTAACCGCGTGACTTCTCCCCGTCACATAAATATCACCCTGCTGGTCTACTGCAAGTGCATTGGCAAAATCTCCCCTGGCGTCCCCCCCGTCATACCGACGAACCCAGGCCGTATCCCCATTCGGGTAATACTTAACGGTGCAATAGTCGCCTCCCGGGTTCTGGCCGCCCTCCCATCCCGTGACATATACGTTCAGATTGCGGTCTACCTCAAGATCGGTAGGCCAACCTTCACTAAGCCAGCGAACCCAAAGGGTCTCTCCTAAGGGAGAGTACTTAATCGTGCAGTAATTCACAAGACCGCCCCCGCTCCAGCCCGTCACGTAAATATTCCCAAGACGGTCAACCCGGATATGCTCGGCAGTGCTCCGATAACTCCCGGGCCTCGTGTCCCTGAACCGCCTTGTCCAGAGGGTTTCACCCGCAGGCGAGTACTTAATCGTTAGGTAGTCTACCTGACCACCCCCATCGCTGGCTCCGGTCACGTAGACACATCCTGCACTATCCACATCCACTGCATAAGCTTGATCGCTGCCGTTAACTGGACCGTTGTAGCAACGCACCCAAGCGGTATCTACCTGGGCAAAAGCCTCGCCGCCAATCGCGAGCAGCACCCCGGCCATCGCAAAAACAACAATTAATCTTACCATTTCTCTCTTATTTCAAATGCAAAAGGAAACCCATACCCCTATACAGGGGGCGTCTCCTTCCTTTTGACATCACATTAACCCAGCCATGCTTCACCAATTCACGACAACCACCTTCCATCCTGACCCTCCTCCCCGATCAAGGAGCCCGTTAGATCAACCCGCAAGGCACAACGTCAGCGAACCACTGATCCGAGGTTAGAGCATATCAGGTCTGACCCTAAAAGTCAATCCCCATTATATGTTCACGCACAAGAACAATTAGAACTTAAAGTAATTCAACCTGTTAGGGATTACATCCAAGGACTCTGGAATGACAGGGAACGACGAGATTGCTTCGTCGTCCCGCAAAACGCGGGACTCCTCGCAATGACACCCTTTCAGGTAAGCTCCTTCTGCAACAGGTTCTTAACCATTTCCCCCCCTACCACCCGTTCCGATTCCCATACCCCGAGTTCCTCGGCTTCGGCGGAGCCGTTTTCCACTCCCCCTCCAGCTTCACCGACTCCTCCCCCAGCATCGCCCGGACCTCCATCAGGAGCTCGTCCCGGGGCTCCACCCGCATCGCCTTGGCATGGACCGTCACCGGAACGCGACTTTTCCCGTTCAGGTGGAAGAACACGCTCGCCTTCCCCGGGAACCGGGCGAAGGCGGCTTTGAGGTTCTCGATCTCCTTCTCGGTCAGCTCGTTCTGAGGGGAGAGGTGCACCTTGGAGATCAGGTCCGCCCGGGCGTAGGCCAGGTCCGTGATGTCCTGGGCGATCACCTTGGGCTTCTCCCCCTCCTTGGTCGAGACCCGGCCCCGGACCAGGATCATCTTGTCCGCGGTTAGAAGACCCGGGCAGGTCTCCCCCAGGTCCGCGAAGACCGTGACTTCGATCGCCCCTTCGAAGTCCTCCAGGGTGATGAAGTGCATCATCCTTCCCCGCTTGTCCATCTTGCGTTTGGTCGTGGCCACGATGCCCCCCAGCAGGACCGCGGCGTTGTCCTTCATGTCCTCCAGCTGGCCCGTGGACCTGACCTTGAGGGCCCGGAGGTCGTCCCGGTACCGCTCCAGGGGGTGGCCGGAGAGATAGAACCCCAGCATCTCCTTTTCCCCGGACAGGATCTCCTGAGGGGCAAGCGGAGAGGCCCGGCTCCTGGGCTTCTCCGGCAGGCGGGCCTCCCCCCCGAACAGAGTGAACTGGCCCTCCAGGCGCTTCCTCCCGATGTCCTGAGCGGCCTCCACGGCCTCCTCCAGGGTCGCCAGGACCTCGGCGCGATGGACCCCCAGGGAATCCAGGGCTCCGGAGCGGGCCAGGCTCTCCAGCACCTTCTTGTTGACCAGGCGGCTGTCCGACTCCGAGGCCAGCTCGAAGATCGAGGAGAACCTCTCTTTCTTCCTCCGCGCAGCCAGGATGGACTCGATCGCCCCCTGGCCGACGTTCTTGATCGCGCCCAGCCCGAAGCGGATGCCCTCCGGGATCACCACGAAGTCGTATTCGCTGGCGTTCACGTCCGGGGGCAGGACCTTGAGCCTCATCGCCTTGCACTCGTTGATCAGGACCACGATGCGGTTGGTGTTGCCCATCTCCGAGGTCAGGTTCGCGGCCATGAACTGCGCCGGGTAGTGCGCCTTGAGGTAGGCCGTCTGGTAGGCCAGCATGGCGTAGCCGGCGGCATGCGACTTGTTGAACCCGTAGCCCGCGAACTGGGCGATCTGGTTGAAGATCTTCTCGGCCAGCTTCTCGGAGATCTTGTTCTGCCTGGCCTTGCTGATGAACTCCCCCTTCTGGGCTTCCATCACCTCGGGCTTCTTCTTCCCCATCGCCCGGCGCAGGAGGTCGGCCTTTCCCGGGGTGAACCCGGCCAGGCGGGTGGCCATCTCCATGACCTGCTCCTGGTAGATCCCGATGCCATAGGTCTCCTGGAGCACCGATTCCAGGACCGGATGGTCGTAGTGGATGGGCTTCCGGCCGTTGCGGCGCTCGATGAACTCGTCGATCATGGCCATCGGCCCCGGCCGGTAGAGCGAGATCGCCGCGATGATGTCCTTCATGTTCCGGGGCTTGAGGCGGCGGAGGAGGTCGCGCATCCCGGTGGATTCCAGCTGGAACACCCCGATGGAGTCGGCCCGCCCCAGGAGGGCGTAGGTCGGGGCGTCGTCCAGGGGGAGCTTGTGGAGCTCGATGGCGTGCCCCTCCTGGGCCAGAGTCCGGAGCGTCTTGTCGATCACGGTCAGGGTGCGCAGGCCCAGGAAGTCCATCTTCATGACCCCGATCGCCGACAGGCATTTCATCTCGTATTGCGTGGTGACTTCGTCGTTGGAGGTCCGGAACAGGGGCACGTAATCGGTGAGCTTTCCCGGGGTGATCACGATTCCCGCGGCATGGGTCGAGGCGTGCCGGGCGATCCCCTCCAGCCGCTTGGCGATGGTGAAGACCTCCTTCATCGGGGGGTTCCCCTCCAGCTCTGCGGCCACCTCCGGGATCTTCTCGGCCGCGGCCAGGTCCTCCCCGAAGGGGATCATCTTGGCCAGGCGGTCCATCTCGGAATAGGAGATGCCCATCACCCGGCCCACGTCCCGGATCGCGGCCCGGGCCTGCATGGTCCCGAACGTGATCACCGGCGAGACGTTGTCCTGTCCGTACTTCTCCTTGACGTACCGGATGATCTCGGGCCGCTTCTCGTCCCCGAAGTCGATGTCGATGTCCGGGGGGTCCACCCGCTCCGGGTTCAGGAAGCGCTCGAAAAAGAGCCCGTACTCCAGGGGGTCCACGTCGGTGATGCCCAGGGAATAGGAGACGAGGCTCCCCGCCGCCGAGCCCCGGCCCGGCCCCACCGGGATGTCCCGCGCTTTGGCCGCATCTACGAAGTCCCTTACGATCAGGAAGTAGCCCGCGTAGCGCATCTGCACGATCATCTTGAGCTCGGAGGCCAGCCGCTCCTCGATCTCCGGGGTCACCTGAGGATACCGTTTGGCCAACCCGATCCGGGCCAGCTTCTCCAGATAGGCCGCTGGGCTCTCCTCGTCCTTGGGCAGGGGGAAATGCGGCAGGTGCAGCTTGCCCGTGTCCACCTCCATCCTCAGGTTGCAGCGCTCAGCGATCTCCAGGGTGTTTCCCAGGGCCTCGGGCACCCTCTCGAACAGGGCCTTCATCTCCTGGGGGGACTTGAAGAACACCTGGTCCGTGGTGAACCGGAAGCGGTTCGGGTCCTGCATCGTGGAGTTGGTCTGGATGCACAGCAGGGCCTCGTGGGCTTTGACGTCCTCCGGGGCGAGGTAATGGCAGTCGTTCGTCGCCACGAGCGGAATGCCGGTCTCCCCGGACAGGGCGATCATCTCACGGGCTACTTTCCCCTCCTCCGGGATCCCGTGGTCCTGGATCTCCAGATAATAATGCTCTCCGAAGAGGTCCCGGAACTCCTCGGCCGCGCGGCGGGCTTCCTCCCGCCGGTCCTTGAGCAGGAGCTGGGCGACTTCTCCGTTCAGGCAGGCGCTCATGCACAGGAGCCCCCGGCTGTGCTGGGCCAGGAGCTCCTTGTCGATCCGCGGGCGGTAATAGAACCCCTCGGTGTATCCCAGGGTGGACAGGACGAGGAGGTTCCGGTAGCCCTCCTCGTCGCGGGCCAGGAGGATGAGGTGGTTCTCGCCTTCGTGCCCTCCGGCCGGTCCCTTTTTGTCAAAGCGGCTCCTGGGCGCGAGGTAGAGCTCGCACCCGATGATCGGCTTGATCCCGGCATTGGCGCACTGGCGGTAGAAATCCACGGCCCCGAACAGGTTGCCGTGGTCGGTTATCGCGAGGGCCGGCATCTTGAACCGGAGCGCGGCCTTGACCAGGTCGCTGATGCGGTTGGCCCCGTCCAGGAGGCTGTACTCCGTGTGGGTATGCAGGTGGACGAAGTCAGCCGAGGGCATGGGGCGGTCTCATTCCCCGGAGATGCGGTCCGGGATCGCGGTGTCGTCCAGGGGCCTGTTCAAGGGGTTGGCGCAGAACCGTTCCTTGCAGGGCAGGCAGATCAGGAAGGCGAACTCCAGGTGAACCTCCTCCTCCAGGAGCTCGGTCGGCAGGGACTTGAGCTCGGCCGCTATCTTCCTGAGCTGGGCCGTGGTGTCCTCCGAGGGGTCGCAGGGGATGTAGCCGTCGAAGGTCGAGGTCACGTCAACCTTCACGCGGTAGGCCGTGCCGCCCCTGGGCAGGGGCCGCCCGCAGCGGGCACAGCGGTTGTTGGAGGAGAGTTTCATGAGTGAGGTTGAAGCACAGGCCTTAAGCGATGTATCAATTTTACCTCCATCGGGATACTTTGTCAATGCCCAAGAAGAAAATGCAGGAATGGCGCGGTTTCCAAGGGAGCCATTTGAAATGGGATTGTATTGGAGGTTCAAGCTCATTTATAATAATCAGGAAATGATCAAGGAAATCACGGCCAAGACCCTCCTCTCCTCCTCCAAGCATCCCGACCCCTGGTTCGGAGTGAAGTATACGATGAACCTCTACCGGGGCTGCCAGCACCAGTGCATCTACTGCGATTCCCGGAGCGAGTGTTATCAGATCGAGGACTTCGCCGAAATCCTGGTGAAGGTGAACGCCATCGAGCTGCTCAAGAAGGAGCTTCCTTCCAAGTGGGTCAAGGGCACGGTCGGCCTGGGCTCGATGAACGACTGCTACATGCCGGTAGAGAAGCGCTATCGGCTGACCCGGCAGGCCCTTGAGCTCATCGCCCGCTGTCGCTTCCCGGTCCACATCATCACCAAGAGCGACCTTGTGCTCCGGGACACGGACCTGCTCGCAGAGATCGGCAAGGTTTACGCCGCGGTCTCTTTCACCATCACCACGGCGGATGACGCCCTGGCTGAAATACTCGAACCCGGCGCCCCTCTCCCCTCCCGGCGTTATCAGGCTCTTAAGGCATTATCTGAGAAGGGCATCTATGCCGGCATCACCCTGATGCCTGTCCTGCCCTTCATAGAAGACAACGAAGAAAATATCTTGGCCATCGTGGACCGCGCCCGCGAAGCCGGGGCGAAGTACATCATCGCCTCCTTCGGCATGACCCTCCGCGACCGCCAGCGGGCATATTACTACGACCAACTGGACCGCCTGTTCCCGGGCCTGAGGGAAAAGTACGAGAAGCGTTTCGGAGACCAGTACTCCTGCGGAGCCGGCAACGCCGGGAAACTGGAAAAGATGTTCCAAGAAGCCTGCGCCCGGTACGGCATCGCCACCCGGATGACGCAATACACAACGGAAACTCCCCAGCTCCAGCTCGGCCTTTTCGACCCCGGGGCCCAGGCCGGGAAAGCCTGAGGAATGAGACCTTTCGCCTGGGCGTCCGTCGCTCTTCTGAGCATCCTGCCTGCGCTTTCCCCGGGACAGGAAGGGCCCTCTCTCACCGTCCTCCTGGACTCCCTGACCTTTGACCGCGTCCATCTCGTCTCCAAGGTCCTGCGCCTGGACCGGGTCAACAACCAGGTGGAGGAGGGCCTGGCCACGGATGAGCCCAAGTATCCCAAACAAGGCGGGGAGGCCGCGGTCCTGGGCTTCGTCCTCAAGGCCCGCGACCCCCAAGGCCGTGGGGTCCTGATCGGCCCCTGGGGTGTCGCCAAAGCCTCTGGGGTGATCTTCCAGGATATTCGCCTCCCTCCGCCCGAGGAGAGGTTTAAGCTCAAGGTGACCTGGTTCAAGATCGAGCCGACAAGGGGGAAGGACGGCAAGGGGTTCAGCAACGAGCAGTGGATCCTGAAGGACGGGCAGGCCCAGAAGGTCTGGGCCTGGGACACGCTCCGCTATCAGGAGTTCGTCTGGGACAGTGCGAACTCCTGGACGAAGATCGCGAGCGTCTGCCCGGTGCAGTTGGACCCGCACGACTTCGGCACCATGCGTTTCAAGGTCGAGGTGGAGTATCGGGGTCGGAAGGCCGCTTCGGAGGGAATCGAGACCGTGGAGAAAGACGGCGACATCAGGGCCCACCGCATCAGCGTGCGCGGGAACACCGGGAACGACTTATTGGACTGGGCCTGTTCGTTCTTCAACCTGCCTTATATCTGGGGAAGCGCCAGCATCACCCGGACCGGCGAGGGGCACCAGGCTGAGAAGTACATCGGGGCGGACTGCGCCGACTTCGTGGTCTGCGCCGCCAGGCGAGCCGGTTACGACGTGCCCTACCGGGGGTCACAGTACCTGAAACCCTACACCCTCCCGGTCGCGAAGCCGGACAGCCTGAACCTGAAGGGAGAATATCTGGCCAGCGGGGAGGCCATCCCGGTGGAGGAGGGAAACTCCAGGGCCGTCCACACCGGGGACCTCGTCCTGTGGTCCAACCACGTCGCGATGTTTGCCGCGGACAATGGGAACGGGATCCTGGACACCGGCGACGAGGTCGTGCAGATACTGTTCCATGAGCCGGCTCGGCTCCCTATCCGAGAGGCCTTTGCCGGCTCCTTCGCCGTGGTCCGGTTCAAGCCGGGCCTTAAGAGGACGCGTTGAAATCGGACGCATCGCCTTCCCGGCAGGCGACGCTTGCGCTGTGGGTCCTGATCTCCACCCAACTCATCACCGGCGCGACCTACATGGTCGCCAAGCTGGGCCTGCGCGAGTTCACCCCCTTCGCCTACGGCTGTTTCCGCTTCCTGCTTGCGGGCCTGGTCTACCTGGCGATCCTGAAGGCAGGGGGAAAGCTCCGGCTGCCCCCCAGGAGCGACTGGGCGAAGTTCCTCGGGCTGGCCTTTGTGTGCGTTCCCCTGAACCAGGGCATCTTCCTCTACGGAATCAAATACACCCTCGCCGCGCACGGCGCCCTGTTTTACGCCACCACACCCATCATGGTCCTCTGCCTCTCCTGCCTCTGGCTCAAGGAGCGGCCCACGCCTTTTAAGATCCTGGGCGTCCTGCTCGGCTTCGCGGGCGTCATCCTCGTCCTCTTCGACAAGGGCATCCATCTCTCCCCGGACACCCTGAAGGGGGACCTCCTGCTCATCGTGGCGGTTCTCACCTGGGCGCTTTACACCATCCAGGCGAAGAAGCTCCTCGCCCGCTACACGCCGCTCGAGGTGACGGGCTTCTCCCTGGTCCTGGGCTCGCTTCTCTTTTTACCTTTGGGAATCCCGGCCGCGCTCCGGCAGGACTACTCCCTGGTCACCGGAGCCGGCATCTTCTCCATCCTCTATCTCGCCCTGATGACCTCGGTCGTGGCCTACCTCGTCTGGTCCTGGGCCCTGTCCCATTTAGAAGCCAGCAAGGTGGCCATCGTGGCCAACCTCCAGCCCCTCATCGCCGCGCTCCTCGCCTGGCTCTTTCTCGACGAGACCGTCACCATCCGTTTCTTCCTCGGCGCCGCGATCGTCCTCGTCGGGGTCGTCCTTACGGAGAAAGGATAAGAAAGACTCATTGTAAAATTAGCATTGCAAAGTTAGCATTGCAAATTGTTAAACAAAACTAACCCCTTTCCTTCCAAACGCTTGCTCTTACGTTTTTAAGACCAGCCTCCGCTCGACCCCCCCTCATTTCAGGCATAACTCAAGGATTAGCAAAAGACTAAAGGACCGCCTTCCGAAGGCTTCCCGCTAAGTTCTCTCTAAGTTCTCTCTAAGTTGTGTCTAATTTAACACTAATTTAACTCTAATTTAAGTCTAATTTAACACTAATTTAACACTAATTTCACGCTAATTATTGCCGCGCCAGGGTCGCTGCCGCGGCAGGACAACCCGGAATGGGCAGCAATAACGACTTACCGCAGAGGGCGCAAAGGAAGAAAGGGAAAGGACGCAGAGAACGACCTTTCGGACAGGTCGGACATCTCGGACCCTTCGGACAAATCCCCCTAACTCCTCAACCTCACCCCCGGCCCCAAATTGCCATCCGGCAATTTCCGCTATGGGGGGCAGCCCCCCCCTTTCGGCTTTAAACCCCACCCGCCCACCCTATAAGGAATAAAAAAGAATATATTTTAGATATTTTCAACCTCACCCCAAACCCCTCTCCTAAGTCTTGTACAGACCGGGGACATAGGTAACACTTGTTCGGAGACATGGGTAACAGGTAGAATAGGGCTAAACCTCTGGTGCAAGGAGGAGTTATGCCCTGGAAGGAGTTTACCCACATGTCTCAACGCAGGGAATTCGTCTCGTTAGCCATGGACGAAGGAACCAACCTCCGTCGTCTCTGCCGGTGCTATGGCATTGCCCCTAAGACGGGGTACAAGTGGATTCAGCGTTTTCGAGAAGGGGGAGTGGTTGCCCTGGCCGATCGCTCGCGAAGACCCAAGACCACCCCCCGACGCACCCTGGAAACCATCGAGCAGGCCATCCTGCACGTACGCCAGGACCATCCCGCCTGGGGTGCTCGAAAGATCCGTGCCTACCTCCAACGGAAAACAGCCCTCTCACTCCCCGCCCCCAGCACGATCACCACGATCCTGGACCGCTACGGCTACCTGAATCCAGAGGAAGCCTGCAAACATCGCCCCTGGCAGCGTTTCGTAGCCGATGCTCCTAACGTCCTCTGGCAGATGGACTTTAAGGGTGACTTCCCTCTTCCCCATGGCCGTTGTTACCCGTTGACCCTCCTCGATGACCACTCCCGCTTCAACCTCGCCCTCAGGGCCTGCCCCAATCAAACCGAGGATATCGTCCAAGCCGAACTCCGATCCATCTTCCGGCGCTACGGCCTTCCCCGGACATTCCTCTTCGATAATGGCCCCCCTTGGGGTAGCGCCAATCTAGGCCATCCCTACACCCGCCTCACCACCTGGCTCATCCGTTTGGGCATCCGCGTCAGTCATGCACGCCCCCGCCACCCCCAAACCCTGGGCAAAGACGAACGCTTCCACCGCAGCCTCCAGGCCGAGGTCATTGCCTCCACAAACTTCCAAGACCTCTCCGATTGCCAACAGCACTTCGACCGCTGGCGGACGATCTACAACTTCGAACGCCCCCACGAGGCCTTGGGTTTGGCCGTTCCGGCCAGTAGCTACTCCCTGAGCAACCGCGAATATCCTGAGCCCTTACCCCCGATCGAATACGGGCCCGAAGCGTTGGTACGTAAGGTCCAAGCGAAAGGGGAAATCTCCTTCCGCAATCGGGTCTTTAAGATCGGAAGAGCCTTCCAGGGCTATCCGGTAGCCCTCTATCCCACTACGACCGATGGAACCTTTGACGTCTTCTTCTGTCATCAAAAGGTTGCACAAATTAACCTGAAGGAGTATAATAACCAACCGTAAATGTGTTACCTATGTCTCCGAACGCCCGTTACCCATCTCTCCGGTCTATACAAGTCTTTAGGAGAGGGGAGGATTAAAGGCCAGAAGGCAGTAGGCAGGGAGAAGAAAACAAAAAGAAGAAAAGGGTTGAAAAAGGGGGGCGATTGTGATACCCTATAAGGGCATAATGTAGCCCAAATAAGAGGAGCACAAGGTGAACCCCAAAACACACCCCCTACCCCCTCTTGATAGAGGGGGAAGAACACGCCTGCCCGCACTCCCCGCGAGCCCATCCGCTCAGGGGAAGCCCGGCAGGCGGTTTGGATTTAATATTGGCTTTTATATCGCCCTCTTCCTCCTCCTCCTCGTCACGGGGACAGGGCGGGGACAGGGAAGCGGGTGGCATTATATTGCAGGAGGGAGGCTGTTGAAGGTAATGGGACGGGGAAACAACATCTGGGTCGTCGGAGCCCAGGGCCTCCTTCTTCATTCCACAGACAGGGGGGATACCTGGAACATCCGGGAGAGCGCGACGCAGGCAGATCTCTACAGTATTTCTTTCCCTGATGACCAAAATGGATGGGTAGTGGGC
>Ga0315296_10001014_pt1 | contig 24832 bp, 24 predicted proteins | sample YL17G14_18_MG_FD_203921 | JGI IMG/M metagenome (GOLD analysis project Ga0315296, IMG submission 203921) | Sediment microbial communities from Yellowstone Lake, YNP, Wyoming, USA - YL17G14_18 | ecosystem: Environmental > Aquatic > Freshwater > Lake > Sediment | place: USA: Wyoming | collected... | reverse complement strand
TGTAGGGGCGACCTTTAGGTCGCCACTGGCAGAGCAATCTTGAAGCACAGCACTGCATGGCAAACCTGGTGGCGGAAGCGAAACCGCCTGGAACGTGACCTCTACCGTGGCCCTGCCGCGTTTAGCGTCAGCGTGGCTACCTATCAGCAGCACCCGGTGTTCACCCACGCCGCTGAGGTCGACCGACACCGCAAGGTGCTGGAAGACGCTGCCCGCAATACGGGTTTCAGGCTGCTGGCATATTGCTTCATGCCAGATCACCTCCATCTCCTGGTTGAGGGTTCGGAGGGCAGCGACCTGGCTCGGTTCATGAAGGAATTCAAGCAGGTCAGCTCTTTTGATCACAAGCGGCGTGTGGGACATCCACTTTGGCAGCGAAGCTACTACGATCATGTGCTTAGGGGGCCGCACGAGCTGCGACCTGCCATCGAGTACATATTGCACAATCCAGTGAAAGCCAGGCTTGTGGAGAATCCACTGTCTTACCCGTTCTTGGGAGGTGAGCTTCTTAGGGAGGTGCTCATGGCGACCTGAAGGTCGCCCCTACGGGCCTCATGGCTGCGGCGCGCGCCTACTCGTTTTCGGGCGGCGACATTCTAAGGGACACGCTCGTGGCGACCTGAAGGTCGCCCCTACGGGCCGGATGACTTGCGGAAGGAGAACCTAGGATGGCCCAGATGTACTACGACAAAGACGCTGACCTTTCCCTGCTCAAGGACAAGACCATCGGCGTCATTGGTTATGGGAGCCAGGGGCACGCCCAGGCCCAAAACCTGCGCGATAGCGGCCTCAAGGTCATCATCGGGAGCATCCCCGATGAGTTGGCCGCCCAGGCCAAACGCGACGGGTTCCAGGTCATGAGCATAGCCGAGGCCGCCCAAGCAGCCGACATCATCGTCATGCTCATCCCAGACCAGGTGCAGCGCCAGGTCTACTACTCCGAGGTCGAGCAGGGGCTGAAGCCGGGCAAGATGCTCATGTTCGCCCACGGCTTCAACATCCACTACGGCCAGATCCTGCCGCCGCCGGACGTGGACGTGACCATGGTGGCCCCCAAGGGGCCGGGCCACCGCCTGCGCGAGGTCTTCGTGCAGGGCTCCGGCGTCCCCGCCCTCGTGGCCGTGCAACAAGATACCACCGAGACGGCCAGGCAGGTCGCGCTGGCCTACGCCAAGGGCATCGGCGCCACCCGCGCCGGCGTGCTCACGACCACCTTCAAGGAGGAGACGGAGACCGACCTCTTCGGCGAGCAGACCGTCCTCTGCGGCGGCGTGAGCGCCCTGGTGAAGACGGCCTTCGAGACCCTGGTCGAGGCCGGCTACCAGCCGGAGGTGGCCTACTTCGAGTGCATGCACGAGCTCAAGCTCATCGTCGACCTCTTCTACGAGGGCGGCATGAAGTACATGCGCTACTCCGTCAGCGACACCGCCGAGTACGGCGACTACACGCGCGGTCCCCGTGTCATCGACGAGTGCGTGCGGGAGACGATGCGGGAGATACTGGAGGAGATACAGGACGGCACCTTTGCCCGCGAGTGGATCCTGGAGAACCTGGCCGGCCGGCCCGGCTTCATGGCCCTCCGTCGCCAGAACGCCGAGCACCCCATCGAGCAGGTGGGGGCGGAGCTGCGGGCCATGATGCCCTGGCTGAAGGAGAAGAAGTAGCCGTAGTAGCCGTAGGGGCGGGGCGTGGCACCGGCAGGAGACCGCCGGGCTCAAGCCCGGCCTTCGGGGAGAAGAAGTCGTAGGGGCGAACCTTCAGGTCCGCCCGACGGTCTGGCCTAGGCCGAGCCAACCCAGGTCTGCCAGGCTGAAGCCTGGCGTTCGAAAGAGAAAGGAGAGCCCCATGCCTAAGGGAAGCAAGGAACTGCTACAGGCGTTGAACAACGCCCTCGCCGATGAACTGGCTGCCGTCATCCAGTACATGTACCACCACGTCATGGGTCGAGGCCTGGCCTCGCCCGCCATCCTCGACCTGTTCAAGTCGACCTCTATCACCGAGATGAAGCACGCCGAGGCCCTCGCCGAGCGCATCGACCTCCTGGGCGGCGTACCAACCATCGAGATAAGCCCAATTAAGGTGGGCGGCGACCTGACGAAGATGATCCGCGACGACCTGGCGGCCGAATACCGCGCCATCAAGATGTACAAGGGCCACATCAAGCTGGCCGCGAAAGAGGACGACCCCGTCACCCGCCGCCTGCTGGAGGAGATCCTGGGGGACGAAGAGGATCACGCCAACGACTGGGAGACGGTACTGGAGAAGTAGCGGAGGCCTTATGGCCATGAACAGAATGACTCGACACAAGGGACCCCGCCCATAAGGTTCCCGAAGGCCAGCCTTCAGGCTGGCAAGGCAGCCAGGCTCAAGCCTGGCCTTCGGAGCTTAAGTCGCTCGACGTGTCGGCTTATTATGTCAATGACCATCCGGCCTCCACGAGAACGAGAACCATGAACGCTGACAAGCCGCGTATTGGGCTGCCTTCGGGCGCCCGCGCGGTCAAAGACCGCCTCATCCTTCGCCGGCCCTCCTCCGCCTAAGGCGGAGCGGAGGGCCTGACGGCAAGCAATGTAGCGGTCGCCAGAGGCGACCAGTGGAAGGCTGAAGCCTTCCGCTACATCCCTTATCCCTGCCAGGCGAAGGAGTGAAGCGACCATGACAGACAAGGTATACATCTTTGATACCACGCTCCGGGACGGCGAGCAGTCCCCCGGCGTCGCCCTCACCGTAGACGACAAGCTGGAGATCGCCCGCCAGCTAGAGAGGCTCGGCGTCGACATCATCGAGGCCGGCTTCCCCCTGTCCTCCCTCGGCGACTTCGAAGGTGTGACTAACATCGCCAAGAAGGTGCGCGGCTGCGCCATCGCCGGCCTCGCCCACGCCCACCCGGAGGCCGTGGACCGCTGCTGGGAGGCCGTCCAGCACGCCGCCCATCCCCGCATTCACATCTTCCTCTCCAGCTCCGACATCCACCTCTTGCACCAGCTCCGCAAGAACCGGGATGAGGTGCTGGAGATGGCCCACACCATGGTGGCCCGCGCCAAGGGTTACACCTCTGACGTGGAGTTCAGCCCCATGGACGCCAGCCGCTCTGAGCCCGCCTACGTCTACCAGATGCTGGAGCAGGTCATCGCGGCCGGCGCCACCACCGTCAACATCCCGGACACCGTGGGCTACGCCATCCCGGAGGAGTTCGGCAACTTCATCCGCAACATCTTCGAGAACGTGCCCAACATCCACAAGGCGGTAATCTCCGTCCACTGCCACAACGACCTGGGGCTGGCGGTGGGCAACTCCCTGGCCGGTGTCCGCGCCGGCGCCCGCCAGGTCGAGTGCTGCATCAATGGTATCGGCGAGCGGGCGGGCAACGCCTCCCTGGAAGAGGTGGTAATGGCCCTGAAGACCCGACAAGACTTCTTCGACCTCACCACCAACATCAAGACCGGGGAGCTCTACCGGACGAGCCGCCTGGTCTCCGACCTCACCGGCATGAGCGTCCAGCCGAACAAGGCCATAGTGGGGGGCAACGCCTTCCGCCACCAGTCGGGCATCCACCAGGACGGCATCCTCAAGATGCGCGAGACCTACGAGATCATGGACGCCCACGACATCGGCTGGCCGGCCGGCGGCGAGATCGTCCTCGGCAAGCTCTCGGGGCGCCACGGATTCCAGGCCCGCCTGGAGGAGCTGGGCTACGAGCTTACCCGGGAGGAGCTCTCCCGCGCGTTTGCGGCCTTCAAGGAGCTGGCCGACAAGAAGGCGGAGGTGGACGACCGCGACCTAGAGGCCCTGGTGGCCGACAAGCTCCGCACCGTCGAAGAGCTATACCATCTGGACCTGGTGCAGGTCTCCTGCGGCAGCCAGTTGGTTCCCACCGCCACCGTCCGCCTCACCGGGCCCGGGGGCCAGGTTCTGCTGCACACAGCCACCGGCACCGGCCCCGTGGATGCGGCCTACAAGGCCATAGACACCCTCGTGGGGGTGCCCAACGAGCTGACGGAGTTCTCCATCAAGGCCATCACCGAGGGTATCGATGCCCAGGGCGAGGTGACGGTGCGCATCCGCCACGAGGACAAGACCTACGTGGGCCGCGGCGCCGACACCGACATCGTCGTCGCTTCGGCGAAGGCCCTGATGAACGCGCTCAACCGCCTCCTGGCCGTCCAGCGCCCCGCTGACACGGAGGTGCGCAGGAGCCCATAGGCGGCAGATTCCAGAGGAAGCGAGGTACTAGCCATGAAGCTTCCCTTTCCCTTGCAGGAGGGCGAGCAGCTCCTCGCGCTCGCCAGGCGCCACTGGCTGTACGTCTACCCCAAGCTGGTGGCGGGGGTCATCGTCGCCCTGGTACCGGTGGGCGTCCTCTGGTGGGCCATGGCCCGCCTCGACTGGTCAGACAACGGGCTACCTCGCCTGGTGGCCCTGGTGGCCACGGCCGCCTGGCTGGTCTACTGGGCCATCAGGCTGTACTTCTTCAAGTACCGCTACGACAACGACATCTGGGTCATCAGTAACCAGCGCGTCATCGATAGCGTCAAGAACAACTGGTTCCACCTCCAGATGTCGACGGCCGACCTGGTGGACATCGAGGACATGACTGTTAGCCGCAGCGGCGTCCTGGGCACGGTGTTCGACTTCGGCGACATCGACTGCCAGACGGCGGGAGCGGTGCGCAAGTTCTCCCTGCGGGGCATCCCCCGGCCGCGAGAGGTGCAGGCGCTGGTGGACCGCCTGCGCGACGAGTCGCGGGCCGTGGCCAGAGAGTGAGTCTGCCTAGGGGAAGGCTCTTGGCACAAGGAGTACCAAGCGATCAGATGCTAGACAAAGCAATGGAGCTCTGGTAAAGTATGCTCGAAGGGGGCTTTGCCATGCGAGAGCCGGCCACCACGACGCTATCGAGCAAACACCAGGTCACGCTGCCCGTGGGCCTAGTGCGGGAGCTAGGCCTGGCGCCGGGCGACAAGTTCACCGTCCGCCTGGAGGACGGCGCCATCATGCTGCGGCCGCGGCCGCGTAGTTGGGTAGACTATGTCTCAGGGTCCATGCCCGGTTACCATGGCAAGACCAAGGAGGAGATCAACGCCTACCTTGCTGAGGTACGCGGGGGCTGGGGTGAGCCTCTAGAACCCCTGGAGGAGGACTCGCAATCCAAGACATCCTAGCGCGGTCCCGCCGGCTCTGCTTCGATACCAGCGCGCTGATCTATCTCTTCAACCGGGTGGACCCGTACTATACGCTCCTTGACCGGCTGTTCCGAGACGCCCAGGCCGGTGCTCGGAGCATCGTCCTTTCCGTCATTTCCGAAGCGGAGATGCTGGTCAAGCCTCTCCGGGAGGGTGACGTGTTCCAGGCGGATCTCATCGATGCCCTGTTTCAGGGGCCGGAGCACGTCGAAGTGCATCCTGTTGACAGGAAGGTAGCACGCCGTGCCGCACATCTGCGGGCTCACCTCGGCCTCCGGCTGGATGATGCCTTCATCGTTGCTACCGCTGTGGAGGCCGGTTGTGATGCTCTTGTGGGCAATGACGCCCTCTGCGCCCGTCGTGTGGCGGACATCCCGTACGTCTACTTAGACGAAGCCCTCTCCTGAACAGCCGGCCGACCCGAAGTTGGCGCGGGGGCAGGAGACTAGAAGGGCCCCATCATGGGCATGACCATAGCTGAGAAGATCCTGGCCGCCCACTGCGACCGTCGCGAGGTGCAGCCGGGCGACCTCATCAACTGCCGGGTGGACTTCGTCATGGCCAACGACGTGACGGCGCCCCTGGCTATCCAGGAGTTCCGCAAGCTGGGCGTCGCCCGGGTGTTCGACCCGCAGCGCGTCGCCCTGGTGCCCTCTCACTTCGTCCCGAACAAGGACATCCAGAGCGCCGCCCAGGCCAAGACCATGCGCGAGTTCGCCCGCGAGCAGGGCTGCGTCTACTTCGAGCAGGGGCAGGCCGGCATCGAGCACATCCTGCTCCCCTCCCGGGGCTACGTTGTCCCCGGCGACGTGTACGTCGGCGCCGACTCCCACACCGTCACCGTCGGCGCCCTGGGGGCCTTCGCCTGCGGCATGGGCTCCACCGATGTCGCCATCGCCATGGCCACCGGCGAGATCTGGATGCGCGTCCCGCCTACCCTCCGCTTCATCTACCACGGCCGTCTCAACCGCTGGGTGGACAGCAAGGACCTTATTCTCCACACCATCGGCCAGATCGGGACCGACGGCGCCCTCTACGCCGTGATGCAGTTCGAGGGCGAGGCCCTGCGCGACATGTCGGTGAACGCCCGCTTCACCATGACCAACATGGTGGCCGAAGCGGGGGGCAAGGCCGGCATCATGCCCGTCGACCAGGTCACCCTGGACTACGTCCGGCCCGTCGCCCGGCGGCAGTGGACCATCTACGAGCCAGACCCCGACTGCCAGTACGCCGCCACCCACGAGTTCGACGCCTCCAAGATCGAGACGACGGTGGCCCTGCCCTTCAGCCCCGGCCGGACGGCCCCTCTCTCGGAGGTGGTGAAGCAAGACATCAAGATCGACCAGGTCTTCATCGGCTCCTGCACCAACGGCCGCCTGGAGGACCTCCAGGAGGCGGCGGAGATCATGCGGGGTAAGAAGGTGGCCCCCTGGGTACGCTGCATCGTCATCCCGGCCACCCAGGACATCTACCTACAGACTCTCAAGAACGGGCTGGCCGAGCTCTTCACTGAAGCCGGCTGCGCCTTCAGCACCGCCACCTGCGGCCCCTGCCTGGGCGGCTACATGGGCGTCCTGGCCGAGGGCGAGCGCTGCGTGAGCACCAGCAACCGCAACTTCCGCGGCCGCATGGGCCACCCCAACGCCGAGGTGTACCTGGCGAACCCGGCCGTGGCCGCCGCCGCCGCCATCGCGGGGCGCATCGTGCACCCGGAGGAGGTGCTGTAATGACCCTTCGCGGCCACGTTCACAAGTACGGCACCGACGTCAATACCGATGTCATCATCCCTGCCCGCTACCTGAACACCACCGACCCTCAGGAGCTGGCCCAGCACTGCATGGAGGACGAAGACCCGGAGTTCGTGCGCCGCGTCCGGCCCGGCGACGTCATCGTGGCCGGCACCAACTTCGGCTGTGGGTCCTCGCGGGAGCACGCCCCCATCGCCATCAAGGCGTCCGGCGTGAGCTGCGTCGTCGCCAAGAGCTTCGCCCGCATCTTCTACCGCAACGCCATCAACATGGCGCTGCCCATCCTGGAGTGCGAGGAGGCCGTCGATGGCAGCAAGAGCGGCGACGAGCTGGAGGTGGAGCTGGAGTCGGGCGCCATCCGCAACCTGACGCGCGGCACGGCCTTCCAGGCCAAGCCCTTCCCAGAGTTCATGCTGGAGCTTCTGCAGGCCGGCGGCCTCGTCGAATACACGAAGCGGAGGCTGGCGGGGAAGGCGTGAGTAGGTGTAGCGGAAGGCTTCAGCCTTCCACAGGATGTTCGTGGAGGGCTAAAGCCCTCCGCTACGGCTAGGGACGTGTGCGCGCACGGCACATGTAGCGGAAGGCTTCAGCCTTCCACGGGGGTGTCCGGTGCGACACACCTTTCACCGAAAACACAACCGCCTTCCTCTGAACGCCTACCGGCACCCGTCGGCATACTCGATAACCACTGCGGTTAAGGGCCGGCGGCCTGTCTTCAGGCGCGCGGAGATCGTAGCCACGTGCTTAGAGAAGCTGAGAGAGGCCGCAGACAAAAACGACTTCGAGGTGGTAGCGTACTGTTTCATGCCGGATCACCTGCACCTGCTAGCGCGAACTGTAGAGAATGCGGACCTGGTGGCATTTATGCGCCTCTTCAAGCAGCTCTCGGGGTATGCCTACCGCCAATTGACGGGTGACAGCGGGGTGCTGTGGCAGACGAGCTACTACGACCACGTGCTGCGGCAGGAGGAGGATCTCCACGACGCCGCGCGCTACATTTGGGGCAACCCTGTGCGGGCTGGCCTCGTTGAGAGTGCGGAGGAGTACTCCTATTCGGGTTCCCAAACAATGGGAAGCGAGTGGGCGGTGGAGTAGCGACATGTAGCGGAAGGCTTCAGCCTTCCACAGGATGTTCGTGGAGGGCTACGGCTAGGGACGTGTGCGCGCACGGCACATGTAGCGGAAGGCTTTAGCCTTCCATAGAACGCTACTGGAGGGCTGAAGCCCTCCGCTACGGCCAGCTCGTCGGGCTGGTGGAGGGCTGAAGCCCTCCGCTACTCAAACACTACGGTCTTGTTGCCGTAGACGAGGACGCCGTTGCCAAGGTGGTGGTTCACCGCCCGCGCCAGCACCACCTTCTCCAAATCTCGGCCCTTGCGGATCAGGTCGGCCACCGAGTCGCGGTGGCTCACCCGCACCACGTCCTGCTCGATGATCGGCCCCTGGTCCAACTCCTGCGTCACGTAGTGGGCCGTCGCCCCGATGATCTTCACCCCCCGCTCGTGCGCCTGGTGGTACGGCCGCCCACCGGCGAAGGCCGGGAGGAAGGAGTGGTGAATGTTGATGATCCGGTTCGGGTATCGGCTCACCAGCTCGGGGCTCAGGATCTGCATATAGCGGGCCAGGACCAATAGGTCGATGCGCTGCTCCTCCAGCTTCTCGAGGATGCGCGTGTCCTGGGCTGCCTTCGCTTCCGGAGTCATGGGGTAGCAGTGGTACTCCACCCCGAAGCTCTCGGCGACGGGTTGCAGGTCGGGGTGGTTGCTGATCACCAGCGGGATCTGCGCCTGGAACTCCCCCGTTCGTTGCCTCCACAGCAGGTCGTACAGGCAGTGCTCCATCTTGGACACGAAGATGGCCATGCGGGGCACGTAGTCTGAGAACCGCAGGTCCCAGGTCATCTCGAAGCGCTCGGCGATGGGACGGAACGCGTCGGCCATCTCCTGGCGGGGGATGTCAAAGCCCTCCAGCTCCCACTCGATGCGCAGGAGGAAGATGCCTTCTTCCGGGTCCGTGTGCTGGTCGGCGTTGATGATGTTGCCGTTGTTGCGGAAGATAAAGTCTGAGACCCCCGCCACCAGGCCTCTCCGGTCCGGGCAGGACAGCAGCAGAACCGCCGTGACGCCTTTGTCGTCCATCTCCCGTCGATTCACGAGGATTATACCAGCGTTTTCCTAAGAGCCCACCGGTTCGATGTGGAGGGCTGGTGGCCATCAGCAAGATAAGTCCACATTCCACTTGTAGGGGCGGAGCTTCAGCTCCGCCCAGGGCCGACCTTCCGCCGGAGGCGGACCCGCCTGCGGCGGGAAAGGTCGGCCCCTACGAGGTTTGCCCCCCGAGCCCTGGGCTCTACCGCCCGAAGCGGCCGATATGTTATGGTAGGGGTCGATCATGTCTGGCACCACGTCGCTCGTTGTTCCCTGGGAGGTAACCACAAGCCCCCGACTCGCTCGGGGGCGGGCGATCGGCATCGCCTCCGCGCCCATCGCCTGACGTTCCACCCATTACCCCACAAAGGGAGGCACCCCAGATGCAGGTCGAACTCTACGATACCACCCTCCGTGACGGCACCCAGATGGAGGGCGTCTCTCTCTCCGTCGAGGACAAGCTCAAGATCGCCCACAAGGTGGACGAGCTTGGCGTCCACTACATCGAGGGCGGCTGGCCCGGCTCCAACCCCAAGGACGCCGAGTTCTTCGTCCGCGCCCACGGCCTGAAGCTGGCGAACGCCCGCCTGGCTGCCTTCGGCAGCACCCGTCGCGCCGGCGGCCAGGCCCACACCGACCCCAACCTGCGCGCCCTGGTCGACGCCCGCACGCCCGTCGTCACCATCGTCGGCAAGGCCTCCGAGATGCAGGTCCGGGAGGTGCTGGAGACCACTCTGGAGGAAAACCTGGCCATGATCGCGGAGTCCATCCGCTACCTGAAGGGCCAGGGACTCGCCGTCTTCCTCGACGCCGAGCACTTCTTCGACGGCTTCTTCGCCAACCCGGAGTACAGCCTCCACTGCCTGCGCGTCGCCGTCGAGGCCGGCGCCGACTGCCTCGTCCTCTGCGATACCAACGGCGGCACCATCACCACCCGGCTGGCAGAGGCAGTAAGGGCGGTCCACGAAGCCGTTTCGGCGCCCCTGGGCATCCACACCCACAACGACGCCGACATGGCGGTGGCCAACAGCCTGGCCGCCGTCGAGGCCGGCTGCTCTCACGTCCAGGGCACCATCAACGGCTACGGCGAGCGCTGCGGCAACGCCAACCTGATCAGCATCATCGCCGACCTCAAGCTAAAGATGGGCATCGACTGCGTCAGCGACGAGCAGCTAGCCCGCCTGACGGAGGTCTCCCACTACGTGAGCGAGATCGCCAACATGGTGCCCGATGACCACGCAGCCTACGTGGGAGTGAGCGCCTTCGCGCACAAGGCGGGCCTCCACGCGGCCGGCATGGTCAAGTCTGAAACCGCCTACCAGCACATCCCGCCGGAGCTCGTCGGCAACGAGCGGCGGATCCTCGTCTCGGAGCTGGCCGGGCAACGCAACATCCTCACCAAGATCAAGGAGCAGGGCATCGACGTTGAGCTCAGCACCGAGGAGGCGCGCCGCCTGCTGGAGCAGGTGAAGCTCATGGAGAGCCGCGGCTACCAGTACGAGGGCGCTGAGGCCTCTTTCGAGCTGCTGGTGCGTCGCAGCCGGCCCGGCTACCAGTCGCCCTTCGAGCTGGAGGACTTCTGGGTAGTGGAGCGCCGTCGCACTCGCCCCGGAGCCCGCGACGAGGGCGACATGCAGGCCGAAGCCATGGTGAAGGTCAGCGTCGGCGATCAGCTTATCCAGACCGCCGCCGACGGCAACGGCCCGGTCAACGCCCTGGACGCCGCCGTACGCAAGGCGCTACTGGAGTTCTACCCTAGTCTGGCCGCGATCAAGCTCGTGGACTACAAGGTGCGCATCATCGACAGCGCCGCCGGCACAGGGGCTTCCGTGCGCGTCCTCATCGAGTCCACCGATGGCGAGGAGTTCTGGCGCACCGTGGGCAGCTCCACGGACATCATCGAAGCGTCATGGCTGGCCCTGGCCGACAGCCTGGAGTGGTGGCTTACGCACCGCGAGCCCTACAACAGGTCTATGGCCGGTCGCAAGGCGCCCAAGGCCTGAATCTGACCGTCCCGCATCTCTGAGGAGGCGTTTCATGGTTGCACCCGCCGAACCGCAAGCCCGCATCCAGTCCGACATCGAAGCGCTCTGTCGCTTCCCGCGCGGCTCCGCCTCCGAGGGGGAGCAGGAGGCGGCCCGCTGGGTGGCCTCCCGCTTCCAGGAGATCGGCCTGGAGCCTGAGCTGGAGACCTTCCATTTCTACCCGGAGTACTGGAACGTCTGGGGCGCCCACATGCTGGGCGCCCTGGGCGCCTGGCTGCTCCTGGGCCGCGGCGGCCGCCGCCGGCGGCGACTCCTGGGGACCGCCGCCACCTCCTTCCTGGCCGCCTCCTTCTGGGGCGACGCCGCCGCCCGCTTTCACTGGCTGCGCAGCCTCTTCCCGGCCCGGCCCTCCACTAACGTCCTGGCGCGATTGCCCAACCAACAAGCGCAGAGACTGCTCATCGTCTCCGCCCACGTCGACGCCGCTCATTCCGGCTTCGTCTTCCATCCTGCCCTTCTGGACTGGCGCCGCCACCGCTACACCGACGGCGAGATGCCGCCGATGCTTATCTTGCCTTTCTGGGCACTTCTGTCCCTGGCCGGCGCCTCCGCCCTCCGCGCCATTGGACTGCTGCGGGCCCTGGCAAAGATGGTCGCTCTGCCCGGCACGGTCCTCTCCGCCGTCACGGCGGGCTTCCTGGCCGACATCCGCCGCAACCCCGTGGTACCCGGCGCCAACGACGACGCCTCCGGCGTCGGCACCGTCCTCGCCCTCGCCCAGGAGCTGACCGCCAGCCCTCCCAGGAACCTGGAGGTCTGGTTCCTGGTTACCGGCTGCGAAGAGGGCATCCTGGGCGGCATGTACGCCTTCCTGGAGCGGCACCACGCCGAGATGGAGGGCCGCCGCCCCTTCGTCCTGAACCTGGAGATGCTGGGATCGGGCAAGCCCGTCTACTCGGAGGCCGAGGGCCTCGTGACCCGCTTCCGCTTCGACCCCGAAGCCGTCTCCCTGGCCGCAGAAGTGGGCCTCGAGCCCGAGTTCGAGGGCGTCGAAGGCAACACAAATCCGGTCACCACCGATGCCCTGGTGGCCCACCACCACGGCTTCCCGGCCATCACCGTCATGTCCCTGGCCGCCGACGGCCGTTCCCCCCACTACCACTGGCCCAGCGACACGCCGGAGAACGTGGATGGCGCCTCGCTGGAGCGTTGCTACCGCTACCTGCGGCGCATCATCCAGCGGCTCGACGAGAAAGCCGGGTAACCGACCGGTAGGGGCGCCCCTCGCGGGCACCCCCACGTGGCGTAGTAGTAGGGGCGCCCCTCGCAGGCGCCCCGACGTGGCGTAGTAGGGGCGCCCCTCGCGGGCGCCCTCACGTGGCGTAGTAGTAGGGGCGCCCCTCGCGGGCGCCCCGACGTGGCGTAGTAGTAGGGGCGCCCCTCGCGGGCGCCCTCATAAACGGCAGGGGCGAGCCCTGCCCCTACGCGTGGGGTAAGGCACGCAGGTATTCTCAAAACGGGCGCCACCCCGGCGCCATCTCCATCGGCATGCCCATCCCCGGCCGGGCACCCAGCTCCACCTCCACGTGCAGCTCCTCGACGCCGCGCCGGATGAGCAGCGATACCGCCTCGCCAGGCTCGTGGTCGAGGACGGCGGCCTGGGCCTCTTCCACTGTCTGCACCCACTCAGGCCCGATCATCAGGATGACATCGCCGCGCAGCAGGCCCGCCTTGTACGCCGGCCCGCCCTTCTCCACCTCTACGACGGCCACGCCGCCGCTGCCCGGCAGGTCCAGCTCCTTCTGGATCTCAGGTGTGACGTTCGCAAGGCGCACTCCAAGATAAGGAGAAACCATGTGCTGACGGTTCCCTTCGCCAGGGGGCGTCGGCTGCAGCGGCTGCTGCGGCAGTGCCTCGCCGAGCCGGCCAAGGGTAACAGCCACCTCCTCCTCCTGGCCGTCCCGACGCACGCTGAAGGTCACCCTGTCACCGGGGCTCTTGTCTTCCAGAGCACCCCGCACGCCGTCCACGGTTTTGACGGAGCGCCCGCCGACGGCCGTGATGACGTCGTCCTTCTTCAGGCCAGCGTCATCGGCGGGGCTGCCGGATATCACCTGCGTGATACGCACTCCATCACCGTTCGGCTCCTCGGCCAGCAGCAGCCCGACGAAGGCTCGCCCGAGCCTCGGCACCACGATTTCGGGTTCACGGGGGACAACCTGAACGCGGGTGCTCTTGTGCTCACCGCCCTCGCTGCGAACGGCCGAAGCGGCGAAGAAGCCGCCGGCCGCAGCCAGGCCCAGGGCCAGTACGGCCAGGGGCAGTAACAACTCTCTCCTCATGACACACCTCCCATTCCGCCCGCCAGGTCAACGATAGCACGCCCCATCCGCGCCGAAGGGCACGATGAACTCGACAACGACGCGCCGCCTTGCCTCCAAGAATATACGTCGCAGCGGCGCTCCTGGCCCTACTCGTGTTGTCAGTACGTGGAGCCTCTGCTATACTCCTGCCGATTGAAGGCTGGGGAGGTGGCTAGTGGAGATCGGTAACTTTCCCAAGTGCCAGAAGTGCAAGACCGGCGACTTGGTTCCCCTTTCGGACTTCGGCAGCCAGGGGGCCGCGATTCACTTCAAGGCTTGGGCCTGCACTAATCCAGACTGCGGCTTCAACATCAAGATCCGCAACGGCGACCTCTACATCGACGAGCCCATCACCAGCGGCGCCCTGCATAGCCCCCGCTATCGCTAGGGCACTCGGAGCCCCCGCCAGATAGCATGCAACCGCCTCGCCTGGGCGGTCGCTTTCCCCTCCAACGGCGCGGCCGCTTGACGCAGCTCCGAAGGGGCCGCGCTCCGGTCGCATCTACCTCCCGATGCCCAGGTAGAGCATCCCCTTCGCCTCCACCTCGGACCGCGACAGGGCGTTGCGCCCGTCTAGCACCGCGCGGCAGCCCGCGAAGGTGGCCAGATCCAGGTCGCGGTACTGGTCGTGCAGGGCCTGGATCACCACGGCGTCCACTTTATGCGGTAAAGGGTACGCCGGTCGCAGGCCCGCGGCCTCCACCTCGCGGGCGCTGAAGAGCGGGTCGTGCACCAGCGCCCTGGCGCCGCGCGCCTCCAGCTCCCGGGCCAGGGCGAAGGTGCTGGAGCCAGCGGCCTCCTTCACGTTGGGCCGGTAGGCCAGGCCCAGGACAAGCACGGTACGCCCTCGCAGGCTGCCCAGCGCTTCCTCCAGCTTCCCCACGCCGTAGGCCGCCATGCCGTCGTTCACCTGGCGGGCGGCCGCCAGCAGGTGCAGGGGGAAGCCCTCGTCCATCAGCAGGTGCGGGTTCACGGGGATGCAGTGCCCGCCAACGCCGACGCCGGGCTGGTGCAGGTGCGAGTAGGGCTGGCTATTGGCGGCGGCGAAAGCCTCGGCGGCGTCCAGGCCGCGCTGGTCAGCGTAGAGGGCCAGCTCGTTGGCCAGGGCGATGTTCACGTCGCGATAGGTGGTCTCCGCCAGCTTGACGAACTCGGCCGTCTCGGCATCCCGTACCGTTATCACCTTCGCATCCAGCGCCCGACGGTAGAAGGCGACGGCGGCGTCCCGGCTCGCCTCGTCGATGCCGCCCACGATCTTCGGGTATCGCTTCAGGTCGGCAAAGATGCGCCCCACCGACACCCGCTCCGGGCTGTAGGCGAGGCGGAAGTCCGCCCCCATACGCAGCCCCGAGACCTCCAGAGCCGGCCCCAGCCGGCCGCGGGTGGTGCCTACGGGCACCGTCGTCTCCAGGATGACAAGCGCTCCCGGCCGCAAGCCGCGGGCGATGGCCGCCGCCGCCTCGTCGAGGCGCGAGAAGTCCGGCCGCCGGTCCGGCGTCAGGCCCACGGGGACGATGACTACCACCACCTGGGCCTCTCGGACGGCCGCCGCTGTGTCGGTGGTGGCCTCCAGGCACCAGGCAGCCACCGCCTCGCGGATCGACCGCGCCAGCCCCCTCTCGCCGACCAGGGGGCAGCGGCCCCGGCTTACCTCCGCTACCAGCTCAGCGTCCGGGTCGCAGCCAACCACCGAGAGCCCCTTGGAGGCGTACTGGGCCGCCAGGGGAAGGCCGATCTTGCCCAGACCGACAACGCACACCCGCACGGCTCTCAGACCTCGCTCCTACCGATGGGCTCGGCACCCACCTGCACCACGCGCCCCGTCCGGCCCGACTCCACCAGGCGGGTCGCCACCTCGACGGCGGCCAGGGCGTCCTCCGCCGGCACGGGGGAAGGCGACCCCAAGGCCACCGACTCCGCGAAGGCCTCGATCTCAGCCCGCAAGGGCTCCTTCTTCTCGACGGGGACGCGGGTCATGGCTCCCTCACCGCCGCCGGTCAGGGCGGCCAGGCTGGGCCCCTGGCCGGGCAGGCCCTGGCCGGGCAAGCACGCAGCCCCTGTCGATTCCCTCTCGTAGAAGACGAGCTCCTGGGTCAGGTAGTCCACCACGAACATGCCCGCCTCGCCCACCAGGGCCAGGCGTCGCACCTTGGCGGGGGTGAGCCAGTTCACCTCCAAGAGCCCCACGACGCCGTTCCGGAAGCGCATCACCGCCGAGAGCAGGTCCTCATGCTCGGTGCGGAGGCCGGCCTCCGTCTCGGCATAGACGCGCTCCACCTCCGAGGCCAGCAGAAAGCGCATTACGTCGATGTCATGGGTGGCCAGGTCCTGGACCACCCCCACGTCGCGCGTGCGCTGAGAGAAGGGGCCCACCCGCTCGGCCCGGGCCAGGAAGATGCGACCCAGCTCACCCGCTTCCAGGCGCCGCTTCAGCTCCTGCACCGCCGGGTTGAAGCGCTCGACGTGGCCGACCATGAGCTGGCAGCCGGCCTTCTCGGCGGCGGCCAGGATCGCCCTTCCCTCCTCCACATCGGCGGCGATGGGCTTCTCGACCAGGGTGGCGACGCGGCGCTCCAGGGCGGCCAGGGCCACCTCCCGGTGCAGGCGGGTGGGCACCGCCACCGACACCAGGTCCAGCCGCTCGCGGGCCAGCATCTCCCGGTAGTCAGCGTAGGCACGCAGGCTGCCCGCCAAAGGCGGGCGGGCGGCCAGGCGCCGCCTCTCGGCCGCCGGGTCGGCCGCGGCCACCAGGTCCACGCCCTCCATCTCGCCGTAGACGCGGGCATGGTTGATACCCATGACCCCCAGGCCGATGACGCCAGCCGCAAGAAGTCTTTGGCCGAGGCTAGCCACCGGCGCCTCCCACAGCCACGCGGCCCGCTCGCCCAGCCGCCAGGCCCTCTCGCACGGCCGAGGCCACAGCGTCCAGATCCTCCCGGCTCAGGCCGGGGTGCACCGGCAGCGACAGCACCTCCCGGCTCAGCCGCTCAGCCACCGGCAGCCGCCCTGAGCCCGTCGAAGGGCCCAGGCCCCGGTAGAGGGGCTGCTTGTGCACGGGCAGGGGATAGAACACCGTGGCCTCGATGTCCCGATCGCGCAGGTGCCGTAGCAGCGCGTCGCGGCCCTTGCTCACCCGTATCGTGTACTGGTGGTAGACATGGTAGCGGCCGGGGATCTCCCGCGGCGTCGCCACGCCCGGCAGCCGCTCCGTCAGGTAGCGGGCGTTGGCGCGCCGGCGCTCGTTGAAGGCGTCCAGCTTCTGGAGCTGGGCCAGGCCCAGGGCGGCAGCCATCTCCGTCATGCGCAGGTTGTAGCCCAGCGCCTCGCTCACGTAGCGGCGTCGCTGGCCGTGGTCGCGCAGGAGACGCGCTCGTGCCGCTAGCTTGGGGTCGTCGGTGGTGATCATGCCCCCTTCGCCGGTGGTGATGTTCTTGGAGGCATAGAAGGAGAAGCAGCCGGTGCCGAAGGAACCGACCTTGCGCCCGCCGAACAAAGCCCCCGGCGCCTGGCAGGCGTCCTCGATGAGGGCCAGGCCGTGCCGACGCGCCAGCGCCGAGATCGCCTCCATGTCGACCGCCTGGCCATAGAGATGCACCGGCAACAGAGCCCGCGTCCGCTCGCTGATGCTCTCCCCGGCCCGCGCCGGGTCGAGGTTGAAATCCTCCTCTGAGATGTCTGCGAAGACGGGCCGCGCGCCCGTCGCCAGGACGGCATTCGCAGTGGCGACGAAGGTGAAGGGACTGGTGATGACCTCGTCGCCGGGGCCGATACCGTGGGCCAGGAGGGCGACGTGCAGGGCCGCCGTCCCCGATGAGACGGCCACCGCTTCCCGCACGCCGATGTAGCGGGCGAAGGCCTCTTCGAAGCGCCGCACCAGCGGGCCCTGGGATAGCTGTCCTGACCGCAGCACGGCGAGGACGGCTTTCTCCTCCTCCTCACCCAGGAGGGGCTGCGCGATGCGGATCATGCGCCCCTCGCTGTCAGGCGTGCCCGCCTCCGCCGGACGCCCCCAGGCAGGGGCGCCAGCTCGAAGCTCCTGCCGCAGGCCGGACAGCGCCAGCGGCCCGGCTCGCCCTCGGGCTCCAGCCTGCGGGCACAATCGCAGACGTAGCCCACAAGGCGGGCCGGCGCTCCCATCACCAGGCCGTGGTCGGGCACGTCGTGGGTTACCAGGGCTCCTGCCCCCACCAGGGCCCAGCGACCGATGGTCAGGCCGCAGATGATAACGGCGCCGGCGCCGATGGAGGCGCCATGCCGCACCAGCGTGACCCCCGGCTCCCAGTCGGCATCGGTGAGGAGACGCCCTTCAGGCGTAACGGAGCGGGGGTAGCGGTCGTTGGTGAAGACCACGTGGGGGCCAATGAAGACGCCGTCCTCCACGGTCAGCCCTGGATACAGCGAGGCCCGGTTCTGGATCTTGACCCGCTCTCCCACCACCACGCCGGGGCCGATGTAGACGCCCTTGCCGACGTTGCAGTCGGCGCCCACGACGGCGCCTTCGCGCACCTGCGCTTCGTGCCAGATGCGCGTCCCCCGCCCGATGCGGGCCTCCGGTGAGACCTCAGCCGTGGGATGAATCATCTTCCAGAGCCCTCACGATGCGCTCTGCCGCCCGGCCGTCGCCGAAACAGGAGGCGGGCCGCCCTTTCGGAGCGGGCCGCATGGCAGCGCTGACGATGCGCTTCGGGTCCGTCCCCGCCAGGACGTTCCAGCCCTTTTCCAGAGTCTCCGGCCACTCCGTCTCCTCGCGCAGGGTGACGCAGGGCACGGCCAGGAGATAGGCCTCCTTCTGCACACCCCCGGAGTCGGTGAGCACGCAGCGAGCGTTCTTCTGAAGCACCAGCATGTCGCCGTAGCCCACCGGGTCCACCGCCAGCATACCATCGCCCATCGCCAGGGAGGCCGCCTCCGCCGCCTTGCGGGTGCGTGGGTGGACAGGAAAGACCACCGGCGCATCGAGGCGCCGGAGGCCCTCCAGAATGTCCGCCAGCCGCGCCGCGTCATCGGTGTTGGCGGCGCGGTGGATAGTAGCCAGGTAGTAGGCGCCGGGCGACACCCCCAACCGCTCCAGCACACTGCTCTTCTCTTCGGCCACAGGCAGGCGCTGGAGGAGCGAATCGTACATGACATCGCCCACCGGATGCACGCCCGCCGTGATTCCCTCGCGGCCCAGGTTGGTGACCGCCGTCATCGTCGGGCAGAAGAGCAGGTCCGAGCAGTGGTCGGCCACTATGCGGTTGATCTCCTCAGGCAGGCGGCGGTTGCCGCTGCGCAGGCCAGCCTCCACGTGCCCCAGGCGGACGCCCAGCTTGGCGGCGGCCAGAGCCCCGGCCAGGGTGGAGTTGGTGTCGCCGTAGACCAGGGCCCAGTCAGGCTGCTCCTTCAGAAGCACCTCCTCGATGCGCTCCAGCATGCGGCCGGTCTGCTCGCCGTGGCTGCCGGAGCCGACCCCCAGGTGGTAGTCGGGCTCGGGCAGGCCCAGCTCCTGAAAGAAGGCCTGGGACATGGGCTCGTCGTAGTGCTGGCCGGTGTGGACCAGCACCTCGTGGTGCTTCCAGCGGAGAGCGGGACTGAGAACCGCTGCCTTGATGAACTGGGGACGCGCCCCCACTATGGAGACAACCTTCACGGCGGAGACCCTAGGCAAGCGGCTCCGAGGTCGTGGGAGCGGGGGCCCGGCGCTGGTCCAGGCGGGCCAGGGCGTGAATGCGGGCCGCCATCTCCTCGCCGCTCTCGGGAAGGTGGGCTTCGAGGGCGCTGATCTCCGCCAGCAGCTCGGCCGGAGACAGCGTTGCGCCACCCTGAACCTCGAACACCTTGGAATGCGCCGTCGACAGCAGAACCTCGTCCGGGGCCACCATGTTCTCCCGCAGCTTCTCACCAGGGCGCAGGCCGGTGTAGACGATCTCCACGTCGCGGCCCGGCTCCATCCCCTGGGAGCGGATCATCCGCTCCGCCAGCTCGACGATGCGGATCTCGTCGCCCACGTCCAGTATGAAGATCTCGCCGCCCTGGGCCTGGGCCGCCACCTGGATGATGAGGGTGGCCACCTCATGGAGGGTGAGGAAGTAGCGGGCCACCTCCGGGTGCGTCACCGACAGCGGCCCGCCCTTCTGGATCTGGCGGGCGAAGATGCTTACCACGCCCCCCCGGCTGTCGATGACGTTGGTCAGGCGGATGGCGGCCAGGGCTGTCTTGCCACCGTGCCCCATGACCCTCACCATCAGCTCCCCCACGCGCTTGCTGGCGCCCATGACACTGGAGGGGTTCACGGCCGTGTGGCTGGAGAGGAACACCACCTTCTCAGCTCCCCAGCGCTGGGCGGCCTGGAAGACATGCAGGGTACCCAGCACGTTGACCTGGAAGGCCTGGTCGGGGTGCTCCTCCATGAGGGGCACATGCTTGTAGGCGGCGCAATGAAAGACAACCTGGGGCCGGGCCACCGCGAACACCTGCGAGACCTTAGCCTGGTCGGCGATGCTGCCGAGCCAGGGCCGTACCTGGCACTCCTGGTTCAGTTGCATCAAGCGCAGACGCAGCTCGTGCAGGCCGCCCTCGCTGGCATCGAGGAGGTGGACAGCGGAGGGCCCGAAGTCCAGCACCCGCCGGGCCAGCTCCGACCCGATGGAGCCGGCCGCCCCCGTGATGAGCACCGAGCGGCCCTGCAACGCCTGGCGGCAGGCCTCCAGGTCCACCTCTACCGGGTCGCGGGCCACCAGGTCGTCGGTGGTCACCTCCCGCAGCTCGCCCACGCGGGCACGGCCGCTGACGATCTCCGGCACGCCCGGCACGATACGCACCGGCACCTTGGTCGCCTCACAGAGGGCCAGGATCTCCTCAATGGTGGTGGCGTGGGCCGAGGGTATGGCCAGGGCGACGAGGCCCACGCTCATCTTCTCGACCAGGGAAGGTATCTCGTGTCGGGTGCCCATGACCGGCACGCCGTGGATGCGCATCCCTTTCTTGCGGGGGTCGTCATCGACGAAGCAGACAGGCCGGTAGTTCCACTCCCTGTTCTGGCGCATCTCCCGCGCCAGGAGCTGCCCCGTGTTCCCGGCCCCCACGATGAGCACCCGCTGCGCGCCTTCCTCCGTCCAGCCCACAAAGGGGAGGCCTCCCCTGACCATGAGCCGGGGCGAAAGCTTCACCACGCCCATGAACAGGAAGATGAAGGCGCCGCTGATGAGGTTGACGCTGAGCGGGATAGGCCGGTGCTCCAGCATCACATTGACGCCAAAGGCGATGACCGTCACCAGGCTCACCGCCAGCCCCAGGTAGACGGCGTCCAGGGTCCCGCCGTACTGCCAGGCGGTGCGGTAAACCCCGAAGACCGTATTGGCGAAGATGTAGCCGAGAGCGATGATGGGGACGGCCCAGGAGAACCAGGCCCAGGACTCGCTGGGGACGCTGCCATCGAAGCGCAGGGCCAGGGCCAGCGCATAGCTCCCCAGCACGATGGCGGCGTCCGTGCCGATGGCGGGCAACCGGCGGAGCATCTGCCCAGTCAGGCTAGGCATGGACGGCCCGCGGTCGAGGGCGCGCCCGCCGCCCATGATGGGCCGACGGCGGCCACTTTTCCGGCCGCTAGCGCGCTCCTTCCTTCTTCAGTACCACGGCTAGGGTTCGGCCCAGGATGGCCAGGTCCCGGCGCCAGGGGTGATGCCTTACGTAGTCGAGATCGTAAGTCATCATCTGATGGTACGTCAAATTGGAGCGGCCGTTCACCTGGGCCAGTCCGGTTATGCCTGGCTTCACCCAGTGGCGCAGGTGATAGAGAGGCAGGTATTGCTCCACCAGCTCCGGCTCGTCGGGGCGGGGTCCCACCAGCCGCATGTCCCCCCTGATGACGTTCAGCAGGTTGGGCCACTCGTCCAGGCTGGTGTTGCGCAGCACCCGCCCGATGGGCGTCACCCGGCGGTCGCGCTGCGGCGGGCTGAACACGAAGGACGCGATGTCCTTCACCCGCTGAGGGTGCCCCTTCTGGTTCTCCGACCCTGACTTCATGGTCCGGAACTTGTACATGAAGAACGGCTTCTCGGCAAGACCGATTCGCTTCTGGCGGAAGAGGACCGGCCCCGGAGAGCTCAGCTTGATGAGGATAGACATAAGGAGCAGCAGAGGGCCGAAGACGGTCAGCATCAGTACCGCCACCGTCGTCTCGAAGAGGCGTATGCTCAACTGCTGTTTCATCGCCGGTGCGCGCCAACGATCTCCCGCACGGCCTCGGCCACCCGGGCTACGTCGTTCAGCGACATCAGGGGATAGAGCGGCAAGGAGAGCAGTCCCTCGAAGACCTGCTCGCAACGCGGGTAGTCGCCCTTGCGGAACCCGAAGCCCTCTCGATAGTAAGGGTGGTAGTGGATGGGGATAAAGTGCACCGAGGTGCCGATGCCTCGCTCCCGCAGAGCCTCGATGAACTCGTCCCTCCCGACGGTCAGGCGCTCGCTGCGCAGGCGCACCGGGTAGAGGTGCCACACGTGGCGCACCTCCGGCCGCGCCGACGGCAGCATGACCTCCTCCAGGTCGCCCAGGAGGCGTTGGTACTCGGCGGCGTAGCACGCCCGCAGTTCCTGGAAGCCCTCCAGGCGCGAAAGCTGCCCCAGCCCCAGAGCGGCCTGCACGTCCGTCATGGCGTAATTGAAGCCGGGGGCGGTCACCTCGTAGTACCAGGAGCCCCGCGCCTCATAGCGGCGCCAGGCATCGTGGCTCATGCCGTGCAGGCTGAGCTGCCGCACCTGAGCCGCCAGATCGCCGTCTTCGGTGGTCACCATGCCGCCCTGGCCCGTGGTCATGTTCTTGGTGACGTAGAAGCTGAAGACGGTGGCGTCTCCCAGCGAGCCGACAGGCCGCTCGCGGTAACGCGCGCCCACGGCGTGGGCAGCGTCCTCGATGACCAGCAGCTTGTGGCGGCGGGCGATGTCCAGCAGCTCGTCCATACGGCAGGGCTGGCCCGCATAGTGCACGGGCATGAGGGCCCGCGTCTTGGGCGTGATCCGCCGCTCGACCTCCTCCGGGTCCACGTTGAAGTCGTCCAGGCAAATATCGGCCAGAACGGGGGTGGCCCCCCGGTGAATGATGACGTTGACCGTCGCGCAGAAAGTAAGGGGCGTGGTGATGACCTCGTCGCCGGGGCCGATGCCGGCGGCGGCCAGCGCCAGGTGCATCCCCGCCGTGCAAGAGGAAACGGCGACGGCGTGGCTGACGCCTACATACTCCCGGAAGCGCTCCTCGAACTGCTTGCAGCGCGGCCCGGTGGCCAGCCAGCCGGAGCGCAGCGTCTCCACCACCTCGTCGATCTCCTCAGGCCCCAGGTCCGGCCGGCAGTAAGGAAGAAAGGTCTCGCTCATCTCAGGCTTGCCCCTTTGTCGCCGCCACCAGGAAATGCGTGCACAGGAAGGGCAGCTTCTCCAGCAGGTAGCAGGCCAGCCATCCGCCGGGGGCGGACGCCGCCAGCGGCCGCAGCAGCGGCGGCGCCAGGGTCACCCGCCGCCAGTTGAACGTGCAGCCGGGGAACAGCCGTCGCACCTCAGCACGACGCAGGGGCCGCACGTCCGGGTTCCGGGGGTTCACCCAAAAGTCGTAGATGATGAGCACGCCGCCGGGCCGGAGGACGCGCAGCATCTCGGAGGCGGCAGCGCCCCGAGCCTCGACATCAACGATAGAGCTGAGGAGGGTGAAGGCCAGGAGCAGGTCGAAGCTGGCGTCGGGAAAGGGCAGGTCGGCGGCGTCGGCCACCGAGAAGGCCATGCCGGCGTTCAAGGCCCGCGCCCTGGCCAGCCGGCTCACCAGCAGGTCGACGCCGACCATGTTCTCGGGCTGGGAGCCGAACCGCAGCAGGTCGCGGAGGACAGCGCCTTCGCCGCAGCCCACGTCGAGCACGCGCAGGTTCGTCATGGGCAGCAGGCCGGCGCCAGCCAGCAGAGAGACGAGAGCCCGCTCACGGCCCTGGTACAGATAGAGGTTGGCCAGCTCCCAGTACGAGTAGCGGCCCTCCAGCCCCCGCTCCTCGCGGCGGGCGTAGGCAGCTCGGATGCGTTCCGTCTCCCTCACACCCGCGCCTCCCGTCTCCGGCGAGCCGGCGTCGCTGCTGCGGCCGTGCGTGCCAGCCCGACCAGGAAGCCCAGGCCATAGCTGAGGTGGAGGCAGGCGAAGGCGACCGGCAGGACCGGCAGGTAGCGCCGATTGCCGTGGCCAGTCGCCCGCAGCGAGGCACCCAGCGAGGCCAGACCGTAGGCGCCAGCCAACGCTGCCAGCGGCAGCACAAAGAGCCCACGCAACGTCGCCAGGGCGCCCGTGGCAGCGAGCCCCAGCACGAAAGCGCCCGGCACCAACTGTCGCAGCCGCGTCCGGCGCGGGTGGCGGCGCAGCACCTCCACCTTCACCCGCCCGTAGCGGAAGTACTGACACACCAGAGCCCCCAACGAGGAACGCGTGAAATAGGTGGAAGCAATGCGCGGCGTCAGCAGGAGACGGCCCCCGGCATCGCCCAGGCGATAGTGGAACTCGTCGTCCTCGCCCCACTCCAGGTCCTCGGCGAACAGCCCCAGGCGCTCGAACACGTCACGACGGTAGGTAGGGAAGGCCACCGTATCCGTGTACTGCTCCTCCTGGCTGTAGCGGAAGGCGGCGTTCCCCACGCCGAAGGGCGACGACATGGCCAGGGCGATGGCGCCCCCCACAAGCCCGTCGCCGGCGCTGGAGATGGGCCCGCCCACGGCGTCGGCGCCGCTCTTCAGGAGAGCAGAGACGCTCTCGGATAGGAAGCGGGGATCGACCTGGGCGTGGGCATCCACGCGGGCGATGACCTCGCCCCGGGCCTGGGCAATGCCCACGTTGAGGCCGCAGGGCGTGCTCCGCCCCGGGTTGGAGAGGAGCCGCAGGGGGAGGCCCGTCTCCCGGGCCACGTCCTCCGCCACCCGACAGGAGCCGTCCGTCGAGCAGCCGTCCACCACCAGCACCTCGAAGCAGTCACGGGGGTAGTCCTGGGCGGCGAGGCTGCGCAGACAGCCCCCGACGTACTGCTCCTCGTTGCGCATGGGCACGACAACAGATACGAAAGGCAGGGGCACCCGTCCTCCCAAGTCTCGCTCCGTCACGGTACTTTCCATAGTGTGGCGAGTGCCTAGAAAGTTAGCACGGGGCCCGCCTTGTGTAAACCGAGGGGGAAGGGGCGGCGGGCCACCCTTCAGGGCGGCTCACGCCAGGCTGAAGGGCCTCTTGAAAAAGGCTTCCGCTCTGTCACTCTGAGTCCGCCGCTGGCGGACTCAGAATGACAGATCCCGGCGAACGGCGTTTCTCAACAGACCCTGAAGCCTGGCCTTCGAGCGCCGGGGCTAGTGCTCCCCCAGCGCCGCCTCGTACAGCGCCTCCATCTGAGCGGGAAGAGGCTTGGATCCGAAGGCCGCCCTT
>Ga0315296_10001012_pt1 | contig 24864 bp, 16 predicted proteins | sample YL17G14_18_MG_FD_203921 | JGI IMG/M metagenome (GOLD analysis project Ga0315296, IMG submission 203921) | Sediment microbial communities from Yellowstone Lake, YNP, Wyoming, USA - YL17G14_18 | ecosystem: Environmental > Aquatic > Freshwater > Lake > Sediment | place: USA: Wyoming | collected... | reverse complement strand
AAGAAGTGTTCCAAGTGAAGGTTAAGGTTGTCTCCACACCAGCAGGAAGATCTGTAACGTGCTGAGTGCCGATCACACTACTGTCATAAGTCGCGTTAACATCAAAAGACTCATTCATATTCCCCAAGTTCTTAGCTGTAACGTTTATGTCTAATAGTTCGCCTTGGAAGGCCCAGTTGCGAGACGGGACCACGCTGGTTATGACCAAGTCTTGGATGAGTGTTGCGAAGAAGCCGCCTACTGCCGTGTGAGGTATTGGTTGGCCGGCAAAATCTGTGAGCTGGGTGTCTGTCAAGTTTAGACAGGTTGCTCCATACGCGTTAACGTGGAACGTTATCCTCACCAAGGCGGTTGGGGCGAGTATTGTAACTGGATTCAGGTATGTAAGCTTAATCCACAGGTATCCTGCTGGATCGTCTGAAATAACTTTCGGTGAGGGAGGTTGATTTTGAATTCTGAATAATTCGATGCCCATCCATGAAACGATGTTGGGGTCGTATGTGAGGTTGAATTGGCAAATGTGCATGTTTCCGACGTGGTTGATCGTTATGTTAATCGAGAAGGACGATGATGGACCTAGTGTTGGGTCAATTATCTTTGGAGGATCCACATAGATTTTGGTTCCTTCAGGTGGCAGCTGAGTAAACGTTGCGTTTAAGGTGTGATCAGAGTTCATCGTCACACTTATTGGGTTATTGGACCCTGCGTTTGAACCGTCCAATTCCCAGTGGTCAAAGGTGTGGCTTGCGTCCGGGGTTGCGGTTACTTGGACGACTGTTCCTTGAGTGTATTGGTGCGGGCCTAGTGACGGATTAGTTGTTCCTCCGGCGGTTGAGGTTATTGTCAGCGTGTATGTTGTTGGAAGAGCTTCTCTGTTGTCGAAGTAGCCGTCTTGAACAGTCACGGAGATTAGAGCGTCGGAGGAGTCCCAGAGGAAAGTTCTTTCTCCGTAAGGCTTTGAAAATGGTAGAGTGCAGTTTCCTCGGTTTAAGACTTTAAACTCTATTTGGCATAATGTTCCGCTTCCAGTGAATCCTACCTGACCGCCCATAAGGGTGAGTCCATGCGATACGTAACCTATTGTGTTGTCTATTACTGGGGTGACTGGTACAGTAGATTTGCCTGCGAAGACGTGATCGGTAGGATACCATGCGTTTGTGCAGTTTAGGAGCGATGCGTTGAAAAAGATCTTGACCTGCCATGTAGCGAGGTCGGTGATGTCGATGACGCTTGCGTTGACTATGATGGTGGCCCCAGGTGCCAAAGTTGAGTTGACTATGCTGTTGGGCATTATGAGAAGCTGCGGGGTTGATGCAGAAAATGCAGGGGTTGCATTTCTCATTGTTGCAGTTACGGCTATGAGCGCTATTGCGATTAGAAAAATTCCTGATACTTTCTTATTTTTTGTGTACATGCCTCTCTCCTCTCGTCGACAATATTAACAGTTAAGGTTACATTCTTAAAGGTTTTGGAACAATTTTCTATCATAGTCTTGCTCGGCAGTGTGGCGTGTTTTTTGAGAACAAGAAGCGGAGTGGGGGTTAAGGGTCTTTTCCGTAGTTTTTGGCGACTGGGCGGATGTCCTTCATGTCGATGATGCCGTCGCCGTTGACGTCCACCACAGGGTCCCAGTTTGGACTGCCAGGTGTGGCGCCATAGGCTTTTGCTACTCTGCGTATGTCTTTCATGTCGATGACGCCGTCGCCGTTGAAGTCGTATATTTTGATCGTCGCGTTCTGGATCTGTACTGCGGCGGATGTCGATGCGGTTCGGTTTACAGAGTCCACGACTGTTAACATGACTGTGTAGTTTCCTGGCTGAGTAAAGCTGTGAGTTGTTTGCGGCGTTGAAACATTGAAGGTGCCTGTTCCGTCTGAGAAGTTCCACATATAGTTTACGAGTGTGCTGTAGTCGCCTGGTGTCGAGTCTGACGCGTCAAAGCTTATTGTCTCGTTCATCACAGGCGTCTGAGGGATCCAGGTGAAGTTTGCTTTTGGGCCGTATCCCAAGCTGATGGTTATTGGTTTTGATGTTGTACACCATAATCCCTCGTTGTTCGTTACGTTCAGCGTTACTACGTATTGGATTGTCTGTGTGAAAACATGGCTGGCTGTTGGGTCTGCTGGGTTGCCAGTTCTGATGAAGTGTGGGGTTCCGTCGCCGAAGTCCCACTCGTACCTCGTTATGATGTCATTGTACCCTTCTGGGGTTGATGATGATGCGTCGAAGCTCACTGTGTGGTTGATTGATGGGGTTGGTGGCCAGTAGGCGAACGATGCTTGTGGTGGAACGCCGTTTGTGCTTTGCACGTTGAAGGTCGTTGTTGCCGAGGATAATGTGGACGGGCTTGAATAGCCCAGTACGTAGACCGAGTATTTTCCTGGTCTGGGGTCTGGGGGAAGTCTGATTGAGGCGTCATAGATGCCTGGCGTAGTTTGTGGTGGCGGTGGTGGGAACTGCGTTAATCCGAACAGCCCAGTTTGAGTTCTGCTTATGCAGTAGTAGAAGGCTCTTTCTGGGCAGTAGGGAAATCCTCCGCTCTTGAGTTCGTTGCTGTATACGCATGCTATTATTAGGGCTCGGCCTGAAACTGCCCCTTTTGGGACTCCTAAGAGGAACTTTGACGAAGCTGTTCCAAGGGGGTCCATGTTAGCCCCCCATGTGTTTGTTCCTATGGAAGCTATGTTCGCGTCGTACACTGTTATTGTGGCAAATATCGTTACTGCGCTGCTCTGCAAGTTGTATACGGTCATGCCGACTTGCATCTGGGATCCTGCTTTGATTGTGTCTATTGGGTTGCTGCTTGTATCTTGAATGTAGATGCTGGTTATGTTTACAAGCCAAGGCCCAGCCGGATTCCCTATTTGAAGGGTTCTGAAGGAGTAATGTCCATATGGCGGCGGGTTATCCACTTGCTCCGCCACCACGAGGTCGGTTGCTGGTGATCCACCCAGTGTTATGTTTCCTGTTATGGTTGCTTTTTGCCGTAGTAGGTATGTTGGCTTGTCTGTTGTTGCCGTTATCGTTAACGCTGGAGAGCTCTGTGTGGTGAAGTTCCCCGGATTTGTCAACCCAAACATGATGGTCGCAAGCGTCAGTAATATTAGGAGCAAAACGTGAACGTCCTTTTTTTTATTCATCTTCTCTTCTCCTCACAGTTGATGTTTAAGTGAAAAACGGCTAATAAGCGTTCTGGAATATTGTTCTAAGGTTTTGAAAATTAAAAAAAGGGGGTTAGGGTTGGAATCTTTATTGAGTCTAGTATGGATATATGTTGATTTGTGGGTCTGGCCTGAATTCTGGTGCCAGGGGTTCGCCGCCGATTGTTGGGTCCTTGTCGTAGACAGACACGTGCACGTAGCCGTTGCCAGCATATGCCCATTTCGGTATGCAAATCGTCACATTGAAGGTGCCTGTCTTCCATGTGCAGAAGGTGGCTCCTCCAACTGTAGTGCTGAACAGTGCCATGCCGAATGGTACACCTAGCTCGTCTGTGATCACTGTTGCGAACAGTGCTGGATAGTATTCAACTGAGTGTGTCTTGTAGCTGACGGTTACTTTGACGCACTGGTCGTGGTAGTAGCCGTATGAGTCGGTTGTTACGCTTGTTATGCAGACTAGGCGTTCATAGTAGAACAGCATTGTGTCATTGACTACTATGTCTGCTATGGTGACAGTTGAGGTTATCTTCCACACGCCTGTTATGCTGTCAGGGTTGTCGCATGGCCAGGGCATTCTGTAGGCGTAGGTTGCTACACCGTTTGAGTCTGTTGTCGCTGTGAACTTGGCCCACACTTTGTAAGATGGAAGTGGAACGTAGAAGTCTCCTTGTTGGTTCGATATGTGTTCGTATGGTCCTTCGATTTCGAAGCCAACGTCTTTGGATTGTACTGGCCAGTAGTTGTACGTCACATTTGCGTTGAGGTATACCCACGATTGTGGGAACACTATGTCCATCCAGTGGTTTGGTCCCTGTCCGCCGTATGGTGCTGGGAACTGCAGGTATGGCGAGCCTACTAGTACTCCGTATCCGTCGTTGACTGCTCCACCGTACAGGTCGATTATGCGGCCTACAAAGTTGAGCGATTTCATTGTGTATGTGCCGTTGACGATTTTAGCCGTGTCTGTGGGTGCGTAGTCTCCCATCCAATCCACGAAGTGGCAGTCCTCTGGAGGCATGAATGGCAAGATGTCGAGAGCGCATGTGAGATCCTCTGCGCCGAAGCAATTTTGTTTTATGGCTTTGAATCTGATGGTGGCCAACACGGGGTCTACTGGTGGCACTAGGTCTGGGACTTCTGGTCCTGGGGCTGTTGGGAACGTCGTTTGGTCATACTCGCCAGTATCGAGGTTTGGCATTAGGATGTCGCCGACTGCAACGTGGTGTGGGTACGGACCAATGGGTGGTTTTTCAATGCTTGTGAAGAATGTGCCGTAAAGGTTCCATCTGGGATCTTGTAGGAATGGTCCTTCAGTTACGCTGACCAGCTGGAGCAATGTTGGGTCGAAGCTTAGTCGGAACTGGATGGCGACGACGTACCATAGTCCACTCAGATTCTTTATTGTAACGTTAACGTCGAACTCCTTTCCAATCGAGGGGTCCGGTCCGAGAACCGTGTCTTTTGGCTGAACCTCAAGCCACGCCAACGGAATCGCAATGATGGCCAAGATTCTAACCTCACCCTCTTCCGGTGCAGTGGTGGGTATTTCCATAATGTGGTCTTCTAGTATGACGCCGCAGAAGTAAAGCCTGCTGTAGTCGTACGAGCCCATCGGGGCGGGTGGACTGAGTTGCTGCAACATTATAGTGAACTTTACCGTGGCCACTAACACATTTCCTGACGGAACCACTCCCGCCTTTGGATACACGATGAAGTCTATTCTATCCGGCTCGCCCGGAGTCAATACTATAGTGCTTGTGGCGGGGTCCCAAACCGTGGTGTCTAAGGTTATGTCGGCTAATCCGCCCATCACGTCGATGACTGTTGTGTTGTAGCATAGACAGAACGAGGCACTCGTGATATCCCAGGCTCCTGCTAAGTCTTGAATGTAGACTTTGGCGTTGAAGGCTGATCCTACCACTGATGGAGGATAAGGCCCATACCACAGGGGCCAAACGTCTGGTGGCCCTGGCGAAGTTGGTGGTACACCGTAGAAGCCGTCATGCTCAACTGCCATGTGCGGTGATGGCGGAATCTCCCAAGTGAAGCTGTAGTTACAGTTGCTGGTTGTCATGACAATTGCATTTTCGCTATCGTCTAAGACATACGTCTTACCTGGATACGTTGTGGTAATATCAATAACACTTGATAGAGCCTGGTTTTTCGGTGGAACTTTTGTTACATTGAACGTTATCCAATCGAGGCCTCCTGAGCCGGGGCTGAGTATAGCTGCTCCAACTATTGATTCACCATCTAACACATAGCCTGTGGTGTTGTCGACCGTAGGGTCAGGATGGAGAGTATTCTTGCCGAATAACCATTCACTTATAGTGCCTTTGGTTAGACCCAGGGCCACTACTTGCAACTGTGTTGGATCAAACAGAACCTTAGCTTGCCACGCGCCGATCAATTGAGTAGTGGACACGTTGACATATAGAGTGACGTTGAATAGGTAACCGATTGTATGCAATGGATTCGCTGTTGTGAGGCTTACTGACGGTGGCTCAATCCACATGGCATTTGCAGGGTGAGTTGTGACTGCGAAAGCTGGAATTACGCTCACTAGAAGCATTGTAGCGATTAGCATCACTGAGGCTTTAGCTAATTTACTTTCCATTATAATTTCTCCCTTCTCCTTTACTTTATTTTTCAGCAAGTATTACTGGCCATCTTTAAGATTTAAGGTTTCTGGAATTATCTTCTACTGCCGACATAAAGAGAACCTTAAAAACTTGGGGAGCGTGGTTTTAGTATTTCAACAATAAAAAAGGGGAAAGTGTTTGCGGTATGTGTTGTGTCTAGTAGGGCCAACCGAAGAGCTTAGCTATTGCACGTATATCCTTCATGTCAATGTAGTGGTCGCCGTTGATGTCAGCTACGATGCTCCATCTCGGGTGGCCTGGCCCGGCACCGTAGCCTTTTGCTGCTCCACGAACGTCTTTCATGTCAACTGTGAAGTCTGACGTTGGCAATTCACTCTTGAATGCATATGAACTGAGGCCTATGTCGTCGTAGAATGTGCTGCCGTATATGTCTTGTGGTATCGTCGCGTAGATAATTATCGTAGAAGACGTTGTGTAAGTATAGTTGGTCGGATTTGTGGTGATTGTTACGGTTTCCGTTACTGTTACTGTTACTTTTCCGACGGGGCTGGCTATGGAAAGACTATCCGTCGCACTTGAAGAACCTGTTGTGTTTTTGGCAACGAATGGCCAGTAGTACGAGCCTGTCAGCACTGTTCCGTTGGGAAGCGCTATATTGTACGCACCGTTTATAGTTTCATTTTGATACCAAGCTTTGTTGTAGATATTGAAAGTTACAGTGTTAGTAATGCCTGGAGTGACTTTGACCCCAGTACCGCCGTTGATCGAATAGCTCCAACCCTCTGGAACGTAGTTGTGGTATCCTTTGGTTGAAGTTACAGCGTGAACCTGTCCTACTCCTGGGCCTGATGAGGCGCCATGCGAGACCATGTCTGTTGTGATGGTTTTGCCTACCGTGTTTGCAACCAGCACGAGGCTCGACGTCGGCGTGTACTTCAAGTATCTCATTGGACCTGAGCAGACGAAGTTGGGGTCTGGGGCGAATATGTTCATGGCTATGCCTGAGGTTATCAACGGCTTCCAGATGTGCTTGGGTATGATGTAGAAGCCTCCGAGGGTCCAGCCTTCAGCGAAGAAGCTCAGGACGTCGTAGAGGATTTCAACAGTGTAGGCGTCAATTATGCTCAGTGACTTCACGAGTTCTGCTGTGGGCCACCACCATGGCGGCGAATTGCCATAAGCAATGAGCAGCGGTGTTGACTCCACAAGACTGAAGACCACGTCTGCGATCGTCATGGGCGTCCCGTCGCTCCAGTACACGTCAGGCCTCAAAGTAACCGTCACTTTGGACTTGGATATGCTGGTCACGGGGTCTGTCCACGTGCCAACGGTCCAGTTGCTGACGAGGTCACCCTTCCATACTGACAGGTCGTACGGGTCTCTGTAGCCCAATGAGTCGTACATCGCGCCTAGGACCATGCTGTCCCAGTACCATTCTGAGTAGAATGGGTTGATGTGCTTCGGATAGCCTTGCTCGCTCCAGCCGTAGCGCAACGTCATGTTTTGCCCATCGCCGTATACGGTGCCGTTTGGATAACCGTTTAAGTAGCTGAACCATGTGTTGCTGCCAATGCCTGCGTAGTTGCAGAAGCCAAGCCACTCACGTCGGCTAGTCGGATCTGACTGATCCTTAAGCCTGTACGCGTTTTCTCCGTCGTCTGGGCTCGTCTTGGCCCCGTTGTTGCCGCCTGTGTAGTATTTGGCGTTCGCGCCGTAGCGTGCTGAGCTGTACAGGGGTATTTGGGCGCATATGGCCCAGAACCTCTGCTGGAATGACAAGGCAGCTGCAGCTGCTGCAGGCTGTGTAACGGCGAACTTGATGCCTTCTGCGAAACCGTTCAGCAGTGTGTCGTTCAGGTCTGCCGTGTTGGGGCAGCTGTTTGCAGGGTCGTCAAAGAAGCTTGTTACGTGGTAGAGGTCGTACAGGAAGTCGGGGTCTGGCCCGATGTATATCCAGCCTAGAGTCGTAATGTGATAGTCCTTGTCCAGCATGACTTTCTGATAGTTTTGTCCACCTGTCAGTGCTGCTAGGTACTTGAAGGTGAAGTTCATGTTTGCCAGTTCACTGGATAGCTGTATACCAGCCTCGGTCCTGTATGAGCCAATCCTATAGGTCATTACCAGTTTGCACGCGTCAATCTCGGTCTGCGGAGGATTGTTCGTCTGGCCACTGCCGTCGTAGTCCCAGTACCTGACTCCCGTGCTCGTCTGGTAGATGTGTTCCGTGTTCAATCGAGCCTCTGCAGTAACATAGTTGGGCGCTGGTGCTGGGTCTGGTGCTGGCCATATGTAACCACCCATGTAGGATGGCACTGGCGTCAATATCTGGAAGCCTGCTGCGCCCATGACCTGGTTGAACAGGGTCCTGTTGAACAGGTCCTCGCACGCCAGCCTGAAGCCCACGTTGCTGCTTATCGGCGGGATGCCAGTCGCGTAGCCTCCTGACGCGTTCGTGTACACTGGGTTTGCATAGGGCGCTCTGATGCTTTCAGGAACGAATGGGTATGGGTCCATGTTGAAGTCGATCAAGAACATGCCGGCTTCGCCGCCTGCGCTCACGACGGTGACAGCTGGGTTTCCAGCGAACGTGACGCGCCATGATGTTGTCAGCGGCCAATCGCAAAGGTCAATTTCGCCTGTGTTCATCTTTCCCCACATGGCATCTTGCGTGGCATACATTAGAAATTGCATTTGGTCAATGTGCGGTCCGAAAAGTTCAGATTGGTTGTCTGTGGTTCCGTCTGGATGTATGAAGGCGTTTGCCGGGATAACTGTGAACATTGAAGCGACTAGTATCAGTAGAAGCGCTATTGATGTGTATGAAATTTCTTTTCGCATTTTTCTTTTCTCCTTCTCCTTTTTGAACGATATGTGTTGAGCAGAAACACATTTAAAAGCCTTATGGAAGAATGTTCCACACTCGCAAATCCGGAGAATCATACGTGCAAAACTCACCCATTTTACCAAGCCGCTATAGATGGAGCACGTTCACTGCGAAAGCTTGCCGAGGTATTATCTGGGTATTTCTTTTTTGCGAGTCCCTTTTATGTCCACGGGAAAGTAACGTTAATGAGTATTCCAAAATAGTTAATAATGATTCTAGGTCTATTCAGGCTCGAGAAGGCCAGTTGCTTCAAAGAAAACAAGAACAAATGCGAAGCCCTACCCCCGCCCGTCCGAATCCTAAGAAATAAACAAAAACAATTCTGCACCAGTTTGGGAAATGGCACTTGGCTCTAGCCGCCGCGCAGGAAGAGACGCTATTCACAGACTGACCGTGTTTCCTATTGACCTGCAGAGCTGAATCAACAACCAACAATCCTGACTAGGAGAAGCTCTTTTTGACCCTTTCACCTCCCCGATATTGCACGCTTGCCAATGCCAGGTATCCAGAATCAAGATTAGTATGACAATTGCTGCCAAGACAAATGAGAAATTCCCAAGCCTCCTAAATCAGCCTTCAGCGAAGGTAGAGCGCCACAAGCAACGTCCATTTGGCCAATCCATGGCAAATGATTAGAAGAACTATTCTTCTGAGCTTCTGTTTTCAGGAGAAGCATGGCCTTCATTGAATTACTACGAAAGGACAGTGTGATTTTGTCGCTTGTCGGTGCTTTTTTCTTCAAAATGGAACAATGCATATAGGCGATTCACCATCAATGGCTTCTGTCATGCTATTCTGCTCGTGTTGAGTGATTTAGCCGTGCGACTGAACTCTATTGATCTAGTAGGAAGTCGATAATACGAACGCACAAACAGTGGGCGAGAAGCGTCTAGAACGCATTCTCCACAAGTGTGATATTGCACCCTAAAGACGACATACACATACGCACGCGAAGTCATCTTCTTAGGCGAAGTCTCGGGTTCAGAACTTCATCCAGAGCATAGCCGAATAATATGAAGGCAATGGCCACTAGAGCAATGCATAACCCGGGTGGAATAACCCACCACCAGTTTTGGAACGCTGAATTCGCGTTTAGGTTATTAAGCATCAGACCCCAGGACATCCTGTTTGGGTCAGTGAACCCTAGAAATCCTAGAGATGCTTCCGCTACTATGTTGCCAGGTACTGTTGTTGCCAATGTAACGTAAACCAATGACATAACGTTCGGGAGTATATGCCTGATCATAATGTGAGTCTTGCTAGCTCCAACAGCTCTTGCTGCCTCGATGAATGGTCTTTCTCGAAGTGAAATAACTTGGGACCGCACTAGTCTTGCAAAACCCATCCAGCCTAGAGCGCCGAGCAATATGATCAAGTTGTTTATGCTGGTGCCCAGAACAGTCACCAAGACTATTAGAAGTGGCAATCCAGGCAAGACAAGAAGGATATCGCAGATTCTCATGAGGATCTCGTCAACGGTTCTCCCTAAGTACCCCGCCATAAGACCTACTAGCAAACCTATGCCAACAGCCAGTATCGTGGAAAAGACTCCAACGTATAAGGAAATTCTTGCACCATACATAAGTTGGCTCCAAAGATCTCTTCCCTGGTGGTCTGTTCCCATTAGGCCCCACCCAGTTCCCAATAGTCGCAGGTCCAACGTGTCAAGGTGTACGTTTGAACTCCCAAGCCTTGATGGGTCTTCATCAGCAAACGTTACGTTTAGCCCCAGTCTGAACCAGCCTGGACTTACTTCCCTAGGAAAGAATATTGTCGTTGGAAACTGTTTAGCGCCGTATTCTTTGGAAACCAACTCAGTTATGCGTATCCCGTTTGAGTCTATTGGTTCTGTAGCCTGGTCACTGTCAACCCATGACCCAATTGAAGCATTCGCCGCCGTTGCTTCTGAGCCGAGAAGTGATATGGTCTCAGAACTATTCACGTATGTTCCATCCATTGCCATTCCATACATTCCTAGAGGAGTGTAGGAAGTGTATTGTTCTCGCAGAGGCCACATTGGTAGGGTGCGGTTCACACCCAGACTTACGAAATACATAGTTATCTTTGTAGGCACGTCGAGCGTTGAGACTGTTATGTTGTATGTCGGCCATGGCCATTGCTCGCGATCGCTTTCATTAATACGTGAGTCTAGGTGGGTGGTACTCGTGCTTGTTCCATTCAAAAGGAACACCAGAGCCGCTCGAAAGCTAAACGGCGGCCCAGAATACTGATAGTAGAATTCCTGCGTTAGGCTTACTGTAACGTTCCCGTATGCTGTACCTACTTCATCGCGCCTGAAGCCAACATCAACTATCCCCGAATGATTCTCAAAGCTCTCTTCGTAACCGACGGTAGTATGTGCGAACTCATCGGTACTCGTGATGTTCCAAGCCATCAGTGTTGAATTGTCGAAGTTTGAATTCAATAATGGGTAGCTGTTGTAACTCATGTCAGGCTTGCCTCCGAGCCGAGCCGGAACATATTTGAGCCATGCGGGGGCCGCGAACCAGCCCGCCAGACTTCTCCCATTCACCGGGTCATAAGCAGCAAATAATGAAGGGAAAAAAGCTATAACGGCAAAGACCGCAATTATGAACAGCCCCAGCAATCCTCTTGGGTTCCTGGCAAAGATTCCCATGAAATTTGCCAAACGTTTCAAACTGTAAACCAGGGGGATTTCTCGCTTTCTTTGGCCGGTTGGCATATGATCACCCATATTTGATTCTGGGATCGATGATTCCATAAAGGATGTCCGCTATGATGTTGGCAATGATCACAAGTACTGCAATAGTGTAGAATATAGCTTGTAGGACGCTATAGTCATTATAAGAGATCGCCTGGAAGATCCACCTTCCCATTCCTGGCCAAGAAAAGACTCCTTCTGTAATTATGGCTCCGGAGAGCATGAACCCAAAAGCCAAAGCAGCACTCGTTATCAACGGTAACGATGCATTCTTCAATGCGTGCCTGAAGATTACACTTCTTTCAGGTACTCCTTTGGCCCTTGCTGTTGATATGTAGTCTTCTGTGAGTGCTTCAATCATTGTGGCCCTTGTTAGTAAGAGGTATCCACCATACGAGAAAAGCGTGAGTGTTGTGAGCGGCAGCATCAAGTGTCTAATGTATCCAGTTAGAAGCACAATCGTGCCTTGCGGATTGACAGACATAACTACGCTACCATTCCATTGAGCCCCACTCGCAGCGGAAACTGTGTAAGCTTCGGGCCATCGTCCTGGCAAACCCCAATCGTACGGGAACGCTCCCGCACTTTGGAACCAGCCAAGATTAACGGAGAATATGAGGATCAAAACCAATCCCAACCAGAACACTGGGAGCGAGTAGGTTATCAATGATACTGTGACTATGCCGCTGTCAAACTTGCCACCCCTCTTATAAGCTACCAGGACTCCTAACGCGACGCCGATCAGAATTCCAAGAATTGTTGATCCTCCCATTAGCTCTATGGTCCACCACAATCGCAAAAACATCTCAGAGCTAATTGATTGACCACTGATTAGCGAGTCGCCGAAACTCCACGAAAGCATGTTCTTGAGGTAGAGAAGAAAGCGTTGTTCAGGTGGTCGGTCAAATCCCCATCGCGCCCTTAGAGAATTCAAGAATTCGACTCTGCCTGCCTGTGTGCCTCTGATGGGGTTTATGAAAAGGCTGGCTGGATCTCCTGGCATTATGAAGAAAAGGGCGTAGTTGATCGACAAAACCAGAAACAGCATGATGATGGCTATTCCAATCCGCTTGACTAGATACGATCTAAACCCCATCTTCTTCACCAAAGTAACCTAACTTCAGGGCGAATATTTAAGTCTTGGTGAATCATCTCAACAGTTGCGCACGTGCAGTTCACTGCGCAGCACTTTGATCGACTGCATGCTCCAGAAAAGCCCAGAATTCTGTCTCCAGCTTCTCATAGAATTCTTGAGAGCGCAGCCTTTCCAGTATCAAGACACCTCCCCCGAACATCGTTATCAAAGGCGTAAGAAATTGAGAGAATCGACCTGTCTGGCTGCCAGAAAACTCCACCGTAAAATCATCTGGATTTCCATTGATGCTCACGTAAGAACTTCGCAGCCTGTCTCCAACCCTTAGGACGCCTGCAACTCTAGAGGCGTCTTTGGAGCCTTCAACCAGAGTATCAAAGCCCCTGGCTTTGTAGAAGCCTTCAATGCGCCTACTCAAGCCTTCTAAGTCAACATTCTTGTTCAGCCACCTAGTCTGCAATTTCTTGGCATCTCATCAATGAGGACCGTATACAGATTTAAAAACCTTGCCAAGACTCTGTCTCCAAGTTCTCTCAGACTGATCTGAGTGTGTTTACCTCACCGAGTTTTACATGCGCTATCCGCTGCAGATCTGAACTTGTCGCAATAAAACAACTATTCGGGGACAGAGCCGTTTGCAACCAAAGCCTTAAATACGATCTGCTGGTCTCCATAATCTAGCTTCCTAAAAGAAATATGACTCTAACATATAGGGGGAAGGTTGAGCCTATGCATCTTCTAGAAGTAAGAAACCTAAAGACCTACTTTACAGTCAAAAGAGGTGCAGTAAAGGCTGTTGACAACGTTTCATTCGAAGTCCAGAAAGGCGAAGCGATGGGCCTTGTAGGCGAATCTGGATGTGGAAAGACAACGGTTTCTTTGTCTATATTGAGGATCTTGCCGTCAAACGGGAGAATCCTGAGTGGAAACATCTTATTCAAAGGAACTGACATTTTGAAACTCACCGAAGACGAAATGCGGACGAGCATCAGATGGAAAGGGATATCGATAGTCTTCCAAGGTGCCATGAACGCCTTGAACCCGGTCGAAAGAGTTGGAGAACAGATAGTGGAAAGCATAAGGTTGCATGAAGAGTATGTGACCAAAGAAGAGGCAGATGAAAGAGTCCAGAAGCTTTTTGAACTCGTCGGGGTCGACCCAAGCCGCCGCGACAACTACCCCCATGAGTTCAGCGGAGGAATGAGACAACGAGCAATGATAGCAATGGCTCTTTCATGCAACCCGGACCTTCTAATAGGAGACGAACCAGGCACTGCTTTGGACGTGATAGTCGCCGCTCAAGTGCTGAAGCTAATGAATGACCTAAGAATGAAACTGAACCTTTCAACGATCATGATCAGCCATGACCTATCTATAATCGCAGAAACGTGCCAGAAAACGGCAATAATGTATGGTGGAAAAATCGCCGAATATTCAGATGTAACAAGAGTGTTCAAGGAGCCATTGCACCCGTACACGCAAGGACTGATGGGCGCCTTTCCAGGAATACGGGCTGAAAAAACACGCATGTTATCCATCCCAGGCTCACCTCCAGACCTCTTGTCCCCACCACCTGCATGCAGATTCCACCCAAGATGCAAATATGCAATGGACATATGCAGAACTAAAGAACCAGAACTTGCGGACGTAGGGAATAAGCATTACGTTGCGTGCCACTTAGTCCACTAGTGTATTCAGGAAAGGAGAAAGCAGAATGGTAGAAACAACTGTAAGGGTTGAAAACCTTAAGAAATGGTTTCCAGTCAGAATGGGATTCTTCGGTAGCCTAGTATCAAGAAGGGAACTGTTCGTTCACGCTGTTGACGGCATAAGCTTCGAAGTGAAAAAAGGCGAGATCTTTGGTCTAGCCGGAGAAAGCGGTAGCGGAAAGACAACCACCGGAAGGGTTGTACTGAGGCTGACCGACCCCACAAGCGGCAAGATATTGTTCAGAGACAAGGATATAACGAGGCTTCGCGAAAGACAGTTGAAGCCTTTCCGCCAAAAAATGCAGATGGTGTTCCAAGACCCGTACGAATCTTTGAACCCGAGGATGACTATCTTCGACATAGTGTCAGAACCATTGAGAATACGTGGGGGTTTGAGCTCAAAGGAAATCGAGGACAAAGTCTACACAACGCTAGCGGGTGTGGAGCTGATCCCCCCTGAAGAATTCATCACTCGATTCCCTCATGAACTAAGTGGTGGACAAAGGCAAAGAGCAGGGGTTGCCAGGGCGCTAACACTGGAGCCAGAATTCATAGTTGCGGACGAGCCCGTCTCCATGCTGGATGTCTCAATCAGGGCAGAGGTACTGAACCTTATGGTCGATCTGAGAGAGAAGTTGCAGGTTTCATTCTTGTACATAACTCATGATCTCGCTCTGGCTCGCCACACCTGTGACAAGATAGCGATAATGTATCTTGGCAAGATAATGGAAGGAGGCCCTATCGAGGAATTGATCTTTGAACCTCTGCATCCTTACACGCAGGCACTGATTGCTGCTGTTCCTGTGCCTGATCCATCGTCAGAGCGGATCGACGTCAAGGTTAAAGGAGAAATTCCAAGCCCTGTTAATCCGCCCTCAGGATGCCGATTTCATACAAGATGCCAATGTTACATAGGAGATATCTGTCGCACTGTGGAGCCACAACTGATCGAGACCGGCAAAGATCACTTCGTAGCATGTCACTTGTACGGGAACTCAAAACAGCCCCCTAGAAAGGCTGGAGGCGACTAGTACTCATGAAGGTAAGCAGGCAATTCGTCCTTATGCTTGTCGGCGCAATCCTGATTCTCATTAACGCTGCCTGGATTGCGGGGCAAGGGGGCGCGATAGTTGTTTCGTCGTACGCAGTCAACTCCACACAGTATTTTGAGGGCGATTGGGGACGAGTAGTCTTGGGGATACCAAGCATGATTGGCTTCTTCGGAACTTATTTCTGGCTTTTTGTAGCCGTGTTAAATCTAGCTCTGGTTGCGATATTCTACTTCAGACCTCAAAGACGTTACTACATTGGCCTCTCCACCTTGGTGCTGTCAGTATTGAGCATGACTGTAGGGGGAGGGTTTATTGTGGGAATGATCTTGCTGGCAATCGGAAGTGTCGGAGCCATTGAGAACAAACCTCTCGGGGAGACGTTCTTAGGTCAGATCTTGAGATCCGCGAGGCTGGATTCAACGCTCTATGAGGGCATGGAAAGGAAAGCTAAGAGCGTAAGAACCGCGGCGCTCATAGTTGTTTTCCTCAACATCCTTACAGGATTGGGTAACGGCCTATACGTCTTGACGGCTGACAAGATACTGGATCCTTCCTTCTTTGGCGCATCAGACATCTTGTTGAAGGGCAACGTACCTCTTGACTTTTCGGTACTCGGAGTGATAACAACTTACCTTGGACTTGGAGTATTCAAATGGCTTGTCCTTTCTGCTCTAGTCTTCTTTGTCGCTACCAAAATAGCTGGTGTTGCCGCCAAATACAAGACGGTAGCTTACAGTGTCTCCCTTGCATATGCGCCAATTGCGCTACAGGTGATCATGCCACTGGTCTTCTTCAATCAGCCCATGCTTACAGGCACATGGCCCCTTACGGTATGGTTCTTAAGCAACGTTTGGATGGGAATTGCTCTGGCCTACGCCACCATGAAAAGCTTAGACCTCAACCTAGGTAGGGCACTGGGGATCACAATAATGGCAGCTTCAGCATATTATGCGCTGAACTACATCCTCATAGAGCCTAGTTTTCCCATAATAGGCATAAAGCTTGTTCCACACCCAATAGTGATCATCGAAGGCATGCTAACCGTGGCTATCCTGATGGGACTGGCGTTAGGCGTGTTTCCGAGACATGAACAGCCAGTATAGCGCGATGATATGTCACATGTTTTCGGTGGCGTTGGGCGCTCACGGCATGATAAGAGCGCCTTTGTTTATGATTTGGACTTGCATAGGATTTTGACTTATGCGACAATCTGATTCCCGATGGAAAGATAGTTGATCAAGTGAGAATGAAAATGAAAGATGCTTTCCTATCTGTCCAACTTCGGGGTGATAGGGTCACCATGGAGTCTTCAACTATGTAGCAGCGTTGCACAGGCAGCTGGCAAGCTTGACCTACAGAGTTGTTTCTCTTTCCAAGAAGACAAGCTGCATTGTCGAGGCGAAGGCTGAGAATGATCGTGCAGATCCAAGAGCCATTGCTGAGCCGGTGAGGTTAGACGCGTCGCCGCTTGCGTACATGCCTTATGAAAAGATAGCTGCTCGGTGTTAAAGAGCAAGCGGCTATTTCACGATGAGGCTTTAGGGCTTTCCTAGATGCGGCGCCGTCGGACGTTATACGTTAGAGCGATTGAGGACAGTCTGGATGCGATGCCATAGTGTCTCTTAGTTAGCGAATAGGCGCGTGTCTCCTCATTATTGGCGAGGATAATGAAAGGGAACTGAGGCGAAGAACAAAAAGGGAGAATAGAATGCAAGCTTCACATGCGTGCGGGGACAGTCAGACGGATCCGTGCTGTTGCATCTTCTTTTCTTGTTCGCGTTTCTCTCTTAGCCAGTCTCTATAGGCCGCTGCGACTCCCCATGTCACAACTAGAAACACGGTGGCAACCACCCTCAGAATTGGCGGCAAATTCAATATTATGGTAAGGAGTATGAAGGGAACCAAAATGATTGACACAAGAGCCAAAAGAATTAACCAAAACCATTTTTCCCTGAATAGCCAGGCCAAAATCATCACCTCAAGGCACTATTAAACAAGCTGAAACAACTTTATATTAGTGTCGGCAGTTCCGCGCATGTTCAGAGCAATGTTTAATAGAATCCCACCAAATAATCATTAATTGAAAACAAAGATGAAAACACTAGCAATTGGATTGAGCATCGCGCTCATCGGAATAGCCCTAATATCAGGCTACAATGTGGCTAACACGACCACTAAACAGCAATCGATCGCGTACACCACAAAATCGTGGGAGCTTACTTGCAATCTAACAGCAGGAGACAAAGTGTTGTTCCTCTTCCGTGAACACGCACTGTGGATCGCCGAGGAAAACTCGAGCTATTCTTACTATGACTATTCAGATGATGACCCACCGGTGGCCGTCTTGCGTGTCTTCATAGACATCACCCCTGTCAGCCCAGCTGGCAACACAACACGATGGGACTATGATCTTGCCGTGCAAAACCCGCAAACAGGGGAGGGCTATGGCGTCCCGCGATTGATTGGTTGGGCTATAACCACGACTCAAAACGGTAGCATAGATACGTCACCAATGCTCAACAGCAAAGGGATCCTGTCAGACGTCGGAGGAACAGTACCCTTCAGTGGTACGTACCAAGCGAAGTTAACCGTTTATCCTCCGAGGCCCAGCGATCAGCCCCCAAGTTTTCTCGGTTTCTACCGTAATGTAACAATTACAGACTATCCATACACGTACCTTCTTCCTGTAGGAGGGGCAACAGTAGTTTTCGGGGGAACGACATCACTTCTAGGGGCAAGAATCCTCATAGTCCGCCGTCGAAACCACACAAGAAAGCAGAGAAATCGAACCGAAATCAGATGAACCAACGAGGACTTTGGCACTCGCTATCTTTTTGCCAGATTAGTCCTGTGCGGAAGGCTGAACAAAGCCCCTGAAGAATGATCCGAATATACTTCCTAAGAAAGTGACCAGCAGTGCTAGGGGGAAGATCATTCTGAAAACATTCAGAAACGCCGCCCACATTATAAGTGTAATGAAGGAAGAACCGAGCACTGAACCAAAGCCCAGCACGTACCAGATGAAAAATGTTGAGTAGGCGACGCTAATCACGGTTGACAGAATACAAGAAGCAAGAAACCCAAAAAGCGTGTCTTCAATGTCAGACATCGTGAACCCAGCCAGCACACTCGCCGCCAGAACAATAATGTAGTCTATCGTGTACAGCCTTGGGATATATTCACTGTAAGTAGGTGCAAAAGCAAGAGTATAGCCTGAGTTCTTGAGAAAGGGATGGCTTTCATAGAAACTATAATATTCCCAGACTGTTACAGACGAAAGCATGGCAGTCCATAAACACGCAATCAGAATAACGTATCTCTTATCTCTTAGCCACCTGCCAAGCCTTTTCAAGTCGCCACGAAAACTTTCCTCTATCGATTGCTCTTCATTTTCAGATTCGACCGCTGCCATCCAACTTCCTCACGTTCGTAGGTTCTACACAACAACAAACAATAGATTGGATCACAAGAATTTAAGCTATGACTTCTTCAGCGAGTTAATCATAAATGACTTCACCAAAAAGCGAAGTTTGAAAGAACGCATAGACCGCCTCTGTCAGCTGAGGACTTTGAGTGAAAGCTTCGTTCCAACCGGTATACTTGCCAATTGCGAGTCTTCCAGGAAAGTTTCGAAACCCATCTGTTGCGGAACTATCAACGGCTCCTTGTAGTTGCTAGTGAAATATCCAAAGACAATAGTCGCCAGGGTTCCGTTTCCGTTCTTTCCAGGCGAATCTCCTTCCAGGCAACCTCCAACCAGAAGTAAGCCCTCACCTGTATCAGTTGAATTGCAGAAGAATGGATACTCCAGCCCTACAAAGTTGCCAGGTGTAACCTGCAGCACTTTCAGCTCAGTTGCGTTGAAGCATATTGCAACCTGCCAGGTATACAGGTCGTTGACATTCCTTATTTCAACCGCCATCGTAGAGTAACCAATAATCACCGGCCCATTATGAACCTGCTCTGGTGGTGATGCAAAATGCATAGCCAAAACGTATCCAGATACAGAAAAGGATGTCAACAGCATAAGCATCCATACGACGTTCCTCACCCTTCTGTCACGAAAAGCTCTTGAGAAGCCTGTTACGAAGCTTCTCCCGTGATTCTCAACTTGTGAAGAGTCGCTTAACTTGTAGACTCCGTCGCTTTTCACGATCGCGCGGTTCTTGCACAACTCTTTTAACCTCATGCTCAAAGTCTTTCGTGAAAGCTTGGTGACGTGTAACAACTCTGTGAAAGTTTTTGGCCTCTCATCTGCGTTTATAATCAAATTGACATCGATTTCCTTACGATTTTCCACGTTTATTGTCGTCCCACATTTCGGACACATGATTTGAGGCATACTGCCACCACAGAATTGTTGAGCTAAACGTCTCATATAAAGATTGGTGTAATAGAAACCCGACGCTAAAACGCACTGGAAGAGCTCTTTTTGTTTTTGGTTTCTAAGAAACTCCATTGGATGTAAAACATTTCAATCTCATCTGAAATATGTCATCGAGTGAAAGCAGCAGAATCACTCTTTCAGAATTTGATTTCCCAACTAATTTCACGTCTCAAGTGTAGAAAGGAAGCTATACTAATGGCATTGACGGAACATGATTACTTCCAAAGTGAACCCCAGAATCGTGCAAAAAGGATTGTCTCGCCAAAATTTAGAAAACAACAGCATTGCAACACATGAAAAAGTTAGGCCCATCACAAGACCTATGACTTCTAAAGCATAAAGGCCAAGCACGCAGGCGAGAAAAACCACGTACAGGCTTCTCTTTCCGACAGCTTCTATTGCAACTGTCAAGAAAAAGAGAATTAGCAGATTTGGCAACGTTGCCCATGTTAACATGCGTATTATGTACTCAGGGTATCTTTCTTCGGGCCTTCCACAATAATAGGCCCTGCCGCCTGGACTGTAAGCGTCAGGAACATATATTATTGAAAAGGTTCCATTGAATGTCCCCTTCCCCCAACCCAATAGAAAGGATAAAGAAGTGGATCGCAGATCATGTCGTATCTAAACGTTGCATCGGCATAACCGTACTGGCCGTTACGAACCAAGGACACTTCAGCAATTTGATAAACCGCGCGCGTTTTTTCAACAACTCCTTAATCGAAAGAACCAGCTTATCTCCCAAAAGTTACCATGAGAAAACATTATTCATTCCTCTCCCGAAAAGTTACCAGAACCCCTGCCACATGCTACTCTACTTTCCCAAAAATAAGAACTTGTCATTCGATCTCGCATGAAATAAAAAAGGGGGTTATGGAGAACAGCCTAGTCCGAAGTTCTTCGCCACAAAGCGAATGTCTTTCATATCGACAACGCCGTCGCCGTTGACGTCAGCATTCGGATTCCACCTGGTACTATTCTGAGAGCTTGAATATAGATAGTTAGGCCCGTAGGATCCGAGGGACCATGCTGCTAAGGCTAGGTCTGAGCCGTCAACAACGCCGTCGTTGTTCACATCACAGTTTGCATTCCAGATTATCCGCGGTTGTGCCCCCGCCAGGAGCCAAAGCACATGGCGACTATAGACAGGTCGTTGCCGTCCACTACTCCGTCAGGGACGAAGTCTCAAGGATTAGACGTGCCGCCGGTCAAGTCGCCCACCACTGAAACGGAAACTCGGCCTTACGAGCTTCTTCCGATCTTGGAACCTACTGGAGTTTCTATGACACCAAAGTTCATAGAACCTTGGATCAGACTGTAATTAACAAGAAGAATGCACTCTGTGAATGCGCTCTGTATATGAAACTTGCCAGTATTGCCTCTCCTTCAGAAAAGCGTTCTATGCAGAAATCATTTTGTCAGAAAAAAGGGGAGTTGTTCTCATTCGTGTTTGTTGAAGTTGAGGATGGCTATGGTTGTGTCGCGTATGTTTACGATGCCGTCATCCTTTGTGTCGGTTGGGAGTGCCCGCCGCGGATGTTTTATGGGTCTTCTTTTCCGAAGTTTTTGGCTGCTATTCGTATGTCTTTCATGTCGATGTCTCCGTCGTAGATTATGTCGGCGTTGGGGTTGTATCTGGGGTCTGGGTATGAGACTCCGAAGAGCTTGGCCACCGTTCTGATGTCTTTCATGTCACATGTGCCATCAGGCCAACCGCCTGGACCGCCGGTTAAGTCACCAACCATCGAAACGATGACCCAACCGTCGGTGAAGTTGTTGTCTGCCGTGTCTGTTTCGCCTGGAACTATGTCTGCAACAGCCTTTATGGTGTAGTTGCCTTTGGCAAAGCCTGTAGTGTTCCACGTGAAGGTTAGGGTTGTGGATGTTCCGCTTGATAAAGTGACGTTTTGTGACGCAACAGAAGTTGTGTTGGCAAAGATTGTAACGTTGAAGGTTTCAGGGGAATTGCCCTGGTTTTGGACGGTTACCGTTAAGTTTCCACAATAGCCTTGGCATATGACAGTTTTGGCTGACGTGACGTTGGTAACGGCGACGTCATGAATGCCTACCGGTGAGGTTGCAACAGCCCCTCTAATGAATGCATGATAAGACGGGTCTAAGCCCATAGTTTGCAGGTAACCTTGCAACTCCCATACAGTTGGAGGGTAACCGGGCGGTGGTGGTGGCACCGCCGGAAAAGCGAAAGCCCCCACTGAATATTCATCTTGTGACACATACTGAGTATCATTGTGAACTGCAGAGACATGTGGATACAAATGTGCCACGGGTGAGCGTCCGGGAGCCTTTCCGGCTTCGTATGCGTCTTGGTACGGGTCACTGATGAGAAGCTTGGATGCTGTGCTGTTCACGCCCGCAGAGGTTACACAGTGGCCTAATTCTAGGCTCGGATTAGTGATGGTTGTGTTTTTCCAACCCTCCGGGGTCAGTTGCCAGAAATCGAGGAAAAGCTCAACATCCTGACACACTTCAGTTTCGTTTTCTATCCATTCAAAGGTGGGGAATGATGAGTTGTGAACCTCGAACAGATTTGCTACGCTTTGTTGCAGGAGGTATTTCTGGATTCCACTCTGAACATCTGTCAATCGTGTTCCTAAGTGCCCATCATGAGTCCTGATGCCATCAGTGTCCATCAGATATGCCAAGGTAATGACAAGTGAAGCGACGTTTTGAGCGTCATGATCGTCCCACTGCAGGGGGTTTGATGAGTTCACTAGGTTGAAATGGTCGCTTTTTATCGGTGGTGGGACAGCGCCTGGGAACATGATTGATTCGTACTCTGAGTCAAGCCACCACAAAGAGTTCGCAACCGCCACAGGAACACACCAAGTGTACTGCCCTGGGGAAGTGGCAAACATGCTTTGCTTCTCGTCGAAATCCGGCATGCCGCTAGGAGCATAGTCTGGAAACACAGGCTTGATATACCCAGGCCATTCAGGTACGACTTTGGGCGAAGTAGCAACGGCGGCTCTTATGAAAGTGTGCCATTTCGGGCCATATCCTAGAGTCTGCAAGTATCCAACCAGTTCCCACACGTTCTGTAGGGGTCCATAAGGTCCTGGCGGAGGAGCAACCCACTGCGCGACTTGATAAGCATCCTGTGAGACGTATTGTGCGTCATTGTGAAGTAGAGGACCATGCAGAGGATGCACGAGAGGCTCGCGTCCGCCTCTCGGCGCTGTTCCTGCCTCAAACGCGTCCTGAAGTGGATCGCTGATGAGCACCTCGCCAGGGTTAACGGTTGAGTTGGCACCGGCAACGGTTACAATGTGGCCCGCCATAAGGGTGTCATTGTCGGTTAGTGGCAGCCAAGTTGACTCAGTCCATTGCCAGAATTCCAGAAAGAGCTCAACATCCTGGCACTTCTCAGTTTCTGTGTCGATCCACGTGAATGTCGGGAAAGAGCTGTTGTGGACCTCGAACAGATTTGTCACGCCGTGATTCATCAAGTATTGCTTGATTCCGCTCTCAAGGTCTGCCCAACGCGTTCCAATGTGACCGTCGTGTGATGTTTGGCCGTCAGTGTCCATCAATGCTGCCAAATCGCGCACCAGTGGGTCAACGTTCATGGGACTATGATCATCCCATGCACCTGCAACGTATGCGCTCACCAACGAAAAGTTGTCGCTAATTGTTGGTGGAGGCACAGGGTTGGGACCCAGCAGAGATTCGTATTCTGAGTCGAGCCACCAAAGTGAGTTCGCAACCGCCACTGGACCGCACCAGGTGTAGGTTCCTGGAGATGGCCCCCAATTGTCCTGTTTTTCGTCGAAATCTGGCATACCGCTGGGAGCGTAGTCTGGATATGTGGGTTTGACATAACCGTACCACGGGATTGTAGCTGCGTGTGCACGAAAGACTGCGATTGTGCTTGCTAGCATCATTACGGTGAGAATCAAAGATAATACATCAACCCTAATATTCCTCATTTTGCCTTTCTCCCTACTAATTCAGCAAGATATAATATCCTTTTAAGCCTTAAAAAGGCTTATGGCACAAAGTTCTATGTGTCTCTCAGCAAGTGTTGTTCCAGGTGAAGTAAACACTACAAACAACAACAAGCAGGCAGACAACCTTGTTACACTGCTTTACAACGGTCACGACATAGCCGTCATCACAGTTGGACCCTCTAAGACCGTTGTGGGACAAGGCTACAGCATGTCCATCACTGCTATCGTCAAGGACTGTGGAGTCTTTAGTGAGACCTTCAACACCACGGTCTTCGCTAACACAACAGCCATTTACGTGCTGACTGTCGGCTTGCAAAGCGGGACATCGGCAACACTTTCATTCACTCGGAACACTACTGGCGTTGCTAAGGGCAACTACACCATAAGCGCTTATGCTACTCCAGTTCCAGATGAAACAGACACGGGTAACAACCAGCTCTCAAACGGCAGTGTTTATGTGGGAATCCCAGCCGACATAGACGGTGATGGAGACGTTGACCCAATCGACTTAGGTACAATGGGCGCTGCTTGGGACTCATTCCGAGGCGACGCCAACTTCAACCCCAACGCAGATATCAACGACGACAACAACGTTGGTTCTTTGGACCTTGGCATAATGGGAACCCACTGGGGCGAAATCCTCCCATAAACACCCTTTTTCTGTTGTTATTCCATTCCGCACATATTTACCTAGAAAAGAAAGAAAAAGTATTTTGATTGAAACAGACTTGCTAAAGCGTTAGATGAGAATCTTTAGTAGTTATTAAGGCATAATACGTTATCAGAACAAATTCTAAAAAGGGCTTATACGATTTTTTCAGCTGACGCTAATACATTTCAACTATTTCAGCGGGTGTCGTCGCGTCCTCTGCTGCCTTGTCAAGCCTGTAGTTTCCAGTAAACCTCGGAACCTTATAGTTCTCTATCATGTTTGGGGTTTATCCAAATCCTCAACAGTAAAACCCTTTAACATTTCAGGGCGTAACAACGAAAGGTCATTAAATTCTGGAAGCTTCAGCACCTGTGACCTTTTCTACCAAGTTTTGACACTTAGTACTACTAGACACATCTATGCTCTCGCCACATCAGTGGGAGGGATCAATAATTTAAGTAGTGAGAAGACATATTCTTCAACAGGAAGTCGTTAGCTTGGATTATTGGACGCGTGAAGCATCCAGGTGGCTACAAGATGCACTAGAAGACCTCAGCGTTGCGAAAATTTTACTCGAAAGCGGCCATTGCTCGTCTTCATGCTTTCACTCTCAACAAGCAGCTGAAAAAGCTGTTAAAGCATCATTATACCAAAATAGTGTAGAGGCCAGAG
>Ga0315296_10001011_pt1 | contig 24892 bp, 21 predicted proteins | sample YL17G14_18_MG_FD_203921 | JGI IMG/M metagenome (GOLD analysis project Ga0315296, IMG submission 203921) | Sediment microbial communities from Yellowstone Lake, YNP, Wyoming, USA - YL17G14_18 | ecosystem: Environmental > Aquatic > Freshwater > Lake > Sediment | place: USA: Wyoming | collected... | reverse complement strand
TACTTACGGGATGGCTCTGGTGGCGCCGGTGGTGAAGCCGCCGTCGACGAGGATGATCTGGCCGGTGATGTAGGCGGAGGCGTCGGAGGCTAAGAAGATCACGGTGCCGTCGAGGTCGTTGGGTTGGCCGGGGCGGCCCAGGGGGATGCGGTCGGTGATGTACTCGACCCATTTGGCGTTGTCGTAGAGGACCTTGTTCTGAGCGGTTTTGAACCAGCCGGGGGCCAGGACGTTGACGGTGACGCCGTGACGGCCCCACTCGGCGGCCAAGCTGCGGCTCATCTGCAGGACGCCGCCGCGACTGGCACAGTAGGGGGTGATGCCCTCCATGCCGAAGACGCAGGTGCACGAGCCGATGTTGATGATTCGGCCGTACTTGCGCTTCATCATCTCCCTGCCGACGGCCTGGGCGACGAAAAATGCGCCCTTGAGATTCGTGTTCAGAACGGTGTCCCACTCCTTCCACGTGAAGTCCACCGCCGGGTGGCGGATATTCAGGCCGGCATTGTTGACGAGGATATCGATCTTGCCGTACTCGTCGATGGCGGCGCGGACCATGTTGGCGATGTCGGCCTCGTTGAGGACGTCGAGCTTGACGGGGAGGGCCTTGCGGCCGAAACCTTCGATCTCCTCCTTGAACGGCGTCAATCGTGACACATCCCGGCTGGTGATGACCAGGTCCGCCCCCGCCTGGGCCAGCGCCCGGCCGAAATACTGGCCGAGGCCCCGGCTGGTCCCCGTCACAATCGCCACTTTGCCCGACAAGTCGAACAGGTTTTCCATTGTCAACTCCTGCGGAGAGTTTGAAGTGTGCCCGTAAGGGCATCTGTAGAGACGCAAAATCTTGCGTCTCTACGCCTACGGTTCCAAAACGATCTTCAGCAGATTCTCTTTGCCTTCGAGCAGTCGCTTGAAGGCGGCGGGGCCCTCTTGGAGCGGCAGGACCTCGCTGACCAGCGGGCCGACGTTGATCTTGCCGGAGGCGATCAGGTCGATGCAGGTCCGGAATTCGCCCGCGCTGGCGTACGAGCCGATGAACGCCAGCTCCCGCGAGACCAGCTCCTGCAGGTTGAACTCGGTCTCCTTCTGGAGGTTGCCGACGGCGACGATGGCGCCGCCGGTCTTTGTGATCGAGATGGCCTGGCGGAAGGTCTCGCCGAAGCCGACGGCCTCGAACGTCACATCGGCGCCGCGGCCGTCCGTCCTCTTCTGGATCTCGTCATTCAGGTTGGCTTTGGCGGAGTTGACGCAGGCGTCGGCGCCGACCTTCTTTGCAAGGTCGAGCCGGAAATCGTTGATGTCACAGGCGATGACCTTTGCTCCTCGCAGCCTCGCGGCCTGCAGGATGAACAAGCCAATCGTCCCCGCGCCGAGGACGGCTGCGGTATCGCCCTTGGAAATCGGCGGGCGGTTGGCTGCGTGCGTGCCGATGGAGGCGGGCTCCAGCAAGCAGGCCTGCACGAAGGACATACCCTCCGGCAATTTGGCGCAGATCCAGTGCGGCACCGCCACGAATTCGGCGAACGCCCCGTGCCGCTTGAACTCCGGAACGGAGACGCCGAGCACCTGGCGCTTCACGCAGCGATTGTACTGCCCCCTTTTACACGCCGGGCACTGGTTGCAGTAGACCGTTGAATCGAAGCAGATACGGTCGCCGGGAGCGAAGCCCGTGACATCTTTGCCCATGCGCTCGACAACTCCGGCGGCCTCGTGGCCCATGATCAAGGGCGGCAGGCGCCGGCCCGTCCGGCCGGTATGGCCCGCGACATCGGAGCCGCAGATGCCGCAGGCCTTGACCCGGACGAGGATGTCATCATTCCCGATCTGCGGCTCGGGCCAGTCGGTATATTCCAGTGTGTACGGCGCGGTGTAGAGTAATGCTTTCAATTCCTCACCTCAGTGTCGAGCAAGTGGCGGTACTGTTCCTTGAACGCGATGAGCTGGTTTTCCTGTTCGGGGCTGAAGTGGCCCTGGCTATGGGCATAGGTGTCCATCCAGGTGGCCAGCCGCTGGAAGCTGTCCCGGTCGAGTACGATCTGGCGGTGCGTCGGGTCCTCCGAGAGCAGGGCAAGCAGTTTGCTGTCCCTTGCGGGGCCATGCCCGACTTCGGATATGTCCTTTTCGAAGGCGAGTTTCTCCAAGTCTTTCCCGGCGAACGTGAGCAGGTTGTGATAGGCGTTCTTCCCGGTCAGGTCGAACCCGGCCGCCTTTGCGTCGCCGGCGTCGGGGTTGTGACATTCGGTGCACTGCTTGTCGAGGACCGGCTGGACGAGCCGATCAAAGCGAAGGGGCCAGGAGCCTTCGGGGCCGGGAGTCAGCCTTGATGGGCCGTCTTGCATGGCCAGCGGCACACGACCGGCGGGCGGGGCCTGATCGCGAGATTCGTGGCAACCAATGCAGGAGAGTGTCTGGCCCGGAAGGACATAGGTCAGGGACCGCATGGTCTGGAGGGCCATACCCTTGGCGTCGAGGGCTTGGAAGAAGACGGGGACACCGGACGGGATGCGGAAGAACGCTGAGCCGTCCGATGCAACGGGCACTGTGCCGAGGACGTACTTGCCGGGGTCTTCGGCCGAGACGCCGATGCATGGCTGATTCATATGCGGCTGGACCTTGGGAGGCACCGCCACGATACGGAGGCGCTTGACCGTCCCCGGCGCGATGCCGGTCAGGCCCCGATAGATGTCTTGGACAAAAAGAGAGCCCTCCTGGGCGCCGTCCCAGTCTACCTCGGTGCTGCGCGTGGGCGGCTTTTTGCGCGGGCGAATCGGGATCGGGTACATGCTGGAAATCCGCTCGTCGCGGTACAGCAATTCCAGGTTGCCGAACCGGTCGCACAGGTACAGGCCCAGCGCATTGGCCGGGTTGCTGTCATCCGTGACCTGTGTGCTGCCCGCGTGCGGCGGGAGCTTGCGCGTGCTCCAGGCAACGAGATAGAAGTCCTCCGACAGCGGATAGGGGTTGGCGTAATACGTGTTGTGCCAGGCCTCCGTCTCGGGGAAGGGGACTTCGGGCGTCAAACGCGTCAGCGGCGCTTCGTACTCGTTGCCGCGGCTGCGGTCCAGCAGGACGAGTGAGCCGCCTACGGTGGAATGGTGCGCGGCGGCGGTGAAGAGAATCTTGGCCGAATTGGGCACAGAGCATGCCTCCAGGACTGCCTGCGGCTTGACGGTATAGTTGCCGTAGACGAGCTGAGGATTGGTGCCGTCCTGGTTGACAGACCACAGACTGAAGAAGTGCCCGTTGAAGCGGTCGATATAGTCCCATCGCGTGTAGAGGATGCAGCCATCCTCGGCAACGGAAGGCGTGTACTCGAAGCTCTCGAAGGCCGAGATGGGGCGTATGTCGCCGCCGTTTGCATCCATGGCGTGCAGCGTGAAGATAGCGCATGGACGCAGGTTGTCGCCGCCGCAACGCACATAGCTGTCCGGCAGAGTCTGCTCCAGAGTGCCGGCGGTGTTGGCCTTTGTGCACTGGGGGAACACACCCTTGCGCGTGGAGAGAAAAACGATGTCGCCATTCGGCAGATATCGCGGGTCGAAGTCGTCGTATCGCCCGTGCGTGAGTTGCCGGAGGCCCGTGCCGTCGATGTTCATCTCATAGACGTGATAGAATGCACTCTCCGGCAGCTTGGTCTTATCCACTTTCTCCATCTTCGAGACATCGGGATAGTAGCGGCAATAGGCAAAGAGGACTCTCGTGCCGTCGTAGGACAGATCGGGCCGGAGAAAGCTGCCCTCGGGCCATTCGTCGGTCAGGCAGCGCAGGCGGGGCGATGCGGTCTTGAAGCCGTCGAGGATGTAAATGCCGCCGCCGGGCCGGGACCACCAGCCATAGTACTGATCGGAAATGTGCGGCAGCGTCCCCGGAGCCCGCTTGACAAAAAGGATGCTATCGAAGTCCAGAAGCGGGTTCGCGAGGGCCATTTCGCGAACGAGCCATCTCGCCCGCTGATAGGATTCCCGGTCATTGCCCGCGTGGCCCGCGATAGCCCTCAAAGAGGCAACCTTCGCTTCGATATCGGCGTCCATCTCTCGCAGGCGGTCGGCAAGTTGGAATCCTCGCTTCACAACCAGATCGGCAGATGGTGCTGCGGAATCGGGCCGGCCATGTCTGCGCGACCACTGACTGACCGAGCTTTGCGTGCAGGATTTCCCCGGAGCGATATTCGTTGCGGCCCCGGCCGGATAGACCTCGACCTCGTCGAGATGGAAGTAGTCCCTGCCCGGTAGCTGGAGGCGGACAAAGCGTGCGGCGACTCCGTGAAGCGGCACTTTGAGGGGTCTGGCGTTCGCGTGGCCGAGGAATACTGTCCCATCATGCTGATAAACCTGGCGAAAGTCCTTGCCATCTGCCGAGACCAGGACGATCAGTCGGGCGGCCCTTTCCGCCAGTTCGGTCCGGTTGTACAGACGCAGAGAGTCCATCTCATATGACCTGCCAAGATCGATCTGCCACCACGGGCGGTCTTCGTGCTGCGTATGAAAGCCCCACTGGCCGTCCCTGATGCCGTCGCACGCGCCGGCGGCATCCTGCTCCGGCGTGACAGGAGACTCCAGGGCTCGCAACTGATCCTGAATCGCCCAATCGGCTTCGATCTGTTGCCGCGAGACTGTGGCTGACGCGAGGGACGTGACGCCCACGAGCAACAGACTCAGTGCTGCGATCTGAAGCCCGCCTCGCGGTTGACAACGCCGTATCGCCATAGTTGCCCCGTCCAGTGTCTCTCTCGATTACTTCACGGTCGCTTTGAGTTTGTCGGCGAACGGCAGGGTGTCGGGGACGACACGGACCTCGGTGCTGAAGCGATAGGGCAGCAGCGTGCCGGAATCGAATTGCAGTTCGACGAAGTACGCCGTCCAGCCCTTCTCCGGGGCTTTCACGGTGGCGTCGTAGACACCCTTGTCGTTTCCCGTCAGGGGCGAGCTTATCCATGCCTTGCCGATCTTCTCCAACCGGAAGTCGCGAGCGTCCGGGTTGGTCGCCGTCCACAGCATGACCTGCGTCGGCCGCGTCTTGGCGGTGACCACCATGTGGCCCTCGCCGGTGATGTCCCAGGAGAACTGCGGCCGCTCCTTGCCGGCCAGGACTGCGGTGTACCACGTGAGCAGCGCCTTCTCGGCGCCCGAGCCGTTGAGGCCGTGATCGGTGTTCGCGCAGTAGAGCAGGTACTTCTCGCCGGGCAGGTCCTTGAAGTAGAACTGGGCCGAGTCACACAGGAAGAACTGGTCGCCCGAGGAGTTGATCAGGAACTTCGGCATGGTGTAGCGGTCCCGGTACTCGTAGGGGTCCACAAGCTTGAGAACGTTGCTGGCGCCCTGGGAGTCCGTGGGATCGAGGATCTTCATCTGCTCGTAGTCGCCGATGGCCGGGGAGAAGAAGCCATAGGCGGCGAAGTGGTGCTGCATCTGCGGGCCCAGGTTGAGTACGTCGATGACGATCGGGGCGATAGCCCGGACACGCTTATCGACGGCGCCGGTCAGCCAGGTGGTCCAGCCGCGTTTCGAACCGCCGGCGACGACGAAATCCTTGATCTGGACCTTGCCGCCGGTGGCCTTGTTGAGGTGGTCCTGAACGGTGTCCATCGCGCGGACGGCGCTTTTGGCCATGGGCAACTGCAGAGGCCAGGTCGGGTCCTTAGTCTTGAGGAACTTGTCCCAGGTGTAGGCGATAATGGCATCCTCGCTGCGCTCGTTGCCCGGATCGTCCGCGAAAATCAGCGGCTGGTTCGGCACCTGCTTGAGGTCCACAAGGACGGTCTTGCTCTGTACGGCGATCTGCGCGAGCATCAGGTCCGGGCTGGGCGGCGTCGTGCTTCGATTGCTGCCGCCATTGATGAAGAGCAGAGCGGTGCTCGAGGTGACGTCGTTTGGCACGATGATCGTCACCCAGTGCTGCCAGAGCGTGCGGTTCACTTCCTTTTCCGTCCGCCAGGTCTGGGACTTCATATCGATGATGTACACCTTGCCCAGGGGATTGTCGATGGTCTGCACGACGCTGTACGTATAGCTCGGATCGGGCTTGGCAATGTAATCGTCAAGCGGCGTCGCGACGGCAACAGCCGTCATGAGCAGGGCTAGCAGGACTACGAAAACCTTCCTCGGTGCTCTCATCATCAAACCTTCCTTTCTCCAATCTCCAGCCTATTTCATTCCTCACGTGCTTTGCTTGCGTTTCGTCGTCACGCCTGACGTGGGAAAATCGTTCTGAGGTACTCGGCGTCGTAACGGCAGCTTTCCTCGACACCGAGCGGTAGCTTCGTGCCTTCCATGACCAGCCAGCCGCGATAACCGGCCTCGTCCATCGCCTCGCGGACCCGCTTGAAATCGATCGAGCCTTTGCCGTAGAGGTCGTCGTAGTCTTTGGCGTGGACCTGACAGATGCGCTTGCCGAGCGTGCGGATCTCCTTGTAGATGTCGTAGCCCGCCTTGTGCGAGTTCGCGACGTCGTAATAGACCTGCACGGCGGGCGAGCCGACGCGGTCGAGGATCGCGATATGCTCCTCAGCGCTGAGCCACGACTCGAAGCCGAGCGTCACGCGGGCCTTTTCCGCCTTCGAGGCGATGTTCTTGAGGCGGCTCACGACGGCGTCGGTGCCGGCCTTATCGTTCTTGAGGTCGCCCTTGCCGAAGAAGGCCAGCAGGATGATCCTCTGCCGCATCGCCTGGGCGGCGTCGATCGCCTGATCGACCCATTTCTCCGCGCGGGCGTCGCTCTTGTACGGAATCTCATTGAGGACGCCCATCGCCAGTGAGGCGATTCGCACGTCCTGGGTCTTGACCTCTTCCAGGTACCGCTTCTGCAACTCCGGATTGAACAGGGGCGGATCCTTCTCCCCGCCGCCGAAATCCACCTGCACACCATCGAGCCCGATCTTCTTGGCAAGGGCGAAGACCGTCGGGTCGGTCCGCTTGTTGATTGTCCAGTCGCAGACGCCGATCCGGAATCCTCTGGGCCTTCTCTTTTGCTCAGACTCCTGTCCGAGCGACAGGCCGGAGGCGGCGAGCGTCAAGCCCGCAATAGCCCCTCCGGTCCGCGTGAACAACTCCCGCCGGCTGATTTCTCTATCAATCATGTATCTTCTCCCTGGCAAGTTTCGAGTTTGAGGCATGTCATTGCGAGCGCAGCGAAGCAATCTCCCACCCCTAAAATTGAGATTGCTTCGTCGCTACGCTCCTCGCAATGACATTCTTCACACTTCAGACTTCATACTTCACACATCGGATCTCAGGCTTTCACGCCTTTGAGGTTCGCGTCGAGTTTCTCTTTGTTCTTGAGCATCTCGTCCCAGGTGACCATGCGATTGCCGTAGGCGGCGGTGCGGCCGAGGATCGTGATCAGATTGCTCCGGACGCTGGTCTCGACGGTCGGGTTGTCGAACTTACCGCCGGTGACGCTCTCATAGAAGGTCTTGATATTGGCCACGGCGCCTTCCGGGTAGATTCCCAGGGAGGAGCCGCCGCGATAGAAATGCTTGCCGCGGATGATGACCTGTCCGCCGTACTCGGTCTCGAGGATGCCCTCGCTTCCGAACATGCGGTTGCGGATGCCTTCAGGCTGCGTGCCATGGCCTTCCATCTGGCGAGAGCTGAAGGTGATGCCGACGTTGTTCGGATACTGGAACAGGGCGCTGAACGTGTCCCAGCAGGTTCCGACGGGCCGGATTTTGCGGCCGCCCGTGCCCACGGCCCACAGCGGCGGCACGCCCATGATCCAGTTCATCACGTCCAGCGTGTGGATGTTCTGCTCGGTGATGATGTCGCCGGAGAGGACCTTATCGAGACCCCAGGCCCGCAGGCGATTCTCGCCGCTCTCCGGGTCGCTGCGCCAGGTGTCGTACATCCGGCCAAAGGGACAGGTCGCGTGGTAGATCGCCTCGCCGAACGCGATTTCCCCAAGGGCCTTCTCCTCATGCAAGCGACGCAAGGCCTCCTTGTAGAACGGATCGGCCCGCGTCTGGAAATCGATCAGGAAGACCAGTTTTCTGGTGGTGGCCTTCTTGCCGCTGTTCTCGATGCTCAGGCACCCCGGGACATCGATGGCGATGGGCTTGGCGGCATAGACGTGCTTACCCGCCTCGACCGCGGCGGCCGCGTGCTCGGGGCGGAAGTACGGGGCGGTTTCCAGCGCCACGGCATCGACTTTCTCCAGCACCTTCAGATACCCCTTGAGGCCCGTGAACCGATTGGCCTGGGGGACTCCGAGCTCATTGCCGGCGTTGTCGGCGCGGTCCTGGAAGTAGTCGGCGACGGCGGTGACGTTGTATCCGCCGTTGTCCCGGAAGAGTTTGGCGATCCAGGTTCCGCGTTCGCCACAGCCGATCAGGCCGAGATTGATCTTGGAATTGGCGGCTGTGCCCCGGACGAGCCCCGGCTGGATCACGGCGAATGACACGGCGGCGGCCCCCGCGCTCGCCATGAAACCACGGCGGCTCAGGGACTTACGCCTTGCGGATGCTTCGGTGGGTTTGCTCGCATGCGACATTTGACGGTCCTCCCTTGGGATCTACGATTTAACATTTACGATTTACGATTTGCTGCGCTAGTCATGGATCAAATGGTAAATCGTAAATCATAAATAGTAAATAATAAATGGCTTCGGTCAGGTCGCGGTTTTGGCGGTTTGCGAGGCCATGTACTCGGCCATCGGGGTATGCTTGGCCTCCAGGTGCTCCAGGTTGATGTAGTGCTCGCGCTTGATTTTGCCGGTGGAGGTCTTGACGAACTCCCCGGGGTGGATCTCCAGGTGGTGCGCGGCGATCTTCTCGAAGCCGGAAAGCTGCTTGTTCTTCTGCTGGCAGTCGCGGATGCTCTCCCAAAGCAGGCCCTTGACCAACTGTGGCTCGGCGAGCAGGTCCCGCTGTTTGCGACCGGTATGGGTCTCCAGAAGCTCCCACGCCGGGACTACCAGGGCCCGCACGGACTCCTCCATGATACCGTTGGCCTCCAGCCGTCGCGTCGGGACTACGAGCACCTCCTTGACAAATTGGGCCTCGGACAGGGCCGACTCGACCCGCTCGGGATTCACGTTTTTGCCGCCGGGCAGGATGATCAGGTACTTCTTGCGGCCGGTGATGGAGAGATTGCCCTCCTCATCGAGATAGCCGAGATCGCCCGTGTGCAGCCAGCGGACGCCTTGCTCGTCGGTGTCGAGCGCGGCTTGGGTGGCCTTCGGATTCTTATAATAGCCTTTCATGATGCACGGGCCGCCGAGACAGATCTCGCCTCGCTGTCGCGACGGCAGCGTCTGATTGTCCTCGTCCACGATCTTGACGACGAGCGTGTCGATAGGTTTGCCCACGGAGCCGAGCGTCTCCAGCCGGTCGTTGAACCCGTAGACCGGCGAGTTCTCCGTCGTGCCGTAGCCCTCGTACATCTTGAAGCCTCGCCGCCACAGAACCTCCAGGACCCAGCGGGGCATCGGGGCGGCGCCGGACAGGAAGAAGCGGACCTGCGACCAGCCCTGTTTTTCGCGAATTTTGCGGCCGAGGTAGCGCGGGGCGAAGCGGTCGAGCAGGGCGACGATTCGCTTCTCCTTTTTCTGCTTGGTAACGCCGTCCTCGATCTTCTTGGCCAGAGTCGTGTACAGCGCCGGGATCGCGATGAAGATCGTGACGTGCCTATCGCGAATCAGGTCGGAGACCTCGCGATATTTATTCGTGTAGATGTTGGTCGCCCCGGCGGCCAGGGACAGGAACTTGCCGACGGTCAGGCCGAAGGAATGGTGCGGCGGCAGGATGTGGCCCAGAATGTCGTGTGGCCCGATATCGACCTTTCGCACCGACCCTTGAACGTTCGCGACGAAGTTCGCGTGGGTCAGCTCCACCTCGCGCGGGTCGCCCGTTGTGCCGGAGGTGCACAGGATTATGGCGGTATCTTCCGGATTGACCTGGCGCTCGATATCCGCAAGAGCGCCGATGTTCGGGACGCCGACCGGGCAGAGGGGCTTATCCGTCATCGTCACCATACGGAGCTTGTGGGCCTCGGCGAACTGGCTCAGCTCGTACCGGGCGTCCTCATGCTCGTAATCGTCCGCCATAACCAGGCCGCGGGCGTCCGTGGACAGCAGATGGGAGATCACACCCTGCGGCCCACGCTCGGGATCGATCAGAACGGGGATCATGCCGGCGAGAATCGTGCCCCACAGCGCGACATCCCAGTCGATACGGTTCTTGCTGACAAGGGCGACCTTATCGCCCTGGCTGAGACCCGACTCGCGCAGTAGCCACGTCGCGAAGGCCTCCGCCCGCTCTTTCAACTGGCGGAACGTCATCGTCTCATGGCGGTCCGGGCGTATGATCTCGACGCAGATCTTGTCGAGGGGGGTCACGGCCGCCAACGACCGGTTGAACAGCTCGATCAGGTTGCGATGCTTCAGGGCGGTTTCCATGTCCGTTCAACTCCAACCGTAGGGTGTATCGATTCTCGCGTCGCCGATCGTCAGGCAACGCACTTGCTGCACGTCAAACTGCGGGGCCCGTACCGTGCCTCTGGGCTCCTCCTGCCGCCACTGCTCGATGACGCCGATCGCGATGTCTTGTCCGGTCATATCGGACAGACCGACGAGACGGCCGACCGTATTTCCGGCAGTCGCCCGGTCTGTCGTCTGTACGGCCAAGCTGCCGAAGTCGAGCGTATGGGCGGCGGCGTTCTGGAAATAACTCTCGAAGAGCCTGCGGCGATGCTCCTGCCTTGTTTCAGGCGACTTGCGGCGAAGCTGCGGGGGCGCCTTGACCATCTCGATAGCCGACAGGCCGGCGTGCAGACCCCGCAGAAGATCGCTCAGCTCGTTCTCCCGCTGCACGGTGATGATGCGTTGGGGCCTCAGCAGCCGCTGGACCGTCCACCAGAGCGAGCAGGCCGCGCCCCCGGTCACGAGGCCGGGAGTATCGATGAGCAGCACGTCGGCCGCATGCGATGCCTGCTCGACACACAGTGCGATGGAGGCGGTCAACTGGAGCAGGTGGCCCACCGGCGTGATGTCGCCTACAAATGCAATCCCCCGGGCCTGAAGGTCGGCGTCCGTCTCGGGTTCGATCCGGCCTCCCTTATCGAGCACCGTCCAGCCGACTGTTGTGGGCGGGCCAATATGCGACTGGCCGACATCCGCATCGACCAGGGCGACCGGCTGACTCCGCGCAAGCCGGTTGGCCAGTGCATTCAACAGGGTCGTCTTTCCTGTGTCGGCGGCACCGAGGAACAGGAACATGCCCCTGGCAAGCGGATCTGCACCGGCAATCCGCTCTGCGATCACATCAGCCCAGTTCTCAGACATTCATCTATGTCCATCAGCAACTCCTTGCGATTCTCTCGTTCCGATTATTGCATCATTTGGCGGCCAGATTCGCAAGCGCAAAGGCGAAAATCCGCAAGAAGCGGCGCGCGACGAAACGGTGGCGGAGGCCTTCACTTCCCTGATGTGGCCAGGTTGTCGGCCGCCTGCCGTGCGATTTCGTTGCGGTTTTCCGTAGTCAGGTGCAGCAACTCGATGCCAGGGCGGCTCTTGACCTCGCAGATGAGTCCGTCGCCCTTGAGGGCAACGGTGGCCAGAACGGATTTGTCGGAGTCGAGCAGACGGCGGACTGCCTCGACAAACCTCTCTGAGAAGCACTCCATTCTGCCGATCTCGTCGATGATGAACAGATCGACCCCGCCGGCGTCGGGATCGAGCACGGGGACCGCCTCTCTATCGAAACTCTCGATATCGACGCCGTACTTGCCCACCCGGTACTGGCTCCTGATGTCGATATGGGCCAGCACGCCCGTTCGGCCGTCAAGCCGATGCCAGCGAAAACCCTCTCGCCGGCCCGCCTCGCGAATCTCCTCTGTATAGAACCCCGCGACTTTCGCCTTTTCCAGCAAGGCGACAATCCTCATCACCGCCGTCGTCTTGCCACACCCGGGTGGACCCGTCAGCAAAATCCTATGTAGTTCCCTCGGCATATCCATCATGGTTGTGCTGGGGGTGGTGCTGCGGTTCGTGCAGGAGATGAAGGCCGGCGCGGCCGCCGCTCGGCTCAAAGCCATGATCAGCGTCACCGCCACCGCGATCCGCGACGGCACGGTCCGCGAAGTGCCCCTGGAGGAACTGGCGCCTGGCGACGTGGTCAAGCTCTCGGCCGGCGACATGATCCCGGGCGACGTGCGGATTCTTACCTGCAAGGATCTGTTCGTCATTCAGGCCAGCCTCACCGGGGAATCCCTGCCCGTTGAGAAGACCGAAGCTCCCGTCGAGACCACCGGTCGCTCGCCTTTGGAATTGACCAACGTGTGTTTCCTGGGCACCAGCGTTGAGAGCGGCGCCGCGACCGCCCTGGTTGTCACGACGGGACTCGACACCTACCTCGGCGCGATGTCCGAGGCCCTGGTGGGTCCGCCGGTCGAGACCAGCTTCGACAAGGGCATCCGCAGGTTCACGTGGCTGATGATCCGCTTCATGGCGGTCATGGTGCCGCTGGTGTTTCTCATCAACGGCCTGACCAAGGGCAACTGGCCAGAGGCGTTCTTCTTCGCGGTGGCGGTGGCCGTGGGTCTGACGCCGGAGATGCTGCCCACGATCGTCACGGTCTGCCTGTCCAAGGACGCCATCGCCATGGGCCGCAAAAAGGTGATCGTGAAACGGCTCCACTCCATCCAGAACTTCGGGGCGATGGACGTACTGTGCACCGACAAGACCGGCACGCTGACGCAGGACCGCGTCATCATCGAAAAGCACTGCGACGTCGTGCGCGAAGACGACGACGACGTTCTGGCCATGGTCTACCTCAACAGCCACTTCCAGACCGGCCTGAAGAACGTGCTCGACCGGGCCGTGCTGGAGCACAGGGAGATTCATACGGAAATCAATGTGCCCGAGTGGGAGAAGGTCGACGAAATTCCCTTCGATTTCTCCCGACGCCTGATGTCGGTGGTGGTCGAGACGCCCGAGGACATTCGCCGGCTCATCACCAAGGGGGCGCCGGAAGAGGTCTTCGACCGCTGCTCGCAATTCGAGCTGCAGGGGCAACTGTACCCGATGGACCCGATTCTCATTGACGACTTGCGGCTGGAGTACGAGGCCCTGAGCGAGGACGGGTTCCGCGTTCTGGCCGTCGCGTACAAGGACGTGCCGCACAAGCCCGCCTACTCGAAGGAGGACGAAAACGACATGGTCCTGCGGGGCTACGTGGCGTTCCTGGACCCGCCCAAAGAGACGGCGCGACCGGCTCTGGAGGTGCTGCGTCTGCATGGCGTGGCCGCCAAGACTCTGACGGGCGATAACGAACTCGTCAGTAAGAAGATCTGCCACGAGGTGGGGTTGCCCACTGAGCACATCCTGCTGGGCAGTCAGGTCGAGGCGATGGACGACGCTCAGTTGGCCGAGGAGGCCGAGAAAGTCACCTTGTTTGCCCGCCTCTCGCCTGCCCACAAGCAACGAATTATCCAGGCTCTCCAGCGCAAGGGGCACGCGTTGGGATTTCTGGGCGACGGCATCAACGACGCCCCGTCGCTTCGAGCGTCCGATGTAGGCATTTCGGTGGACTCGGCGGTCGATATCGCCAAGGAATCCGCCGAGGTGATCCTGCTAGAGAAGAGCCTGCTGATTCTGGGGGAGGGGGTGCTGGAAGGCCGAAAGGTCTTCGCCAACATCCTCAAGTACGTGCGGATGGGCGCCAGCTCGAACTTCGGCAACATGTTCAGCGTGCTGGGGGCGAGCGTCTTCCTGCCCTTCCTGCCAATGGCCCCGCTCCAAATCCTGACGAACAATCTGCTCTACGACTTCTCGCAGGTGCCGATTCCCACCGACGACGTGGATCCCGAGCAGATTGCCCGTCCCCGCCCGTGGTCGATGAGAGAGATCTCCCGGTTCATCCTGTTCCTCGGACCCTGTAGCTCGATCTTCGACTATACGACCTATTTCATCATGCTCTATGTCTTCGGGGCCTGGGACAATCCGGCCTGTTCCAGACGGGCTGGTTCGTCGAGTCCCTCCTGACGCAGACGCTAATCATCCATATTATCCGGACGAACCGCATCCCGTTCCTCCAGAGCCGTGCGAGCTGGCCGCTGATTGCGGCGACCGCCATGGTCATAATGGTCGGCATCTGGCTGCCCTACTCGCCCATCGGTCCGGCCCTGGGCTTTCAGCCGCTGCCGCAGTTCTACTGGCCCCTGATCGTGCTGACACTGCTGTGCTACACAGTCCTTACCCAGACAGTGAAAGGATGGCTGTTGCGCCGCAGGTGGATCTGACCATTATCGGCGAATCCGCGCTGCGCGGCACGGTCTACCAGTGATACTTGCGCCAGAGGTAGGCGATGACAGCGACGGAGATGGTGGCGACGCCGGTGATGACCCAGAAGGCGTGGTAGTACGGCTCCAGCGGGATTCGGACGTTCATCGAGAAGATGCTGACGATCAGCGTCGGCAGCATGATGCCGATGGTGATGATCGTCAGCGCCTTGATCCGCACGTTGAGGTTGTTGCTGATGATCGAGGCGCGGGCGTCCATCAGGCTGGACAGCACCTGGGAGTAGATCTCGGTCTGGCCGCGGCACTGGTTGTTCTCGATCAGGATATCGTCGAGGAATTCGACGTTTTCCGGGCTCAGTCCCAGCTTGGCTGCGGCGTTCCTCAGCTTGTCGATGAGCATGCCGTTCGAGTTGATGGCGCTGAGGTAGTACACGAGGCTCTTTTCCAGCGTGAACAGATTCAGAAGGTACTTGTTCTCCATGGCCATGTTGATTTGCTGCTCGAGCTCGCTGGAGATCAGGTTGATGCCGCGCAGGTGCTCGACGAAATGGGAGATCGCTCGATAGATGAGCTTGAGTAACACGTCCTGCATGGATTGGATCTTGATGAACGGCCGGCCCTCGAACAGCGGGGCATCATCCGCCCTGACGATGATCAAACGGTCTTTGAAGAGGAAAACGCCGGTGGAGATCACCCGAAAGAGGAAATTATCCTGGGCGGTGTAGTGCTTGGGCCGTTTGAAGATGATGGCGGCGTGGTCGGGCTCGAACTCGAGGCGGCTCAGCTCATCGGGGTCCAGGGCCGAGTTGAGCGTGTGTTCGTCGATCTTCATCTGATCGATCAGATACCTCCGCTCGGCGTCATCCGGGGCCGTATAGACCCAGACCGGGGCGTCACTCTCGCCGTTCTCCGTGATCTTTCCATCGATGATACACAGTCGTTTCAACATTCGCTGCTATCACATGCCTCAAGGAATCGCTCGTGTCTACTGCCACACTCTACCAGGGATGCCGCCAAACTCCATTCAGCAAAATTCCCGCTATAAGAGACACTACGTTGGCCGCCGTCAAGAGGTTGTTGAAAATGTTCTTCATAACTGTGCGGGAGCCGGCTGCCTGAAGAACCACCGTTTTGCGTTGGCGTCGGTCTTGAAGAAGCGCAGCAGCATCTGGGCGACTTTCAGCCGGCCGGAGGTGCTCGGATGCGTGCCGTCGGGACCCAGGTCCTCGGGAAGCCAGACCACGCCGTCGCCCTGGCGAGGGTGCGTCCCGTCGGCCCACAGGTAGGGGCTCCATAATAACAGCGGCGCCAGCACGGGACCCTTGGCCGCGTCATAGTTCAGGTTGGGATCGTTGTTGATCTGGGCCTCGATCAGCCACCGCACGGAGAAGGCGGACTCGTAGGCATAAGGTTCGGGATTCAGTTGCGTCGTGGCATAGCCGGCGTAGATGCGGCTGGACAGGTACGCGATACGCAGATTGGGGAACCGCACTTCAAGCTTGCGCAGAATCACGGCGATGTTGTCCCGCAGGGTCTGCGCATGGGCCGGAAATTCGCCCAGCCGGGCCGGCGAGATCTCGGCCTGTTTGAGCCAGACGACCTGGACCTGCGCCGCCGTCACGCCAGCGCGTTGAATCCGCTCGTCCATCACGAGCCAGGGGGACGGTTTCTTCGCGTTGTCCTCGCCGGGATATGCCCACTGGTAGGCGGCCTGTCCGCCCTGCGCGCAATCGACGATAACCAATCGCGGCGATTTGTTAGGGTCGCCGTCGGCCAGCTTCTTGAAGGCGGAGAACTCCTGGGTCGTGTTGGACATGCCGAGCGAGATCAGCACGACTCTGCCGGTTTCGGATGGAACGCCGTTCGCATCGAGCGGCTGGATCAGGCTGGTTTGTGCCTGTGCCGCCTTGAGGTGAGATTCGGGAGGCGTGTTCTGCCCGCCGCCGTACAGGCCGCCCGCCTGTTCTTTGTATCGGCTCTCTCCCATCTCCGTGACCGGCACCAGGCCCGTGGTCTCCCTGCCTTGCCCGGCTATCTTCACCTCCGTCTGCCCACGACGCTCGCGCTTGGCACGTTCCAAGTAGGCCCGCTCATCGGTCGTGAGCGTTTCTCCCCTCTGCTCCCTGCGATACAACTCTCTGGCCCGCTGCCAGTCCACAGGTTGATCCCCGGCCGGCGCCAGCGAAACCAGCGTGACCAATACCCAGAGCACGGCAATGGCGTACACACGCGAGTCACCCAAAGTCTTCATAAGCAATCTCCAGTCACCCAAAGCGGAATTTGTCTCCGTGCGAGTCTTGTCCATTATACCGCTCAATCGACGCAGCTACAAAGTTAACTGTGGCTTGGCGCCGGTTGTGAATGAATTGACTGTCTTACGGGCGTTTGGCTTTGAGGAGGGTCTTGAGCTTGGAGAGGCCGAAGGTGTTGAGGACGTCGGCTTTGGCGGCCCAGCCACGTGCCGCGGTGGCTACGCCGAACGGCATCAGGCCCAGGCCGCCTGTGCTGTGGGCGTCCGTGTTGATCGCCAGCTTGACGCCCGCCTCGACGGCCATCCTGCAGTGGATGTCTTTGAGGTCCAGGCGGGAGGGATCGGCGTTGACTTCGAGGGCTGTTCCCGTCTGGGCCGCGTGCTCGATCACCGCGGGCATGTCCAGGTCCATCGCCTCGCGATAGCCGATGACCCGCCCGGTCGGATGGCCGATGCACGTCACGTAGGGATTGTCCATCGCCTTGAGCGTGCGCGTGGTGACTCGCTCGCGGGCGCTGCCGAGGGCCGAGTGGATCGAGGCGACGACGAAATCCAGGTCGGCCAGCAGCTTATCGTCGAAATCGAGATTGCCGCCGGCGAGAATGTCCACCTCGGCGCCGGCCAGGATCGTGATACCCTTGAGCTTTGCGTTTATTCTGTGGATTTCCCTGATCTGCTGTGCGAGCCGCTGGGGTGACTGGCCGTTGGCGGAGGACTTCGAGTGGTCGGCGATGCCGAGGAATTGGTAGCCTTGCTCTTTCGCGGCCTGGGCCATCTCTTCGATCGTGTTGCTGCCGTCGGAGGCGACGGTGTGCGTGTGAAAATCGCCCCGTATGTCCTCCAGCCGGACGAGTTTGGGCAACGCGTGGCGCTTGGCGGCATCGATCTCGCCACGGTCCTCGCGCAACAGCGGGTGGATGAAATCCAGGCTTAGCTTCTCATAGATTTCCTGCTCGACTGCCCCGGAAACCATGTCATCATCTTTGAACAGGCCGTACTCGTTGAGCTTGAGCCCGGCCTTGATGGCGATCTCGCGCAGCCGGACGTTGTGGGCTTTGGAGCCGGTGAAGTACTGCATGGCAGCGCCAAAGCTCTCCGCCGGCACGACGCGGACATCGACCTGTACCGGCGCCGTTTCGGTGCGGATGACGGCCGAACCTTTGGTGCCGCCGGCCGCAAGTACCCGCTCGACGAACGGCGCTGTGGTGAACAACTCGATGATCTGCTCGGCCGTCTGCTCGTCTGCAGTGACGCCATGAGACGGTCCCTTCGATGCCCTTGCGGGCGCACTACAGACAAGGAGATCGACGTCGCCAATGGTCTCCGCCCAGCGGCGCAGGGACCCGGCTGTTTCTATTCTGTCCACGCCGGGCAGCGGGCGAAGGTAGTCCGTGACAAGATGTGCGGCGATCATCGCCTGGTCGAGCCGGATGCGGCCGGTAGCCTTCTCCAGAAACTCGATGCCTCTCAGGATGGCAGCGGCTTTCTTGGCCCCGAAGCCCGGCAGCGTCTCGACAACGCCGTCGTTGATCGCCTTTTTCAGCTCCGCGATGCTGCTGATGTGAAGGTTGTCGTACAGGGTCTTGACGCTCTTGGGCCCGACTCCCGGAATCGCCAGCAGGTCCAGCAGGGTCGGCGGAATCTTGGCCAGCAATTCCCGGTAGGCTTTGATCTCGCCCGTCTTGACGAACTCCTCGATTTTGGCCAGCGAGGATTTGCCGATGCCCGGGGTCTCCGCGAGCCGGCCCGTTTCAAGAAGGACCTCGATGTCGGTCGGCATTTCCTGGATGACTCGGGCGACCGTACGATAACTGTTGATGCGGAATCGGTCCTCGCCGAGAATCTCCATCACGTCGGCCATCTGGCTGAAGATCGCGCTGAGTGTCGCGTTTGCCATGGGTCTGATTATACCCGGCCGGGACGCTACCTGGAACAGCCGTCACCTGTCAGCGGCGGGAGAAATAGTGGATCAGCCAGAGGATCAGCGTCAGGAGGATGGAAAGGATGATGCTGCTGGCCAGGGGGAAGTAGACGCGCCAGTTGCGGCCGCCGAAGGTGAAATCGCCCGGCAGACGGAACAGACCGAATCTGCCGAGCAGCATGACGAGCAGGCCGATCCCGACGATCACGGCCCCGATTGCCACCAGCCATTTGCCGAACTGTTGCGGTCCAAAATCCATGGGGATTTACGAATTACGAATTACGATTTATGATTGGCGCTGGCGCACAACAGAGCGGCCGGCGCGTCCGGATGACAAATGGTAAGTCGTGAATCGTAAATCGTAAATGATAAATCGTAAATCCATTGAGATTCGGATCGGCACCTCGGGCTGGCATTATGACCACTGGATCGGCCGGTTCTACCCGGAGAAGATGCGCAAGGAGAACTGGCTCGAATTCTACGCCCAGCACTTCGACACCGTCGAGATCAACAACACGTTTTATCACATGCCGCGAGAGCAGACGATGATCAATTGGCGCGACAAGGTGCCGGCCAATTTCCTCTTTGCCGTCAAAGCCAATCGCTACATCACGCACATCAAGAAGCTGCACAACACTGTCGAGGAGGTTGGCCGCTTCTTCGCCCTGGCAGATCTGCTCGCAGACCGCCTCGGCCCCATCCTCTATCAACTGCCGCCGAGCCTGCACAAGAATCTTGAGCGGCTCGACGAGTTCATCACGAGCCTGCCGAGACGGGACCTCGCCGTATTCGAGTTCCGCGACAAGAGCTGGTACGACCAGGAGACGTTCGATCTGATGAATAAGCGGGGCGTCGCGCTGTGCGTGCACGACATGGGCGACAGGGCCCCGCCCCGGCTCGTCACCGGCCACATGGCGTACGTCCGCTTCCACGGCACCAACGGCCGCTACGCGGGCAACTACCCCGATCACATGCTTCAAGACTGGGCCGACTGGCTCCGGTCCCAGATCCCGAACGTCCGCGCCATCTACGCCTATTTCAACAACGACGTCAGCGGCCACGCCCTCAACAACGCCAGAACCTTGAAGCAGAGGATGGGCATCTCATAGCGTTTCTGTGAACGCTGTACCTCTGTTGCGGCTGCTCGTCGTCAGCTCGAGTCAGGGTTTCTTCGCTACGAAGAGCCTGGCGTAACCTCTGGCTGGCCCCTTCACTCGGTCGATTGTGCCAAGACACGATAGGCGACTATTCGGGACGCGACGGGGTCATCTGCACCCCATTGTCTCCGAGAAAAGCCCTTTTTATAAGGCGTGTGTCGCGCCTTGGAAGTGGCTACGACGCGCACGCGGGTGTGATACCGCAGCAACTGACCGTCATCTGCCTCACCCTCTCTCTATACGTAGAAATACGTATTTTGCTCCAAAAAGGAACACTTGTCGCTCTTTTGATTCACGCGTGCTCACATATGGTCGAAGAGAAAATGAGATACGTGAGATTCACGCGAAACGTGGATACAGTTTGTGTGGTAGACGATCATGGTTTCGAAGCAAAACACTGATGCAACGATCAAAGAGGTGGCGGGCATCCTCGTGAAGATGGAGGCGGTTCTGGAGGACGTGTCTACCTACTACAAGTTCGGCCGGTATGAGAGCGGCTTTCCCGAAAAGCCGTACTTCCTCTTGTCTCACTGCTCTCATCTGCTGTTCTTCCTGTGGCGGACTGAGCAGGACAACGGGGGATGCCTCTTCCAGGAGACTCGGCGGCCGGCCGCATTTCGGGCGGATCTGGATTTCGGAACACTGCGCTACACGGACTACGCCAGACGGATGCTTCATGGAACTCCCCTTGACGAACATTTGAAGAACGAGCCGCAGTGGTTCAAGTTCTGGCTCAAGCTCCTCGATGCGATGAACTCTTCTGGGAGCGCGACGTACCACGAGTTCTCCAGGCATATTCTGGCGCAGGTGGAGCAACACGGCTTCACAGATGCCATGGGGAGCAGGAAGGACAGGAGACAACTCGGCGATCTGTTCAGAACCGACGAAGCCGGCTGTTTCTTGTTGAGATCGGTATCGGTTCTGGAAGACCTGGTATCGACGTTGACGGACCGCTTCGCGACGCTGGATCCGGGAAACTACGTCATCGAGCAGGTTCTCTCGCTCGTCTGCCTGCTGAGTCGGATGCGCCAGATCATCATCTATCAGATGCCGGCACGTGGTCCGTATGCGTCGCGGGACTGGAAGATCTGGGCCATGCCGTGGCTCTTGCGCAAAGTATACGCAGGCAAAACACAAGGCGTTCTCACGGTGGTCCCGAGACGCGAGGGCGGGCGCATCCTCTGCACCTATCACTGGGAATCAGGCTCAGCGCGAAGGTGCCGGTCATGGACCGTCAAGACATCGGAGCGGAGCGGCACGTACGAGGAGTCGCTGTTCAAGACGTGGCCCCATGATGGAAACGAGCACCGGCCGGGGGATGCCAAAACCACGGAGGACAAAGCTTCGTGGATCATCCAGAGTGTGGAAGCCCACCATCTCGAAACCATATCGCAGCACGTGGACACTCTGCTCGATGCGCTTCGCAAGAATCCGTGGTGCGATGGCCTGGTTGGGACCGTGGCTGGCGTCGCCAGAAACGACCACGCGAGGTGGAAGCCCTCGCAACTGCCGTGGACGCGCATTTGGCAATTGGATCAGGTGCTTGAGCAGCTCAAGTCTCTCTGTCGTGAAGCCGCCGTCGGCGGTGGTGACAATCCGGCCGAGAGACTCGTCAGCCGGATCTGGCCTGTCCGGCAGCAAGCAACCGACGCAATCCATGTGCAGGTTTCGACGCGGCTTCGCGATGAAGTCCCACCTGCGGCACGGACAGTTCCGGCGGAAGCGGTAGATGCTGCGGTGCGCGGGGCTGCGCCTCAGTCGATCCCCACAGAAATCACGGACGTATCCGAGCCGGCTCCGGCCGCCAATGTGGCCGAGTCCTTGACGCTCCCGGTGCAGATACCGTCAAACGAGCGACTGCCGCCCGATCTGACGATTCAACCTGGCCAGGGCGTCGCGGAAACACGTGTGCCGGACGAGACGCGGAACGAGGCGACAGTTCCGACATGTGAGATCCACGTTGAGTCGCCGGAGCGGTCGGAGCCCAGAGCCGTTGAGGAAAGTGCTGCCGGTGCGCATGACATGCAGGCCGGCCTGAATGCCGGCGCAGAGTCAGCCGCCCAAGAGTTGCAGCGTGCGCCGAAGCGGGATGAGTGCGGTCTCCGCGCGAATGAACCCGCAACCGTGCCGGGCGCATCCTGCAATGCACGCCTCGTGATAGCCGGGCACGAGGCGGGCACACGCGAGCTCATGTTGCGGACCGACGAGTCGCACGCATGCGGTAAGGTGAATCAGCCGGTGGAAACTGGCGGACGGCACGAGTCGGACCTGTCGGAACAACATTCACGCGCGGAGTCGACCGGCCCGGTTTCTCCTACGGTTGTACGCGAGGGTACCGTACTCGACTGCCTGCCGCACGAACGTGCCGCCATCAAGCGAAAGGGTCGAGGACCGAAGCCACAGAGCAGGGTCCCTGAGACCGCCGCCCGCGGCGGGCAGGGGACACATGCCGCAAAGCCATCGGGGAGGAAGATGGGCGGATTGCCGGTCTCTCCATCCCGGGAAGATCGCGAGCGACAGTCGCCCAACAGAACGAGCACGCCGAATGGGAGCCTTCCACCGACCGGCGATCACCTTCTCGTGCAGGAGCTGCTGCAACATCATCGACGCTTGCGAGGACCGGCCAAGTGCACGCCTGTCTCGTTGATGCAGCTCCGGCAGCGCTTACAGTGGAGCCCGGCAAGAGTGCAGCGTGTGATGGCTCGCGTCTTCGGCGCCAAGCCTTTCCGTGTGTACAGAGAAAAATGTAAAGATCGCACCATCTCCACATTCTTGCAGAGATTTGTCGTTGAGAATGGAGATGCGTTGAACGCGGACGTTCGCGAGATCCCTGTCAGCACGTGATCTGAATCATGAAGTCGACGGACTTCCGGAGCATGCCAGGGAAGGGAGGTATGCTATGAGCATTCGGAATTGCCTTGAGAACGTTCTTCAGTTTGACTTTCCCCATGGGTGTGACGTAGGCGAGGAACTGGAGGCCGTCACACAGTTCGTCCAGGGCCGGGTCCAGCGTGATATTGTTGCCGATCTCTCGGCAATCGAGATTCTCAACACAGACCATTTGGCTGCCTTGTTGCGACTGCGACAATCGCTGCAGGCAGGTGGGCACAGACTCGTCCTCCGCAATGTCGGATCGAGGCTACGAGGGATTCTCTCGGTGACTGGATTGGATGCGGTATTTGAGATCGCATGTGATGGAATCGAGGTCAACTGCCGTGAATTCGATCCACGGTCCGATGAGCCGCCCGTGAACGCAGAGCGACCCGGATTGTGACCGACCCCGGGCGGTCGCCCGTACACCTATCACCTATTGCTCGTGCACGACATGGGCGACAAGGCTCCGCCCCGGCTCGTCACCGGGCACGTCGCGTACGTCCGCTTCCACGGCACCAACGGCCGCTATGCAGGCAACTACCCCGACCACATGCTCCACGACTGGGCCAACTGGCTCCGGTCCCAGATCCCGAACGTCCGCGCCATCTACGCCTATTTCAACAACGACATCAGCGGCCACGCCCTCAACAATGCCAGGACCCTCAAACAAATCATGGGCGTCGCGTAGGGTGTGCATCGCACACCGATTCCTCTAACAACCAACAACGGGTTATCCACCGCAGAGGTCTTGGCGCGGCCTCCGGCCGCAACCCAATCAACTACAGCCGAAAGAAACGAAAGAATACGAAAAGATCGAAGACTGCACGCAAGCTCCGCCCATCCTTTCTTTCGTCTCTTTTCGTTTCTTTCGGCTACCTGTTCTTGTTCTCCTTTCCTCCTCTGCGGCATCAGAAAACTTGCTAAAAAAACAAGATGTTGCGCCTTTGCAGTGCAGCGGGACGCAGAGGAAATGCAAGCGCCGATGAACGCTGATGAACGCTGGCATTGAAACCGCGAATTACGCGAATAATTCTTCTCGCGCGGAGACGCAGGGACGCAGAGATCACTTCCTATGTCATTCCTGCGGAAGCAGGAATCCATCTTCTGGGAACTGACAACTGATCAGTAACCGCAAAGGCCGCAGGCGCGTCAATTATAGCCGAAAGAAACGAAAAGAAGCGAAAAGATCCTGTAGCCCAGCCGCCCTCGGCTGGGGAACCGCCAGAGACAGCCCCCTGAAGAAGGCAAGAACGCAAGAGCCAACACGCCGGGCTGCCCCGCCCGAATGAGTATGCTGTCCCCCGAAAACCCCCCGCGTGTAAAAAACCTCAGACACGGGGTTGACATCCCTTTCTTCCTGGGTATGTTCTTAGGCCATGGACAAGACCAAGCTCGATAAGGACTGGCCACCCTACACATGCAACACCATTCAAGAGGTTTACGGGAAGTTGCACCAAACAGGATGTGTCTACGCTTTCCGAGGCCTAACGCAGCACTTTGATAACCTTTGGTCATCGATCGATCTCCAGGAGATGGGCCCGCGCGATCCTATTCAGCTTGAAACTGACCTCCTTAAGGAGTTTATCCGTCGGGCATGGAACGATTTGACACCGCAGGAGCAACAGCGTTGCCTACTCGCCGAGGCGCGTTGGGGCAAGAGGCGGAACACCGGCTGGATGGTAGTTGCGCGCCATCGTATGGTTCCCACGCGGTGTATTGACTGGACTGGTGACCCATTATGCTCGCTCCTGTTCGCCTGCGAAGAGCACCTCGAATGCGATGGCGAGGTGTGGTGGTTCAACAGGAAGGAATTCGATGATCGCGTCGCAGCGCAATGGCTTCCGCTCTTCCAGAAGCCCGCGCACGTCGAAGACGACATTGAACGGGATTTCATCGAGAGGGGAGGCGGGGTGTGGTTTACCGCATTAAACTATATGATATTGGCGGACGACCGTCTTGACCGACAAAGGGCTTGGATCACGGTGGCGGGGCGGCTTGGGACCGATCATGCTGCCGAAATTCACCACTTGGGCGTTCGCAAGAAGGGGCGGCTCGTTATCCCGGCGCAACTGAAGGCGGAAGCGATGGCCTTCCTTAGAGAGAAGGGGATAACGAGGGAGTCGCTCGGGTTCGCTCACGACGAGCGTGCCGACAGGATTGCAGCGCAGATCAAGGCCGAGTTCTTCCCCGTCAAGACCTGACCAGCCGCCCGCAGGACTACAGGACTACTAGGGACAGCTACCGTTTTCCGGACTCGCATGTACCTTTAATAGGTGGCTGTCCCTAGTTCCCTCTAGTTCCCTAATAGGTGGCTGTCCCTAGTTCCCTCTAGTTCCCTAGTTCCCTAATAGGTGGCTGTCCCTAGTTCCCCCTAGTTCCCCGGCGCATTAACATGCGAAGTGCAACACGGTTTGGACCCTGGCGAGCCGGCCGGTCGTTTGTTCCCTTTCGTACTTCT
>Ga0315296_10001010_pt1 | contig 24898 bp, 27 predicted proteins | sample YL17G14_18_MG_FD_203921 | JGI IMG/M metagenome (GOLD analysis project Ga0315296, IMG submission 203921) | Sediment microbial communities from Yellowstone Lake, YNP, Wyoming, USA - YL17G14_18 | ecosystem: Environmental > Aquatic > Freshwater > Lake > Sediment | place: USA: Wyoming | collected... | reverse complement strand
ACGATGGTTATATCCTTAATGGGACAAAACAGTTTATTACCAATGGTGGTGAGGCGGAGATATATACTGTTATTGCTTTAACTGCCAAGGAGAAGGGACCTCGTGGCGCCAGCGCTTTTTTGGTGGAGAAGGGCACGCCAGGCTTCTCCTTCGGCAGGAAGGAGAAGAAGCTGGGCATCCGCGCTTCTGCTACCAGGGAGCTTGTTTTTGAAGATTGCCTGGTCCCCGAGAAAAATATGGTTGGTCGGGAGGGGATGGGTTTTATTATGACCATGAAGCTATTAGATTGCTCCCGTCCCGGCTTAGGTGCCCAGGCGGTGGGGCTGGCTCAGGGGGCTCTGGAAGCGGCCGTGAACTATGCCCGCAAGCGTATTCAATTTGGACACCCCATTATTGCCCAGCAAGCTGTCCAGCACATGCTGGCTGATATGGCTATTCAGGTGGAGGCGGCTCGGGCACTGGTTTATGCCATAGCCAGGACGATAGATAGCGGGGCCAAGAACTTCACCAAAGAGTCGGCGATGGCTAAGGTCTTTGCCTCAGACACGGCGATGAGAGTTACCACCGATGCCATGCAGATTTTTGGTGGTGTTGGTTACATGCGTGATTATCCCATTGAGAAGATGTTCAGAGACGCCAAGATTACCCAGATATATGAAGGTACCAATCAGGTGCTGAGAAACGCCATTGCCTTTGAACTGAGAAAGCAAAAGGGAATGCGGGACTAAATATTTGGTTTCTCCCCAGCTCTACCTTGAGTTACATGAGCTTGACAGCAAGTATGAAACTTGGCTTATAATGGTCTGACTTCTGTTGGAGTGGAGGTGGGAGGTAATGCAGGTAAATGTAGCCCAGCTACTTAAGGCAGCTATAGGCTCGGTACGGGATTATGAGGTGAGTGACACTATCGATGTTACCGGTGATGGTAACGACAGCCTGGTTCAGGGCAAGGTTAGTTTGATGCGCACCGACCGGAGTATTCTGGTTAAGGGGGTACTTGATACTGAAGTTGAACTTACCTGTAGTCGATGCTTGAGGTTGTTTAATTGCCCTCTAACCCTAGATATTGAAGAGGAATATTTCCCGACTATAGATGTAGTTAGCGGTGTTGCTCTCCCCTTGCCTGGTGAGCCTGGCTGTTTTACTATTGATGAGCATCACGAGCTTGATTTATCTGAGGCGCTACGTCAGTGTGCGTTGCTAGCTATTCCGATGAAGCCGCTTTGTCGTCAGGATTGTGCCGGGTTATGTCCTAATTGTGGTTATAATCTCAACCTTGGAGCTTGTAATTGTCCGCCTCAGGGGGCGGACCTTCGCTGGTCTGAGCTGAGTAAATTGAACAAGGAGAAAGGAACGAAATAATATGGCCCCTTTACCTAAGCGGAAGTATGCTAAGGCGCGTCAGGGTGAGAGGCGGGCTCATCTTGGCTTAACCTTACCCCCCTTGGACTATTGCCCTCAGTGTCATAGCCCCAAGCTGTCTCATCATGTTTGTCCTACCTGTGGAAGCTATGCTGGCAGGGAGGTCATTGAGGTCAAAAGCCCGAAGAAGAAAGCCAGTTGATGACCTATGAGTGGCAACAGGGTTAGAGCTGCTTTCTTGGTTGCCTCCTTTTTGCCGTAGTGAGGGGAGTTCTGGTGGTTGAAACGGCTATTTGTGACCTGTTCGGCATTGAGCATCCCATTATTCAAGGGGGGATGATGTGGCTGAGGCAATGAAAGTCGCCTACGTCTTTCCCGGGCAGGGTTCTCAGTGGGTAGGCATGGGGCGCGACCTTTACCATAATTTTGATTCGGCTAAAGCCGTCTTTGACCAGGCTGATGAGGCTTTGGGATTCCCCCTGTCCCGACTGTGCTTTGATGGTCCGGAGGATGAGCTTCGCCAGACAGTCAATGCCCAGCCAGCGATAGTAACCGTGAGCTTCGCCTGCCTTGAGGCTGCCCGTAATCTGGGCGTAAGCAGTGGCTTACCCCCGGCTAGCTTTGTTGCCGGTCATAGCCTGGGCGAGTATACGGCGCTGGCAGCAGCTGGGGCGCTTGATTTTGCCACCACCGTTTATCTGGCTAGGGAGAGGGGACGGCTGATGCATGAGGCAGGGCAGATAGTACCCGGGGGCATGGCGGCGGTAATCGGGCTTGATGAGTCGCCGCTGGCTGAAGTGTGTGCTGAGACTGGTGCCCGCATTGCCAATATTAACTGCCCCGGTCAGATAGTAATTAGTGGAGCGGAGGATAACCTGACTCGAGCTATGGACTTGGCTAAGGCCAGAGGGGCATATCGCGCTATTCGGCTACAGGTAAGCGGTGCCTTCCATACCCCGTTGATGCAGCCAGCCGTCGACGGTATGGCTGAGATTATCGCTACCCTTTCCTTTGCTGAGCCAGCCGTTCCCATTATAGGTAATACTACGGCTCAGCCGTTGACCACGGCTAATTCGGTTAAGGAAGAGTTGCTGAGGCAATTGTGTAATTGTGTCCAATGGCAGCGTTCGGTTGAATATATGGTGAGTGACGGGGTGTCTACCTTTATTGAGCTCGGACCGGGGAAGGTGCTGGCCGGTCTCATCAAGCGGATAGACAAAGGTGTTAAGATTATAAATATCGGCGACGCTGAGGCGGTTAAGAATGTCGCTCAGGGTGTAAAAGAGGGGCGAAGCCCCTCTTAAGAAAAATTCCTCCCCCTCTCCTTTGAAGGAGAGGGGGACCAAGGGGGTGAGGTAGATAAGTAGTCCAAGGGGAGAGGATCAATGTTTTGGGTGAATGTAGATAAACCGACACGCACGTGCACTATTCATAAAAAAGGATGTGGGTATGTGCTAAAGAACGAGTCTCCGCTTAAAGGAATAGGTGAGTTGAAAGACGATGGAGGATGGGTTTCTTTTCCTTCTATAGATGAAGCAAAGAATTACTGCCAAAAAGAATGGAAAGCCAAAGGATATATTGTTCGGAGATGCAGGCGCTGCTTCATTTAGAATAAGCAGAGTAAAGAGGAAGCAACAATGAATCTTTCTAATAAAATAGCTATAGTTACTGGCAGCGGTCGGGGGATAGGGCGGGCTATTGCCCTGAAACTGGCTGAGGTTGGTGCTACTGTTGTGGTCAACGATATCGGTGATGCTGAGCCGCTTGAAGCCGTAGCCGAGGAAATTAGGGCTATGGGCAGGCAGAGCTTGCCCATCTTGGCTGATGTTAGCTCATCTTCAGACGTCGCCAGGCTGGTGGCGGAGGCTATAGCTGCCTATGGCAAAATTGATATTCTGGTGAATAATGCTGGCATTGCCCGGGACCAGCTTGTGCTGCGGATGTCAGAGGAGGACTGGGATAAGGTACTGGATGTGGATTTAAAGAGCGTTTTCCTGTGCACCAAAGCCGTGCTGAGGCATATGGTTAAACAGCGCTGGGGCAGAATTATCAGCATTGCCAGTGTTGTTGGCATAATGGGCAACCCCGGGCAGGCTAACTATGCCTCAGCCAAAGCCGGCATTATTGGCTTTACCCGGACGGTCGCCAAGGAGGTAGCCTCCCATGGCATCACGGTTAATGCCATCGCCCCCGGCTTTATTGACACCGAGATGACTCAGCGATTAAAGGAAGACTGGAAGCAGGAGATTAAACGGCAGATTCCTCTGGGCTGCTTTGGCTCTCCCCACGATGTCGCTGAGGCGGTCGCCTTTCTCGCTTCTGAGGGGGCAAGGTATATCACCGGACAGGTTTTAGGTGTGGACGGGGGAATGGCAGTCTCCTGGCTGTGAATTTGAAATGTGGCCACGGCTTCAATCTTTGGAGTGCCTGGAGGCAGCCAGAGCCGCTGGACTAACCGGAGTGAGATTGGGTAATATTCACCTGTTGCGGGATTAAAATGGTATAATGTTAGTTTAGGTTGGGGGATAGTCTATGGGGGTACGGCGGAAAGCCAGGGCGATAGCCCTTCAGATATTATACGAGATTGATTGCGTTGGGCATGACGTGGAGGCAGCCCTGGCTCATATTCTGGCTGAGAGTGGGCTGTCTGAGGAGAATGCTGCCTTTGCCCAGGGGCTGGTCACTGGTGTTATCCAGAATAGGGAGAAGATTGACCAGCATATTAAGAACTTTGCCTCTGCCTGGCCGGTGAAGCAGCTCCCCATTATTGATAGGAATATTCTGAGGCTTGCAATATTTGAGATTTTATTTGATAATACTGTCCCAGTTAAGGTAGCCATAAACGAGGCGGTCGAGTTAGCCAAGAAGTTTGGCAGCGATAGTTCATCAAGGTTTGTTAACGGAGTCTTAGGCTCGGTTAGCGCTCTTGCCAGTAGGTAAAAGATATGGAGGTAGAAGATGCCCACAGTTTTTGAGCGGATAAAGAAGATAGTTGTTGGGCAGCTAGGCGTGGAGGAAGCCGAGGTAGTGCCTTCAGCCAGCTTTGTTGATGATTTAGGTGCTGATTCCCTGGATTTGGTCGAGCTGATAATGTCATTAGAGGAGGAGTTCAGCAATCCAGGCCAGAAGGTAGAGATACCGGATGAGGATGCGGAGAAGTTAGTAACCGTTCAGGATGCCATTGATTATATTCATGACCATGGCATTCAAGATAAGTAGGTAGTGAAGTTAAAGACCCCCACCCCCAAGGTAGTTTAAATATCTTTAGCTTTTATTTTATAAGGTAACCCCATCCCCTGTATCCCCTTCCCAATGGGAAGGGGAAGAAATTAAAAAGAGGGGCTGACGCCCCTCTTAGACTGCCTATTTTAATGATATCTCGTTTTCTTGAGTATGTTTGCTTTTAGCTAATCTTGGATAATCCACAGATGTACTCCATTTTCTTCTTAAAGTTATCACGCAACTGTTGATCAGTCCCATTCCGGAGTCTAGCAACATAATCTTTAAACTCGTGCACTAGCTGTTGATGGAAGAGTTTCCGATTGATCACAAGCCCTTTTCTATCGTCTGTGTATTTAACCAAAGGCATAGTATCAACACGGACTTTGGAGCTACCTTTAACTTCCGCTTGGTGCAAAATGCCACAGCGAATATCGTTGTAGAACTTTTTCGCCTGGTCTTCCGTAAAGCCAAACGAAGTCTTAGTTAGAAAACGGACAAAGAATGTCTCAGAGCATCTCCGAGGAGTTTCGGCAACTCCTTCGTGAAATTGTTGGAGTGTTTCAATCAAGAGACAGTCTAGAGCTAGAACTGCAAATCCAGCGTAAGTGTAGCCTTCGATGTAAGAAACGAACTTTAAGAAACGCCCAAAGATGCGGTCCTCAAAGATGTCTATTGCCGTCTGCCATTCACTTTCGGCAGAAAAGGTTAGTCTTTTGTAGTCAGCGTCAGTATATTGTGGTGAAATGCGCATTGGCTATGAAAGCTCCTTTGCCTGTAGGTCAACAGACTTAAGATATTCTTCAGCTCCCTTGTAAAAGCCAAATATAGCGGTTGCAAGCCTAAAAAGAGCTTCGGTGCTAAGACTCTTGTCGCATTCTAGGCGGGCTGCGAGTCTCACAGCTAATCGCTTGACTACAACATCGTCCTCCCGCTTAGTATCAGCACCAATACGGTTAATGACACGGACAGCACACGTTAGTTTGTCTTCCTCCTCCTGTGTCATAGCATCCATGTTGACTACGTTAGCTTTCATCCAGTTTTCGCATGCATTCGCTCTCGTTAGATTGATAAAAGTCACCTGTGCTCTACCTATGCCTCCTGGCGTTGTCTTTCCAGTCGCATTCATCGTGGCGGACATAGCGATGGCTTGGTTATATGAACCCATGATGTCCCAAATTTCAAGCCTTCCGTTTTCTTCCAGATAACTCCTAGTGAAGAAGCTAGCTGGTATGGTGAATTTGTCTGTTTTGAACTTCTTTGAACATCCTAGGGCAAATGCAAATAACTCCATGCGTAGTGAGGTCATCTCGTTTCTAAATAGCGTGGGGTCAACTGATAAGAACGATTGGTCAACTTCCGCAATGGACTTGAAGTAAGTATCCAATACGATAGACCAACCGTCTATGCCAAGTATGATTGCATGAAATATCGTGGAGTCGTAGAACTGTCTACAACACTCCTCAATACTGAGCTTAGGTTTCCGACTGGATAATCCCATTAGCACCTCCTGTCAGTGGTATTTTACTACCTTTGTGTCAACCTATTATATCACTTTATGTTATACTCTTTAATACCTCCTCCAACACTCCCTGCCACTCCTTTCCCAGCCGTTTGAGGTTTAGGCTGAGCTGGCTGGTGCCCATCCTGACGCCATCGGGGAAACTGAGTGCCCGTTGCTGTAGGGTGAATTTCACACCCTCAAATAGCCTTGCTACAATCTGCCCATCCTCAATGGATATAGATTCAATGCCTGCCTTAGCCGCCAGAACCTTAATCTTGACTGCGTAGAGCAGGTTTTCTACTTCTATAGGCAAAGAGCCAAAGCGGTCGCTGAACTCCTGAGCCATTTCTTCTACCTGCTCGGGTCTATCCAGCTTCGCTAGGCTCTGGTACAGGCTCAGTCTGGTGTCAATGTCAGCGACATATTCCTCGGGGATATAGGCTGCTAGCGGCAGGTCTAGGCTGGGGGGTGGCAGGCGGGAGGGTCTAACTTTCTCCGGAACGCCAGCCTGTTTTGCCTTCTGCTCCTCTATCGCCTCAGCCAGCAGCCGGCAGTAAAGGCTGAAGCCAACAACGCTGATAAATCCGCTCTGCCTTACCCCGAGCAAGGTTCCCGCCCCCCTAATCTCAAGGTCTTTCATGGCAATACCAAAGCCAGCCCCAAGCTCGGTGGCTTCAAATATGGTCTTTAGTCGCTTCTTAGCCGTCGGGGTCAACTGTTTTCCCCCCTCATAGAGAAAATAGGCGTAGGCAAGATTGGCACCCCGCCCGACCCGACCCCTTAGCTGGTATAGTTGAGTCAGACCGAACTTGTCCGCTTTGTTGACAATCAGGGTATTAACATTGGGCATATCCAGCCCTGATTCAATGATGGTAGTGCACACCAGGATGTCGTTCTTGCCTCGGGCAAAGTCAGCCATCACCATCTCCAGCTCTACCTCCGGCATCTGACCGTGGGCGACGGCAATCTTAGCCTCAGGTATTAGCGCCTGGAGCTTGCTGGCGACATAGGCTATGCTTTGAACCCGGTTGTGGACAAAGAAGACCTGCCCGTTGCGTTCCAGCTCCCTGAGAATAGCCTCCCGGATTAGCCGCTGGTCATATTCGGCAACATAGGTTTTGATGGGGAGGCGTTGCTCAGGTGGGGTCTCCATAGTGCTCATATCCCTTACCCCCACCAGGGACATGTGAAGGGTGCGGGGGATTGGGGTGGCACTCAGGGTCAGGACATCTACCTCCTGCCTCATTTTTTTAAGGTGCTCTTTATGGGCGACACCAAAGCGCTGCTCCTCATCAATTATTAGCAGCCCCAAATTTTTGAATACCACGTCCTTTTGTAGCAAGCGGTGAGTTCCAATGCAGATGTCCACACTGCCGCCGGCTAACCCCTCAAGGATAGCCTGTTGCTCCCTGGGTGTCTTAAATCGGCTCAAAACCTCAATTCTCACCGGGAAGGCGTCCAGCCTCTGGCTGAAGGTGGCAAAGTGCTGTTGAGCCAGCACGGTGGTTGGCACCAGCACTGCTACCTGTTTATTGTCCATCACTGCCTTGAAGGCGGCACGAATAGCGACCTCGGTTTTGCCGTAGCCAACATCCCCGCAGACCAGCCTGTCCATGGGCTTGGCTTTTTCCATATCCCCTTTTACCTCTCCCTGAACCTCTATCTGGTCTGGGGTCTCAACATAGGGGAAGGAAGCTTCTAGCTCCTGCTGCCATACGGTATCACGGGAGAAGGCAAAACCGGGGATGACCTCTCGGGTGGCGTAAAGGGCTAGTAACTCCTGGGCAACATCCTCCACCGATTCCTTGACCCTCTGCTTGGTTCGTATCCATTCCTGAGTCCCCAGTCGGTTCAGAGTCGGTGGCTGGTCACCAGCGCCTATGTAGCGATTGACCCGGTCTATCTGGTCGGTAGGGACATAGAGCTTATCGCCGGCGGCATAGTGTAAAACCAGGTATTCCTTTTCGCTGCCCTCGGTGCTCATCTTAGTAACCCCGGCAAACTTGGCAATCCCATGCTCAACGTGGACTACATAGTCGCCCGGGGCAAATTCAATGACGAACTTGTGGTGTGGCACCGGTCTTCTTTTGACCAGCCGCCGTTGCTTAATAAAGCCGAAGACTTCGGCATCGGTAAACAGGTGGGTTTCATTGTTCATCACCCAGCCTTCAGCCAGTAAGCCCTGGACCAGGGTTAGTGAGCCGGGCGGGAGTATTTGCTCTATTTCAGTAGTGGGCGAAGCAATAATATCCTCCTGACCCAATAGCTCAGACAGTCGGCTAGCTTGGTGGCTAATGATTATCAGCCGTTTTTTTTGCTCAAGTAGCTGCTTTGCCTTTTTGATGAACGCCGGCAGCTGTCCTGCATAGCTTGAAGCAACGGTGAAGTTTAGCTGGTAGGGATGCTCATCCTCGCCAATACCCCAGGCGGTGAGCATCAGGCACGGCTTTTGTCTTATTCTTGGCTCCAGCTCTTTCCAGGTGAAATATGGTCTGGGGAAATTATGCGGCAGCTCTCCCCGTTCTAACTTTTCGTTGCGCAGTTCACTGGCTTGAGCATCTAGCTCATCCATTGCCTGTTCAATGCTCGTCGGCTCATCAAGGACTAAAAGGCAGGCTGGGGGTAGGAAGTTGAGGAGGCTATCTTTTTTGTTGCTCAGCAGCGGGGTTAGCAGTTCTGTGGCCGGACCAATGGCTATGGATGATACCGGAGTTAGTGACCGCTGGCTTGCCGGGTCGAAGGTTCGGATGCTTTCTATGGTGTTGCCGAAGAACTCAAGCCTGACTGGCAGGTCGCTGGTGGGCAGGTAGATGTCAATGATGCCGCCGCGATGACTTATGGTTCCTGGCATTTCCACGATGTTTTCCATCCTGTAGCCCATGGCTTGCCATTTTCTTAGTAGGTAGAATGGCTCAATATCCATCCCTTGTTTTATTGTGTGGCAGGTAGAGATGAAATCGCTATATGATGTTGTCTTCTGCATTATGGCTGGGGCGGAGGCAATAACCAAGGGTGCACCGGTCGCTCCATTTATATTTGCCAAAGCTGATAGCACCTGTACCCTTTCCTGCTCGGTGGAGGTATCTGAGGCAATGTGCTCGTAGGGCAGGGCATCAGGCTCGGGGAGGAGCTTTACCTGGCTGGAGTTGCCCCAGGTCAACAGTTGTTCATAGAGCCTTCGGCATTTTTCTGGTTGTGCTGTAACCACTACCATAGGTAGTCGCAGAGACCGATATAGAGCAGCTATGAAGTAGGGTTTAGCCGCATCGAGCACTGCTGCCTTGGCGGTTCCATTTTGTTGTTTAAGCTCTTCTACTAGCTGGCGGTAAGCGGGCATCTCTTCAATGAGATGCAGTAATTGAGTCAGGTTCAACTTCATCCTCCCCAAACACCACTAGGGCTAGCCGAGACGGTCTAGCCCTGCCAGAGAATTCTAGCACAGGAGGGGGTATGGGGCAATTAAGAGATTGTCTAGCAACCTATCCCCTTTATCCCCTTCCCCTTAATAAGGGAAGGGGATAAAGGGGATAGGGTTAATAAGTAATCTCCAAATTAATCTCCTTGTCCAACCTGCCCGAGCTTGCTATAATGAAGCAAATTTATGTGGGCGGTAAATGGATAAATCTGTGGTGTCATATCACCGAATAGTGGCTAAGTTTGGCACCAGCCTGCTTACCGGCGGCAGCGACCACTTGGACCGGAATATAATGGCAAACTTGGTGAATCAGGTGGCGCAACTGCATAAGCAGAGGCTGGAGGTGATTATAGTTTCCTCTGGGGCTATAGCCTCGGGCAGGCATAAACTGGGGCTAACTAAAAAGCTTAAAGGTATTCCCTTTAAGCAGGTGCTAGCTTCAGTGGGGCAGCATCGTTTGATGAGCCTCTATGAGCAACTGTTCAGTCAGTATGATATCACCGTGGCTCAGGCCTTACTTGCCAAGGCTGACCTTCTGGACAGGGCTGGTTATCTAAACGCCCGCAATACCCTTCTGGCTCTGCTGGAGTTGGGGGTGTTATGTATTGTCAATGAAAACGATGTGGTGGCAGTGGATGAGCTTCAGGAGGCTGTATTTGGCGATAATGATAATCTTTCAGCTATGGTGGCTAATCTGATTGATGCCGACCTGCTGCTAATTCTTACCGATACTGCCGGGCTATATACCGCCGACCCCCACTGCGACCCCCATGCTCGCCTTATTTCTGAGGTGGAGAGGATAGACTCAGAGATTGAGCAGCTGGCGGCTGATACTCCCAGCCGCCTGGGCACCGGGGGCATGATTACCAAGATAGAGGCAGCCAAGCTGGCTACCGCCTCCGGGGTGACGGTGGTTATCGCTGATGGCAGGGAGCCAGATATTATTTTACGGCTGGCAAGCGGTGAGGCTATAGGTACCTGTTTCTTGCCAATTACCAACAAGCTGGAGAGCCGCAAGCGCTGGATGCTCAGCGGTCTGTCCACTAAGGGGAAGCTGGTGGTAGATTCAGGAGCTGCCTTGGCGTTAAAAAAGCAGAAGCGGAGCCTGCTGGCAGCCGGCATAAAAAGCATTGACGGGCAGTTTCAGCGGGGTGATATAGTAAATATCTATGACCCCGAGGGGTCTCGCATTGGCTGCGGCATAACCAACTATAGCTCGGCTGATATTGTGGTAATTAAAGGAGCTCACTCCAACAAGATTGCCAGTCTTCTTGGCTATGACTACGGCTCAGAGGTAGTGCACCGAAATAATTTGGTAATGCTCTAGAAAGAGAGGTCAAAGTGGGTCTAGGTAAACTCTATGATTTTTATGATGGAAAGTTTATTGTTAATGTTAGTTACCAGCTCCAAGATAAATCAGAAGCCAGCTGGTGGGGAGAGTTTGTACCTACAGAATATAATGGGCAGCTTGGGGACGGTGTTGGTTATCTAATTGAATTAGAGGATGGGCGCCGGGGCCGGTGCTCTCTTAAAAAGCAGGTTAACCGGGTAGTTAATAGTGTTCCTGCACTCTATCACTATCATTTTAAAGGGCTTGGACTGCTTAAATAAAGGTAACCAAATAACTTGTGGTATTATAAGTTTAGCGGGGAGGTGGGTTATGGATGAATTAAAGACTAATGTCCTTTATTTCGGCGATAATCTGGAAATTCTGCGTAAATACATCCCTGACAACTCTATTGACCTCATCTACCTAGACCCGCCGTTTAATAGCAAAAAGGACTATAACATCCTGTTCAAGGAAAATGGTGGGGTTGAGTCTGAAGCCCAGATAAAAGCCTTCACCGATACCTGGCACTGGACGCAGACAGCAGCGAACACCCTCCGAGATATTGAAATGGACGCACCAGAAAAGGTAAGTAGGCTAATTCGTGCCCTTTACGATGCTATAGGTGGTAACGATGTTATGGCATATCTGGTGATGATGACTATCCGGTTAGTGGAACTCCACCGAGTATTAAAGCCCACCGGCTCACTGTATCTCCACTGCGACCCCACCGCCAGCCACTACCTAAAGCTGGTGCTAGACCAGATATTCGGTACAACTAATTTTAGGAATGAAATAGTTTGGTGCTACGAGGGACGAGAACTTTCAAAAACTAGATGGAATCGAAAGCACGATACAATCTTTCTTTACACAAAAGGTAAAAAGTGGACATTTAATTGGCAAACAGTAATGGAAGCTTTACGCCAAAGTTCCAGAGAAGCTTTAGCTAGATATGAAGATGAACAAGGAAAGAAATTTATTCTTAGATATAAAAAGGGCGGTGGTTTTGCTCCACTCAATAAAGAAGGAGCCGATACATATCGACAATATGTACCAGAGGGTGTACCGCCACGTGACTGGATGATTATAGATTATGCTCGAAAAAGTGAAAGATTAGGTTATGAGACCCAGAAACCCCTTGAACTATTGGAGCGCATCGTCAAGGCCAGCTCTAATGAGGGGGATGTTGTCCTTGACCCATTTTGCGGCTGTGGTACGGCAGTAGTGGCGGCTCACAAACTAAATAGACGCTGGATTGGCATTGATATTACCCATCTAGCTATAAACCTGATGCGTAACCGCCTGAAAGACAGCTTCCCCGGCATCCAGCTTGAGGTCGTTGGTGAGCCTAAAGACCTGTCTGGCGCTAAGGCTCTGGCTCATCAAGATAGGTATCAGTTCCAGTGGTGGGCGCTGGGTCTGATTGGCGCCCGACCCCTCGGCGAGAAAAAGAAGGGTGCTGATAAAGGGATTGACGGCGTCATTCACTTTATAGACGAGCCAAGTGGCAAGCCCAAACGGGTTGTGGTTCAGGTAAAGAGCGGGCATGTCAGGGTGAACGCGGTTCGGGAACTCAAAGCGGTAGCTGCCAATGATGCCATCGGTGTCCTTATCACTCTTGAGCCACCTACCAGCCCAATGAAGGTTGAGGCGGTGGCTGCTGGCTATTACCATTCCCCAATCTATGACAGGGACTATCCCAAGATACAGATATTGACCATAGAGGAACTATTGCATGGCAAGACGGTTGACATGCCACCCCAGACCCAAACCAGCGTAACCTTTGCTAAAGCCCCGAAGGTCTCTCAAAAGGAAGGGGAGCAATTACGGCAACTATGAAATACGGCCAAATTGCTGAGAGCCAGAAAATTAACTATGCCATCTATCAGTGCTTTGAGCACTTGTGCTGCGAAGACCAACAAAGGTTTGTAAAGAAGTTTCGCGAGCAACTCCACGACTCCGACCAGATAATGCATACCTTCAGGGAGCTTATTCTGGGAGCTTATCTTAGCTCAAGGGGTTTCCGAGTAAGGCATGAATATTTGGTGGAGAGCAAAACCCCTGATTGGTGCATCTTGGATAACAGGTCGGCGGTGGTAGGCATCGCTGAGTTGGTGAACTTCCACATAGATGCAATCACAGAGAGCAAGATAGCTAAACAAATTCAGGCTAAAGGTATAGCAGTATATTGGGGAGACCCAAATAAGAATAATGTTCGCCTTTATTACTGTATTTGGGACAAGATGCAAAAATATCAAGCCTTGATTGAAAAGCTAAGAGTACCTTACATCATAGGCGTATTTCCGGACTTTAAAATAGTGGTGGATATCGAAGAACTTCGTGCTTGTCTTTACCCCACTGATACTGGACTTTTCCAGATGTATCAGCATGTCAGCGGGGTTCTTTATTTTGAAGAAAACGCTGGGCGATACTTGTTCAGATACGAGCAGAACCCCAATGCGCTGAGAGATTTACTTGGTGGCGTTTTCTCACTTGTACTGGAGCAAGGGAGTCAAAGAGGGGCTTCGCCCCTCTTATAAAAAATACTTCCCCTTCCCCTTATCGAGGGGAAGGGGATACAGGGGATGGGGTTAATAAAAATGAAATCAGCAATTAAAGAACTGGAAGAGAAGGCTAGGGCGGCGAAGGCAGCTTCCCGGCGCCTGGCTTACCTCTCTACTGAGGTCAAGAATAAAGCTTTACATAATATTTCTGATGACCTGCTGGCTAAGACGGATGAGATACTGGCTGCCAATCAGATTGACTACCATAAGGCTCATGTCTCAGGGATGAACGCCGCCATGCTTGACAGGCTGATGCTTGACTCCAGTCGTCTTGAGGCGATAGCCAAGGATGTGCTGGCGGTGGCGGCACTGCCTGACCCTGTGGGTGAGGTGTTTGATATGCGCACCCTGCCCAACGGCTTGCAGCTCGGCAGGAAACGGGTGCCATTGGGGGTAATTGGCACCATCTATGAGAGCCGACCTAATGTTACTATAGACATCTCTGTCCTTTGCTTGAAGTCGGGTAATGCCATTATCCTGAGGGGTGGCAGGGAAGCGATTAACTCCAACACCGCCTTAGCCAGGGTAGTTCAGGATGCTGCTACCAGCGCCGGCATTCCCGATGGGGCGGTGCAGTTTATTGAAAATACTGACCGGGCATTAGTCAACCAGATGCTCAAGATGCGCAACTTTATTGACCTGATTGTTCCCCGGGGTGGTGCTGGTCTGATAAAGCTAGTTACCGAAAATGCCACCATGCCGGTGGTTTCAGGCGGGGTTGGTGTTTGCCATACCTATGTAGACAAGAGCGCTGATGTGAACAAGGCGGTGGCTATTGCCTTTAATGCCAAGGTGCAGCGCCCCACCGTTTGTAACGCCTTGGATTGCCTTTTGGTTCATGCTGATATTGCCAAGCGTTGCCTCCCTGTGGTGGCGGCGGAGTGGGCGAAGGCTGGGGTGGAGATGCGCTGCGATAAGCGAGCTCTGGCTATCCTTAAGTCAGGCACTTCTTTGAAGCTGACGCCAGCTACCGATGAGGATTGGGGTAAGGAGTTTCTCTCTCTGGTGGCAGCAGTTAAGGTGGTCGATTCTCTGGATGAAGCCCTGGAGCATATTGAACGCTATGGTTCGGGGCATTCTGAGGCTATTATCACCGAGGAATACGGGGCAGCCATGCGCTTTCTTAACGAGGTGGATGCTGCCTGCGTCTATGTCAATGCCAGCACCCGTTTTACCGACGGTGGTCAGTTTGGCTTGGGGGCTGAGGTCGGCATTAGTACCCAGAAATTTCATGCCCGCGGTCCGTTAGGGCTAAGGGAGCTAACCAGCTATAAGTGGATTATCTTCGGCAGCGGGCAGGTAAGACCTTAGATACCTTTCTCCGCTGTTTGTAAGGCAGCCTGTTGAACTTCAAACAGCTCTTTGATGCCCTTTTCCGCCAATGATAGCAGGGAATCAATGGTTTCCTTGGAGAAGGGCTTACCTTCAGCTGTGCCCTGAATCTCAACAAACTTACCCTGGCTGGTCATTACCACATTGAAGTCAACCTCAGCAGCACAGTCTTCATCGTAACACAGGTCTAATAGCTGGTAACTGTGCACAATGCCGACGCTGATGGCAGCTACGGCACTCTTTAGCGGTATCGATGATATTACCCCCATATTAGCCAGGGTTTGGAGTGCCTGATGCAAGGCTACATAGGAGCCGGTAATCGCCGCCGTCCTGGTGCCGCCATCTGCCTGCAATACATCGCAATCTACAATTAATGTTCTTTCCCCCAGGGCACCGAGGTCGGTTATGGCTCGCAGCGAGCGTCCGATGAGGCGTTGGATTTCCTGGCTTCTACCGGCAACCCTGCCCAGCGATGCTTCACGGGGGGTGCGACTGGCAGTGGACCGGGGTAGCATACCATATTCAGCCGTAATCCAGCCGCTACCCCCTCCTCTGAGGAAGCTTGGCACCTTCTCGTCAACGCTAACCGAGCACAGCACTACGGTCTTCCCCAGTTCTATCAGCGCTGAGCCTTCAGCAAAGCTCTGAAAACCGGGGCTTATTTTTACCGGTCTTAGCTTGTCATAGGCACGCCCGTCAGCCCGTTTCACCTGAAACTCCTCCTTTGACGTATGTCAGAGTATAGCATTGCTCGGTGGTAATGACAATTCTATCTACCTTACCCCCTCGTTCCCCCTCATGCAAAGACTATATCTACCTATCTTGGAGAGGGGGAAGATTTTATAAAGAGGGGCTAACGCCCCTCTTAAACACCCCTTCCTTAACAGATAACTAGGTTGTATACTCTTAGCAAGGCGTTATAGGGGAGGTCAAAAATGGAAAGCATATGGAATACAGTCGTTACTATACTAGCTACTGGAGTAGTAATTTATGGAGGCTAGTTCCTTACAGATTTTTTACAAGGCAAAAGGGAGACTCAAAGGCAAAAACTCGAAAAAGAGCGTGAGGTAAGAGATGCTAGAAGACAATACCGCGAAAATATAGTCACACCAGTTAGGGACGCATTAGGTAAAATTCAAGCCAACTTGGTGTGGCGTGACTACATAGATGTAATAATCAATGCTGAGGAGTATGGTAGTTCACTAAAACCTGAAACGCTAAAAGACAGAGAAATGTTAGAGCAACTTGAGCATGAGAGAGAAATTAAGAAAATGCGTGTAACGCTTACAGAATTACTGCCTTTGGCTGCCGCTATCACCAACGAAGAAGCAAGAAAGGCTGTAGAACAAGCTCTTGTAGGTTCTGTGCTAACTCAGGAGACGAAAGAGATACTTGGCATGACTGAGGAAGACGTAAAGCAAAAAGTTAAACTGGCATACCAGAAGTTAGAAGATTTTGTAACATTAGCTGACTGAAGGACGAGATAAACTACCATGAATATCAGCGGTGAAATTACTGGTCTGATAAATGAAATCAAAGGTGATAAGACCCATGGCGCCAGCCAGTTAGCCAGGCAGGCGGTGAAGGTATTGAAGGTTGCTGCCGAGCACAGCCGGGCAGATAGCGTTGAGCAATTCCTGCTGGAGTTGAACAGGGTGGGGGAGAGGTTAATGGCTGCCCGCCCGGCTATGGCGCCAATATTTAATATCGTCAGTCGTTTTTTGGAGGCTGTGTCTGAAGTTTCAACTGACGCGGGTCTGGATTCAATTAAGAGCTTAGCCATTTCTAAGGCTGGTGAATTAGCTAACGATTCGTTGCAGGCTATAGCTCAGATTGTGAACCATGGCGCTAAGCTGATTACTGATAGCGATAGGATAATGACTCATAGCTATAGCTCGACGGTGATGGCAGTGTTAAAGGAAGCGTTTGCCAAACATAAGCATATTGAAATAATCGCTACCCGCTCAGGTCCGGGTCGCACCGGCGAAAGGATTGCCCAAGAGCTTGGGCGCTCGGGATTACCAGTTACCTTTATTGATGACGCTGCCATGGGGCTTTATATAGCAGTGGCGAGTAAGGTGATGGTTGGTGCCGACAGAGTTTGTGCCGATGGCGACATTATCAATGGAATAGGAACCTACCAGCTAGCCTTGGCGGCTGAGAAAGCCAGCATCCCCTTCTATGTTTTGTGCGAGACGCTTAAGTTTGACCTCAGGCTAAAAAGTGGTGAGGTTGATTTGGAGGAAAAGGAGCCGTCTGAGATTGTTGAACCGGGGGCATTACCACCCGGGGTCAGGGTTAAGAACCCTTACTTCGACATTACCCCGCTGGAGCTGGTTACCGGGGTAGTTACTGAAAGTGGTTTACTTACACCGAGACAAGTTATTGATTATATGGAAAAGCAGTGAGCAAAAGGTGACTAGCTCTTATATACCCGGGCTAATGTTTCCTTGAGCTTGGGCACGGTGTCAAAGTTACCTATTTCTTCACGCTTTATCCACCTTGCCTCTTTGTGCTCCCAGTCAATCTTGACTTTGTCCCTGTCTTTTATGTGAAAAAGATAGGGGTGAACCACCCATCTAACCCCCAGCCGCTTATCTTCAATGGGTAGCGGTCTGCCCTTTCTTATCAATTCAACGTCTTCCCGGGATAGGCTGGTCTCCTCTTCTATCTCTATCAGGGCTTGCTCATCGGCGGAGGTCTCTATATAGCCACTAACCCCTGCCCACTTTCCCTGATAGCTACCAACCTGCCCACTGCGACGCAGGATGAGTATCTCATTTTCCGATTCCAGAAAGCAGGTAACAACCTGTTTTTCCTGTAGCATAACCCATCCCTATTTTAAGCTTAAAAGGTACTCTTTCAGCCAGCTTAGGGCTGCCTCGGCAGCGCTTTGCTTATTTTGCTCCCGGTCTCCGTGGAAGATGTGCTTTCGGCTATAGGTTCCCGCCCTGTGGGATAATCCAATATAGAATAGCCCCACTGGTTTCCCCGGGGTAGCCCCGCCCGGTCCAGCAATGCCGGTATCAGCCAGGCATATATCGGCGGCTAACGTCTTTCTGCCACCCTGTGCCATCTCCTCAGCTACCTGGGGGCTCACCGCGCCATATCGGTTGATGGTGTCCTCTCTCACTCCCGCCACTTTAATCTTGACCTCATTGCTGTAGGCGGTAATTGAGCCCTTATAGTAGTCTGAGCTACCGGGGACATTGGTTATCCGGTGGGATATTAGCCCGCCACTGGCTGATTCAACTACCCCCAGGGTTAACCCCTTCTGCCGAAGCAGATTGCCGATTTCTTGCTCCAGGCTCATATGAACCTTTCCATCAAGCTGTAGATTGTCTCTTCATCTACCTGGTTACCATCGTTGCTTAGTTTTTTAATCGCATGCTCCACTGTGCTATGCTTGCGCGAGTTATACAGGTCGTCCAGTTGGTTGTATATGCCCACCCTTCTGCCCACCCGGAAGTTGTGCTTCTCTTCAGGTGATAGGGACTGGAACCTGGCTATGGAAGCCAGCATTTTCTCCTTGTCTTCAGGCAGCTTCCCCTCAATCTCCTGAAGCAGGTTGGTAAGATGGTCACTGACAAAGTATGGGTGACAGTCAAGGTGTTCAATAAATAATTTTTCCTCTTCTATAATCTCCTCGTCTGTAGCCCGAATAAAATTGCCAATCTTAACCTCGTCATATAAAGGCATGCCTTGCTTAATGGTTAAGGTTCTAACTCTGATGAAGTCGGGGTCTATCTGGTTTAATACCCTGGCGGTCTCAATGGTGTGCTCCTGCCACATCTTCTTCCCGCCCAAGCCAAGGACGACATATTCACATAGTGAGATGCCTGACTCTACTATCTTTTTCCCTCCGGCAATGTGTTCAGCAGCAGTAACCCCCTTATCCATAAATTGAAGTAGCGGGTCATAGCCTGATTCCAGCCCGATATGCAGTCGGGAAAGCCCAGCCTGGCGCAGTTGTACCAGCTCCGCCAGTTTCTTTTTGGCTGCTGTCTTTGACCTGCCATAGGAGGTCACGCGGGTGATGCTGGGCAAGGTTTGCTTCAAGAATTTTATCACTTCAACAAGCTCATTGGTTCTTATAATCAGGCTGTTGGCGTCTTGAAGGAAAGCGCTGGTGCCGCCAGCGTAGAGCCACAGGGCGACATTGAAATAGGCTTCATTTGGTAGGTTATTAAGGATGGCGCCCGCCACCTCTTTTACCCTGCCCCCGTCGCCGGATTTCAAGGAAATCTCCTTTAGCTTGTCCTGTATTGCCTTGGCAGTCAATATATCCTGCTTTACCTCTTCCACCGACCTCAGCTCAAATTTTTTCCCCTTGTAGATATGACAGAACTTGCACCGGGTCCATGGGCAGTTCCTGGTTACCCTGATGAGCAGGGAATAAGCCTCACTCGGTGGTCTAATTGGTCCTAATTCAAAAGAGTCTGGTAGCATTTGTTTTTTTATATATAGCTGAGGACATGTTTCTTGATGAATTCAAAGTTGAGCTTTACCCTTTCCCTACCGACTAAGATGTCCATATGACCGGGAAGCAGGTACTCTATTTCTAGTTGTGATAGCTTCTCTATAGACTGCCTAAGCTCGTCGGCACTGCCACCGGGCAAGTCAACCCGCCCGGTATTTTGATTGAAAATGACGTCTCCACAAATCAGGATTTTCTCACTCTGGCAGTAAAAGCAGATGCTATCAGGGGAGTGCCCCGGGGAGGGGATGAGCTCAAACTGCATTTTGCCAGCATTCAGCTTGTCATAATCAAGTAATTCATCCTCGGTGAACTCCACGGCGGGAACGCCAAAGAATCTTGATGTCTGGATAACAGTTGCCTGCCAGAAATCTTTTTGTAACGGGTGGGGGAGGATTTTAGCCCCCGAGACTTTCTTGAAGGCTTCATTTGCCCAGCAGTGGTCACCGTGCAAGTGGGTATTAGTGATAATATCAATTTCTTTAGGGTCAATGCCATCCCGCTCCAAATCCTGGACTAGCTCTGGCAGGAACTGAGTAAGCCCGGGGTCGATGATAATGCTGAGGTCATCCTTAATCACATAGGTATTGCAGTCCATCATTCCCTTTTCTGGGTAGAAGTATAGATTTTTTGTCAGCCTCATGTTATTATTCCTTTTGCTATATTGACTTAAGCCAGCCAATGTTCCATTATATATGAACAGTAGGCTAAAATAAAATGCAATGACTATATAAAAGGAGGTTTTATTATGGCAGCCTTAGCCTGGATTGTTGGTACCATTGGTGGGCTGTGCATGGTGATGGGCATTGTTACTGCCACCGAGGTAATTCCGATGTTCGGTGCCGAACTTACCTGGATGTTCTGGTTTGTGCTGTCGGCAATTCTTTTCTTAGCCAGTATCGCCTTTGCTTTGGGGGGTCGCGGTGAGGATTAATCACCAAGCTTATGGGTTTTAAGGCGTCGGGTAAGGGCAGGGTGTTAAGCCTTTTTCCGTCGGCGGCGCCAGTAGATAATGCCAACTACAGTTCCCCAGATGGGGATGAAGATTAGCAGCCAGATAGCGAGAGTGCCAAGCCATTGCCCGAAGATAACAATCCCCCTGACCGCGGACTTGAGTGCTTCTAATGCGCTCCAGCCGGCGTGAACCAATGGTTTAGCCGTAGCCTGGGGCTCCAGTTGCACCGAAATCCGGCTCATTGATGAGGTTCGCTCTAGATATTGCATTCTGCCCTTGATTTGCTCTATCTCCTGGCGCACCCGGGACAGACTTTCATAAATTTTGAGGATGTCCTCCACATCCGTGGCTTTTTCCAGGAGGGCGAGGTATTGTTTTTCGGTTGCCTCGGCGTTGTTGAGCCTTGACTGGAGGTCAATGTACTCCTCGGTAACATCCTGGCTTGAGGTGCGCTCTGATTTTACCCTTACTGCTAGGTTTCTTAGCTCGGTAAGTGCCTGGTCAAACTTTTCATCAGCCACCCGGATAGAAATCCACCCCCTCATCTCCTCTTCCTCCCCCGAAATCTGTGATGATGCCACATAGCCATCAAACCTTACCGCAAGCTGGGCGATATCATCGCGGGTGTGAATTATATCTTCTACCACCAGTGCCATGTCCCCGGTGCGGACTATCATCCGCTCCTCGGTTGGGGACAAAGCTGTTGGGGCAAAAGCCTTGTCCTCTCCCAGCATTGGTGGCATTGGTGCTACTCCTTCATTTTCTGGTGCTCTGGCGCAGGAAACCGGCACCAGCAGTAATACAACCAGCGCCAGTCCAATTATCAGCCTTTTCATAAGATACTCTCCTACTTATTATCCATACTCTACTATACTATAACGCTGAGGGAATGAAAAGGTTAGGAGTGTTTGCTTTTTATCTTCACCCACAGCCTCTGCCCATCGGTGATGAATTCTATGGTGTGGTGTTCGTCAGTTTTGGCATCATAAGTTAGGTATATATTTTCTGCGCCTAATTTTTCCTCCAGCCTCTGCACAACCTCGGCGCTGGGGTGACCAAAGGGGTTGTCTTTGCCTGCTGAGATGACCGCTACGCGGGGGTTAACCACCGCCAGAAATTCCGGGGTGGTGGATGTCTCTGAGCCGTGGTGGGCAACCTTGAGTACAGTGCTGGCTAGGTCGGCTCGCTGCTTGATGAGCTCAAATTCTGCCTCTTGCATTATATCGGCGGTGAGCAGGAAGCTCACCCTGTCCAGGCTCAAGCGTAATACTACCCCATTATTGTCTATATCGGACCCGGTGCCGGTTATCTGAGGCGTTTGGGGGTTGAGCACTCTTAGCACTACTGCCTGGCCTAAGTCTATCTGCTGTCCAGCTTGGGCTAGGGTGCACTTAATACCCTTTTCCTCAAGCAACCTGAGCCATTCTTCACATAAGGGCGACTCATAATCTAAATCGGGATAAAGCACCTGCTCCACCTTGTACCGGTTTAGAACCTCTACTAGTCCGGCGATGTGGTCAGAGTGGGGGTGAGTCAATATCACCAGTTCTATGGTTCTGTCCCAGAAGGGCATCTTATCGCCCAGCTCCAGGCTTAGGGCTTGGGGGCTGGGTCCACCATCAACCAGAATCTGCTGGTTTCCTTTTTGAATCAGTATGGCATCACCCTCGCCAACATTGAGAAAGCTTACGTGGAGATTATTATCGGGCATAGTGGCAGCGGCGACCGATGCCAGAATAGCTAGCACCAACAGGGGTGGGATAATCCATCTCTTGGGTAGTTGAGAGGCAAGGTTGAAGGATTTACTCGCCCTTGACTTTAGCCGGGTTGTAGCTTGGGATACCCAGTTGCCCAATCTGCTTCTGTTGCTGCCGAGCCAGATAGTTGCGGCAAGGACTAGATAGTAAACCACTATCAGGGCAGGGTCAACCGAGCCCACCTCAATGGATGATAGATGGAGAGAAGCAAAGCCATTTACTATAAGCAGCATATATGAAGTGAACAGCCAGGCAAGCCAGCCTATAACCTGGGCGATGGGCAGAGCAAAAAGCCCGATTAGTCCAGCCAGAGCCCCGGCGACAATGATACCGGGCAAAGCCAGCAGAGCAAGAAAGGTAGCCAGGGGGCCAACTAATGAAACAATGCCGAAATAGTGGGCAATGAGTGGCCACACAGCTATGGTGGCGGCTAAGGTTACACTGAAGCTGTCAGTAGTAATACTGGCTAAGGATACGCCGATTCCCTTTTCCCCCATGGCAGCGTTAACTGCTTTTCTCCCCACGGTCTGGAGGGGAGGGGCGATGAAGATTAAGCCAGCCATGGCCAGAAAGCTCAACTGGAAGGAGGCATCCCACAGGATTTGGGGGTTAATGCCTACCATTATGGCAGCAGCGAAGGCTAGGGAGGTGATGGCAGTGCGCTGCCTGCCCAGAAGCTCGGCGGTGAGGAACAGGCTAGCCATAATCGCCCCTCGGACTACCGGTGGATACATCCCGGTGATTAAGGCATAGAGCCAGATGGTGCCCAGTGCTAGCCAGAGGTAAATATGGCGCCTCTTGCCAAAAAGCCATATCCCGATGCTGAGCAACATACCAGCCACGATACTGAGGTTGATACCTGATATAGCTAGTATGTGAGCAGTGCCAGTGCGAACAAAGTCGTCTTTAATTGACGCCGGAATATTATATCGAATGCCCAGGATAATACCTTGGGCAAGCGATGCCTGTGGTTCGGGCAGAACCTTAGCCAGGGTCTGAGATAGACGGTTTCTTAGTGAGTAAATCCATTCGAGCGGCTTTAAACCTTTGCCTGTTTCTAAAATCTCTATCTTGGGGTAGAGCATGGTGGAATAGATTCCCTGGTGGGCAAGATAGCCTTTGTAATCAAAGTCATCAAGCTCAGGCGGTGTCTCTAGTTTTCCCTTTACCAAAAGCACATCGCCATAGCCATAGGTAGAGTATCGGGGCACAAATAGCAAAGCATCCCCTGATACCTCTTGCCAGCCTTTATCCTCTCTTATCTCTGTAGCTGATAGGCGGATATGAGTAGCCTTATCCCTAACCTCAGGGTCGGCTTTTACCATCCCTTTGATTTCAACTTCTTGGTTATTGTAAAACTGAAGGCAACTCTCGTCTTCAGGGGGCAGGCTGGCTAGAAAGCAGGAGGCGCCGCCAAAGAGGGCAATAAGGCAAGCGGCTATTAAAAGTATTGTTTTGCGATGCTGAGGAAGGAGGAAAAGCAGGGGGAGGGGGATAAGCCCAATAAGGACGAGGGCTAGGGGCAGGACGAGTTTTGACCCCAGGTAGATACCAGCCACCCAGGCACAACTTAGATAGATAAGTGGCACGAGCCTCCCTTGAAAATTACTCAGCTACCGTGATAAGGTTTTTAATCTGCTCGTAGGTAGCCGGTCCTATTCCTTCAACGTTGGTTATTTCAGTGATGCTGCGGAAGCCCCCATTTTTCTGGCGATAGTCTATGATAGCCTGAGCCCTGCTTTCGCCGATGCCGGGTAGAGCCTCCAGGAGCCAGGCTTCCGCCCGGTTAAGGTCGATTTTTTGTGGCTCCTCTTTTTCTCCTGACCTGGGAATATAGATTTTAAGCCCAGCAAGGTCGGCATTACTGGTGGTGCCCCCGGCAGCTTGAATAAGAGCTTCTATACTGTCTCCGGGTTTTAGCGGGTAGAAGCCAGGATTACTCACCGCACCACCGATGTAAACCTCACCCTGTAACTCCGGGCTCGGTGGCAGGGAAATCTCTATGGGCTGGGGCTGGCGATATCTTGACCAGGCTATTATGCCGCCGATAACAATAACAGCTATCAGTAGAATGGTAATTATGGTCCAGAGTTGGTTAAGCTTGCCTGTAGTCATAAGCCGCCTCCTGAAATTGCTGTGACCAATAGGATATTTGCCGCCTGGTGGTCAAAAACCTCTCAGCGTAGTCCTTAGCGTCTCCTCTGCCTCAGGGGTAGTAACCGCTATTATCTGGTCTTCAGCTCGAAGGATGGTGTTGCCGGTAGGGACAATAGGCTTCTGTTGACGGCGAATAATTAAGGACAGGACACTCCCTTTGGGTAGCGGAAGCTCTTTTATTCGTTTGCCTACCGTGGGCGACTGGGGCGGGATTTTTACCTCTACAATCTCCAAACCTTTATCTTTGATACTTAACAGGTGCGTCAGCGGGTGGGTTGGCACCTTTTCCTCTATATATTCAAGGATGATATTAGTGCTGCTTATAGTAACGTCGATACCCAGTTTCTTAAAGATAGTCTCGTTCTTTGGATTGCTGGTGCGGGCGATAGTCCGGGGCACATTAAATTTATGCTTGGCTACCTGGCAGGCAACCAGGTTATCCTCAGCATCACCGGTTACAGCAATGAACATATCAGCCCGCCCGGTGCCGACTTCAGCCAAGGTAGTCACCTCACAGCCATCGCCCCGGGTGCAAACACTGCCCAACTCATTACAGATGAATTCGCTTCTATCGGCATCCTTTTCCACCACCAAAATCTCATGCCCTTCATTCAACAGAGCCTTCGCCAGGTAATAGCCCACCTTGCCACCACCGATAATAATGATATACATATTCCCCCCTACTCCTCTATTTTCTCCTTTAGCATTTGGGCAAATATGGTGGTTGGGCTGAAGGCTTCTATTCCCAGAGAGTTGTATAGCTCTCGACGCAGGGGGTCATAGATGCGACAGACTACCCTGGGCACGTTGAAGATATGCTTGGCAATCT
>Ga0315296_10001009_pt1 | contig 24913 bp, 18 predicted proteins | sample YL17G14_18_MG_FD_203921 | JGI IMG/M metagenome (GOLD analysis project Ga0315296, IMG submission 203921) | Sediment microbial communities from Yellowstone Lake, YNP, Wyoming, USA - YL17G14_18 | ecosystem: Environmental > Aquatic > Freshwater > Lake > Sediment | place: USA: Wyoming | collected... | reverse complement strand
TCCAAGCAGTACCCCCGCGAGCGCTCCGTCCCCACCATCCGTGAAGCCACGTACAGCGCCCTCTCCACGATCGGTAACTGGCTCTCGAAGAGCTTGAAGTAGACCATCTCGTAAGGTTCGTAGTCCTCCCCCGTGAAGTACTTGTAGACCTCTTCCTTCAGCTGCTGCTTCGTGCATTCCTTGGCCTTGTGCAACCAGGTTGCACTGTCGAAGTGTCTGCCTTCACTTCGCGCCACCTTCGCCAACTCCAATGCCTTCGACCAACCCAGGCTCTCGATCTCCGCGGTCGGGATCTGCCGCAGATGGTCGTGAATCGACATCAGGTAGTAGGCCTTGCGCCGGGAGTCAGGGAACTTGGATTCCAGGAAGTGTTCGAAGCTCTTGTAGCCCAGCCGCCAGTACCCCTGGTCCCGTACCTCGCACAGATACTTCCCCAGCTCGGCGAACCGCTGGTCTCGCTGTCGGTCGACCCTTGCTTCCCAGCGCAAGATGTCATCGATTTTGGCCAATACCTGCTGCGCCCTGGCTTTATCCATGCACCGGTTGCTCCTCGATCTTCAACAGCTTTTCTTCCACCAACTGCTTCTTCCGCAGACAGAGTCCCAGATAGGCGCAGTTCAGGCACTGGTTGTTGGGGTAGCGAATGCCGGAGCGGGGATAGAAGCATCCTGCCTCCATCTCGCTCGCCAGTAAGTCCACCGTCTGCTCGAGCGTTTTCCACTGGCGCTGCCGGATCCGCGCATGAAGGTATTGAATCTCCGGCTGCTTCTTGCGCACGAAGTTGACCAGGCAGACCTCCTGCTTCTGCGCCGCCCAGGAGTAGCAGACCAACTGCGGGTCCAGCTCCAGCACGCGGCCCAGATGCTCCGGGTAGGACTGCGCCGAGGTCTTCCACTCAATCAGACCATGAACCCCATCTACCCAGCCGATGGCATCGACGTAGGCCAGAAAATACTTCTGGCTGAGGGGCAGCGGCCGACGGAACTTCACCTGGAAGTCCGTGCGGCCGTCCTCAATCTGCACCCGCTGGTCTTCTCCGAATCGCTCCAGCAACTGCTGGCCTTGCGCGAGCATCTTCTCCCAGCTGTCGCCGTTGGCGTACTCGAATGGGACATCCTTCACACGACTCCAATGCTCGTGGAAGAACCGTACCGAGTCCTCGACCAGGAACTGTGCCTCGACGGCCGTCTGAAACACCCGCCCAAAGATCAGGTTGGCCTTATCCTCCCGCTCCGCCCAGCCCTCCAGGTAGTGATACTTATACTTCAGCGGGCACTGCAGGTAGGTCGCAAGTTGGGTGTAACTATAGTGATCCATAACTCTCCTCCCTTCCTCTGTTGCTAAGCTGTTGCTCCCGGGGCGGCCACTGAGGCGGGTTGAGATTCGCGGCATAGTTCCGCCCAGCGCTCCGCCGGAGCAAATCCCTGGACATCCAGCCGCCGATGTCCGTCCGACCCCCAATAGGCCAGGCGAATCACGCCTTCCAGGCCCACCACGTGGCGGTCGTCTAGCTCCTCTGCAGCCAGAAGCCCGGCATCGTAGCCAAAGTCGCTTAGAAACCAGCGCAGCTTCCATAGCGCTCGCTCGTGGCAGTAGAGACGCGTGCGGATGTGGCGGCCTGCATAAGGTGGCGGATCCAGGATCAGGAACGTCGCCGCCCGGCAGGGTTTAGCGGCGTGCCCGGCGGGCTCGAAGCGAACCACCCGAGCCCGATACAAACCTTCGACCAGGGGGATTCGTTCCCTTTCCTGACTGAGACCTTGGATTTTGGTGCGCATGATCAACTCCTTTCTGAAACGACGGCCGAGCCTGCAGAGTCCGCCGCAAGACGGGAAGCTGCTCGGGCCTCAAGGCCCAAGGCGGTAGCTCTTCAAGCGAGCAGAGGGCAATCCCGTAAGCCTTGCGCAGGGCCCGATTGACGGCGCGGGTTTCAGCCATTCGCATCTCGGCGTGGTTGAAGATGAGGGCTGAGACGTTGCCGGGATGGGCATCGCCGTAGCCCACAAAGCCCCGGCACTTGGCTGACTTGAAGACGGTGGCCTTGAACACCCAGAAGTTCTTCTCAGGACGGCAGAGCTTGAGCACCGGCTCCACCTGGATGCCGGCGCAATGGTTCTTGAGTGCTACGTTCAACAAATCAGCGTGTGTGACATACGCGCGGTACCCGCCAAGGGGCCCTCCCCGCCGAATCTCTCGATGAGTGGTCTTCCTACCGTCGCCCATGTGGACCCTCCGCCAAAGGTAATTAAATAACTTACTTATTTATAGCTCATCCCCATTCGTTTGTCAAGTACTTTTTGAAGGATTGTGGTAGTATCCTGGGCGATGAGATTTGGGAGTCGTCTCAGACTTCAAAGGCTCAAGGTAGGGCTGACTCAAAGCCAGCTCGCCCGCAGCGCGCGCTTAACTAGCACTTATATTAATCAACTCGAAAACTCCAAAGCTGCCCCCCCAACGAGAGCAGTCTGTGGCTTACTGGCCCGCGCCCTAGGCATAGACAAGAGCGAGCTATGGAAATACTCATTTACCGCAAGGCTAGAGCGATGGCTAAGAAGAGAGGGCTTTAGGAAAACGCCCGATGGGCTGACATCCGCTTTCTTTGACAACCTAACCGGCCGGGAATAGAAGAATGGATTCAGAGATTGCCCCCGCAGCGATCCGGTTTGCCTCCCCCTCAGGCTGCGTTGATCAAGTTCTCCGACAGAGCTCAGGAGGAACCTAACCTTCACTTTCTGTTGAGTTTTTACCAGAATTGGGTATAGTTAACTGGAGAAGGCCTTGTCTCCGCGTCGCGGGGACATAGCTAAGGGCGTAGAATTAAATCTTGAGCCCATAATTGGTGCCTTCTCACTGGCGACTGCCATCGATTGGAGCCTGCCAGGGGGAAGGTCCTGGCGGAAGGTTTTATGCTCCGGGCTGGGCTTTGCGCACCGTAAAGCGCCGTCACAGGTACGTCAAAGCAAGAGCACAGCTCGTCGCGCCCGATTAGGAGACCGCGATGATGGACAGGACAAAATGGAACCAACGCACTCCGACCTCTTGGATTGCTGTCACAGCCTTGCTAGTTTTTGCCTGCTTCTGGGTCGCCTGTGGTGGTGGTGCGGGCTCCGCCAATAATACCGGCTGGAACGCCATCACTCCTCCGAAGCTCACTGGCATTTTGCCCGCTTCCGGCCCTACGACGGGTGGGACGACTGTGGCCATCACGGGCACGGACATCCAAAAGGGAGCCACCGTCCTGTTTGGGAATGTACCCGCGGCGAAGATCAACTCGGTGACTTCAACCAGCATCGAGGCGGTAGCGCCCGTCCATGACCCTGGCATAGTCGACGTCACGGTTACGAATCCCGATACTAAATCAGACACCTTACTGGGAGCTTTCACGTTCGAGGGGAGTCCTCCGCCCATCGTCGGCCCCCCCCCGACCATCAGCAGCGTCTTGCCGAATTCCGGGCCCGTCGTCGGTGGGACAGTTGTCACCATCACCGGGACGCACTTCCAGAGCGGGGCGACGGTGACCTTTGGACAAAGCCCAGCAGCGGCAGTTGTTTTCAGCAGCGCCACCCAGTTCCTAGCCACCACTCCAGCCCACGCCCAAGGCACTGTGGATGTAATCGTCAGAAACCCGGACGGGCAGAGCGCGACGGTTTCCAGTGGCTTCACTTATCAGCCAGTGCCGGCTCCCACCATCATCAGCCTTCTGCCCACCAGTGGCCCAGCGGTAGGTGGAACGCTGGTGAGCATAGCGGGAGCGAACTTCCTAGCTGCGGCAACGGTGTCTTTTGGCGGGGAGCCCGCGACACCCGTCACAGTTACCAGTTCGGCGCAGATTGACGCTGTTACGCCCGCCCACGCTGCTGGGGTGGTCGATGTGTGGGTAACCAATCTCGACAGCCAGCTCGCAACTCTGGCCAGCGGCTTCACCTACGTCCTGCCCCCGCCAACCATCAGCGGTGTTTCGCCCACCACAGGTCCGATAGGCGGGGGGACCGTCGTGACCATTACCGGGACTAACTTCCAGAACAGCGCCACAGTGACTTTTGCCGGTGTGGCTGCAACGTCCGCAACGGTCAACAGCTCCACCCGGATCGCTGCCACCACGCCTGCGCACGCCGCTGGCACAGCGGCCGTAAACGTCACCAACCCCGACAACCAGAGCGCTACCCTGCCCGGAGCGTTTACTTACACTTCCGGGTCTATCACTGCCGGCTGCGGCGCGGGCACTGACAACAGCGACTGCGGCAATGTCGGCGACCCCTATGAGGGCGGCAGCTTCAACCCCACTGGCAAGACGGCGGTCTCTGCCTGCCTCAATCCGATGGCGGCGGACACGGCGTACTACCTCACGGGCAATGTGGGGGCGGACGCGACGGCGATCTGCTTCGGTCTTAGCAACGGGGTGACGCTCGACCTGCGCACCTTCACCGTCACTGGCCGCATCGACATGACCGGCCTGAATGCCAATGGCATCACCATCTTCAACGGGAGTGTGAACTGCAACATCTCGCCAACCCCGGCTGCCTGCGTCTCCATATCTTCCGGTTCTGCTTACACGGCCAAGACCAGGCTTCATCATCTGACGGTCCACAATTCCGCCGAACCAGGCGGAGGCGCGCTGGCCGCGATCCTCTTCGATTGGACGGGCTTGGACGGAACCAATCTGGCGATTGAGGTCGACCACATTACGGGGTACGTACAAACCGCTTTGACTTCAAGCCGCGCCATATTCCTACGTGTCACAAGTGCGAAAAAGGCGGACATCCACAACAACGACCTGACGTGCGATGCGGATGTGATGGCGTGTAATTTGGTTGAAGCCATTCCGGGCGCAGGCTATGTGAACGGCGCGATTCACCACAATCGGGCTACGATTACCACGAATACTATCTCCGGTAGTTCACCACGCGCCTTCACCATAAGCGGCCCGGACAGTACTTCCATCGGGACGCAGGGTTGGCGCGTGTACAATAACGTCTGCAGAGCCAACAACGGGCGCTGCTTCCGTTTTCGGCAGGTCAGCGACCTACAGGTGCACGACAATCAGGTGCTAAACTGCGTGGCTACGGGATTCACCGGAAGTCCGGGCTGCTACCACTTCGCTGATCCCTCAACCGGCCCGGACTTCGTTAGCGACGCACAGGCCGTCATCTACAACGAGACCATTGCCCTAGACACGGGCGGGGTGGGATTCTGGCTCATAAATGGTAATGGTTGGACCGTCAGGGACGTTACGGTGATAGGTACGCACGGCAAGCTCGGTGGCCTATCTACCTCTGGAGCGGCTCCTGCGATTCCTACCATCGCGACTTTCTGCCGGATTACAGGGGCGTCGGGCCTGGATACTGATTCGACGGCCGCTGCGAACACGACCGTGAACATTTTTGACGCGGGGAATTGGTCTGGAGCGGGCACCGTCAATGTACTTGCAGGTTGCCCTTGAGATAACAGTCATCACCGCTAGCACAGCAGGGGCAAAGATATTAGAGCAGACAATTTCCGATGTCCCTCGTACGTGAGAATGGATCAGCAAATGGCCTTCCGCACTCGAAGAGAAAATCCGCCCTGACGCATTCCAACCTTGGCTTGGCACGCTGCGTCGGAGAGAAATGCACGGCGCGCATGGCGAGGGGGAGATTTGATTCTGCTGGCAGAGTCTAGAGCAAAAGGGAATTGATGGATTATAAGGTCCTTTTCCAGCACTATCGAACAATCGCCTACGAAAGAGTTAATCCCGGAGGAGTGGAGGGTTTCGAGGAGGCTATCCGCACTACAGACCCGACTTATGGAAGGCTTCTCCCGGTAGATTTGGAAGCGCGCATTCTCGATATCGGCTGCGGCATGGGACACTTCCTCTACTATCTGAAAGCAAAAGGCTACCACAACATCATGGGAGTCGACGTGAGTCCCGAACAGGTGGCCTACTGCCAAGAATTCGTCCTCCCCCAGGTGCAATTGACGCCTGACTTGGTTTCTTTCCTTGGCGAGCGCCCAAGCCATTGGGACTGTATTGTCATGAAGGATGTGATTGAGCACCTTCCCCGCAAAGAGATCATCCCGACCCTCGCGGCTGTCCATGATGCCCTGGCTACGGGGGGAACGTTGCTCATCGAAACCGGGAACATGGCCAGTGCCACAGGCCTATTCGTGCGTTACATCGATTTCACTCACGAATGCGGGTTCACAGAAAACAGCTTGCGTCAGGTGCTGCGCGCTGTGGGCTTTACTGAGATCCAGGTGATGAGCCCATCTCCCGTCATTTACTCTTGGCGGTCGCGGCTGCGGGTCCTTGCGCAGCGCTTGTGGGAATGGTGCGTGCGCATGGTTTATCGCTTGGAGCGGGGGTGGGATGCTGCACCTCGGGTGCTCTCGAACCTTTTGATCGCTCGCGCAAGAAAGGCAGGACAATAGGGGCGGCTACACCTTCCGATTCGATGCTCTTTGATTTCTGCCGCAATCAGGGCTGGAACTGAGCGGCAGGAAGGCGGGAACGATCAATGTTCTTCCGAGCTGCCCATAGCACGGCGCGCGACACAGGTATGGTTGTGACCTATTGAGAATTGCACGAAGTAGTGATCATTCATCAGCGATCAGCAGTCGGCTGCCAGCATTCAGCAAGGAGGATTCCGTCGTCGCCGATACGCACGGGAGCAGAACCATAGGCGGCAGGACTCCACCCGCTCCACTGAAGTCCCTGAAATGTTGCTAGCCCCCACCCACTTTGACTTGTGGTTCACGGCGCAACTGGCCGAATTCCTGGGCCAGCGCCCGCTGTTCGATCTCGCCGTCCAGAGCGCCATCCGCCACAATGTGCTGGGGGGCTTCTGGTATGCGGCCGCGCTCTTTGTTCTATGGCTTCGGGGGAGCCAAGAGGGAAACGAAGCAACACGCCGCCGGATGCTGACGATTCTGCTGGGGTCGTTGATAGCCATTCTGCTGATGCTTGTGGCTCAGGCACTCGTCGTCTGGCCGCCCCCCATCCATCACCCCAGCCTTTCCAGTCTCTACCCGAGATACATCTACACGAACCCAGAGGGCAGTTCCTTCCCCAGCCAGTCTGTTACCCTTTACGCCTCGCTGGCAGCCGGCATCTATTCCTTGCACAAAGCCACAGGCTGGTTTCTCTGGGCAGGGGTGGTGGTTCTGGTGGGCTTGCCGCGTATCTATGTCGGTGGGCATTACCCAAGCGATGTGCTCGCGGGGATCATCCTCGGACTAGCTGGGTACGCCAGCGCCCGCTACCTGCTGGAGGCATGGCTGGTTCCCCGGCTAGAACGAGTCTTCACGGGAAGAATGTGGCTGCGACTTCTGGGCGAAGTAATAGTCTTCACTTGGATTTTGCAGGTGGCGATCGGGTTCCGGGAAGCCGTTTGGTTAAGAAACTGTCTCAGATTCCTGGTGACAGGACATATCCCAAAGGGCCTGTAGTTGGGAAGCTAGCCTCGCCCGAAATGGGCGGGAGGAAAACTCGAAACCGAAGAGGCTAGCCGGCTAATGGACCATCCCCACCCCGGAGCGGCGTACCACCGGCGATTTGCAGTATCTCCAGTTCCGGGTTGAGCATTCCGGACGGAGCCCACTAGCCACATCCTTGATTATTCTCCTCGCGTTGCCCAGCGTTGCACTCCTGTCTGGACGTCAGCCTCCGCGCGCTTAGTCGCCGTCCCTGAAAAGAACTTTACGGTTTCCTCTTGAATGAAGCTGGCCCTTCGCAAGCCCACTCGCATGCCGCGTCTCGTTTGAAACGACTCACCGGCCGGGCATCAGTGGCAAAGGGGAACCGAAGGGGTCAGTCTTGTTTGAGTTTACTTGCAGCGAAAACTCGAGCAATCCTCATCCAGTTCTTTTCTCTGCGTACGTAGTCAGCTCGTCACCAAAGTCAAACTGAGTCCCCAAGCGGTTCACAAGGGACTTGGCGGCACGGACGCCTCGTCCCCGAGCCCGTTCCCAGAGGGTTTGAGGCGCCCTGCTGACAATCTTTTCCGACTGGCGCCCCAAGGTTTCTTCCACACGCTTGCTTCTGGTCAAGCTGCCAAAGAGCTCCGCCAATTGCGTATTCATTTCGCTTTGAAGAACCACAAAGCCTTCCTGCTGAAGGAGCGCCAAGAGCGTACGGCGGGAGAAGAAGTACAAGTGCTTGGGAGGCCCCTCGCCCCTGACCCGTCCGAGCACCTTATAAGAAAGCGACACAAATTGGGTGGGAACGACTATCAAGGCCACCCCGCCGGGGCGGAGTATTTCATGAATCCGCCGCAAGAGCTCTCGCGGAGACGGGACGTGTTCGATCACATGCGAACAGATCACAGCGTCGAAGAACCCGTGCGGGTAGGTATGCTCCTCCAGAATACCGAGGTGATCTTGATTCCGAAATGCTGTTGCGCATAGTTGGCCGCGCAAGTCGACACGTCGAGCCCGTATGCCTCCCACCCCCGCTCCTGTGCCTGGTGGAGTAGAAATCCAAGACTGCAACCAATGTCCAGAAGACGTCCGGGCTTTCGGAATTTCTCAAGTTCTTGCAGAAGCGTAGCCCAGCGTTCTCCAGCGCGCGGCACGTAAGCTGCTCCGTCAAACATGTAAGTAGGATGCTTGTTTCCTTTTGCGAACTCTTCCTCGTATAGGCGTTCGGCGACGCCGGGACTTGCCACACTGCGAGCAAACACGAGGCCGCAGTCCAGACACCGTAGCACATCCCAGGGCGCGGGCAGGGGCACATTGCGGTCCCCTCCACATACTTCGCACAAACGCTTGGTCGGCAGCCCGGTCTGATCCATCCCAGACTCAATTGCCCGCATGGCGTAAGAACCTCCTCAGATGGTCCAACACTGGCCGTAACCTCTCTGCATCTTGCTGGGATTTATACTCCAGCTCGGGCCGGTTGGCCTTTGCGGCCACGCCTGTGGTCCAAGGCTCACCCCTGGCCAGGCTAAGTTCTTGCAGTCTGTCGTTCAACTTTCGTGTGGAGTTTGTGCAGCCAGTGTTCTCAAGTGCCCAAGATCGAGGAGAGAATTGCATCGGCGTGTTCAGGACAGCTACAATTGCATCAGCCAGTTCATCGTCATTCACCAGCACCCCAGTTTGTTCGTTGACGCAGGAGTGATCCAAGCCCTGGCAATGGCGGTACACAATGCTCGGAATATCGGCAAACATCGCTTCGTAGAGCGCCTTATTGCCGCCTTCTCTTCGCGATAGCAGTAGGTTGACCCGCGAGAGATTGAGCAATCGGTTTACCTCCTCAGGCCGAACTCGCTCGTAGATTTCAATCTGATCGGAAACGCCGCACTTCTTCGCCTCTGCCACAACTGCCTCGCGCCTGCGCTGCCAAGGCGCTCCGACAAGGACAACTTTCAGAGGCCGCCGGATTTGCGCCAGGGTTCGGAAGAGCCACAGGTGCTGTTTGTTACGCGACCAGTCAGCGATCATGATAAGGTCATATACCTTGGTCGGGTTGGGCATTGGGCGAAAGGTGTCCGGGTCGGTCCAATCGGACGAACTGAGGGGGACAGGCTCGAAGAAGTCGCCCAGCATTTGCAGGCCCGAGCGAACGACTGGATTGCCTGCTTCCACCACCACGCTCCAGCCTCCGAACAAGGCGTAGCCCGGATCCTCAATGTGCGGGTCACTGGGCTCCAGGACCACCCAGTAGTACTGCCTCAACTCCTCAGTCCGGTAAATGGAATGAAACGCTTGAAAGAGGTAGTTGTACGTCAGGATTAGCACACCTTTCTCTCCCGTCCCAGGGTCGTACGCCTTGAGCGGGAGAAGGCCCCCGCGCAGCGTAACGTCCAAGGGAAACGGCTGGCTGAGGAAGCGCGCATGCAAAGCCCTCGCAAAGCGTGTCCGCCGATAGTCTGCCAATATCTCATCGGAACTCTCGGGCTTCTGCATGCTCTGGAAGAGCGCCTTCAGGTGCGCACGCGCCCGCTGACGTGAGGGCGTATCAATCTTAACCCGCCGCGATGCCTTGCAGAAATGGTCCACAGCCCTGAACGGACGCCCGCGCTTCAGTGCAAGCCAGCCCAGGGCGGACTCCAGCCAACCATAAACCCTCTGAAGAAAGAGTGACTGGGCCGGGCCTGACCGTATCCAAGCGAGAGAGATCTCCTTTATCTTCCTGAAGAAGAACTTGCCAGTCATGATCCTTCGAACCTCAGTAAAGCACCGAATTCGTCCACCCGATGGTACGCCCCTTCTAAACTTGAAGTTAAAGTTCCTCCTGCGAAACCAGGATTCTCCGCTTCAGGCCGGAAAGCCAGGACTTGGCTAAGTCCCGTTCCGCGCCGTCAAGCCCGACCTTCCAGACGAGCAAGGCGTACAGTGCCAACCCGGATGCCACCGCGAGCGTGAGCGAGGTCCAGCCTTTGACGAGACCCAGCCCATGGGAAAGAAGCCAGAGCCATCCTGCATATGGAGCGGCGGCCAAAAGGGATCGTAGTACCACTGATTTGTAGAAGCGACCCGGTGAAACACCCAAGATCGAAGCTGTGAATGCGGGCAAAACTATCGCTTCGATAAGGACCGCAGGAATCAGTGTCCCCCAAGCCACACCGACTGCGGCCCACCAGCGAATCATGACTGTGCTCAGCGCAAGATTTGCAGCCCCATTGCATAGCCATAACCACGCGCCAACTTTGTGCCGGTTCATTCCGTAAAGCACCTGGCCGCAGCAGAGAGCGAGAGCATGGCAGCCTGCTTCGATAGCTAGCAAGATGAGCACCGGCCCCGAGCGAGGTTCGAAGGGCTCACCCATCCAGAGGCCCAGAAAGCGCGGGCCCACCATCGTCAAAGCGGTCACCCCGGCCAGGATGTACAGAAACCCAATTCGGGAGCCTGCCATGAAAAGTTTGCGAAGCGAGTCTTCCTTCTTCAGGGCGTCCATCTGTGATGCCAGGGGCGCATAGAGCGCCGTTATATTGACCAGACTGTCGCGCAATAAGCCTATTAGGTGGGCACCCACAGCATAGAAAGTAACTGCTGCCGGGCCGAGAACGAACCCGACCACGACATTGTCGGAGAAGTAGATTAGCCGCCAGGAGACCGACAGGATAAAAGCGTAGACGCTGAACGTGACTAGAGATCGCAGTGTTGATCGGTCAAAATAGTCCCGGCGGATACCCAGACCCGGAAGGAGCCGTCGGGCCATCACAAAATCCAGTGCGAACGCAAGGCAAGTCTGAAGTGTTGAGATTATCGCGACCGTCAGCAGGCCATAGCCATGCGTTAGAAAGTACCACAGAGAAACCGCACGGAGGATATTCGGAACCGCACTGCGGATCGCCGTTAGGTCGTAACGCGAAAGGGCGGTGACGCAACCGTGGAAGAGTGACCCGGGGAGCGAGACGGCAATCCCCACCGACACTAGAATCAGGCTCAGGCGCGCGTCCAAAACCAGCCCTGACGGTATCGAAAAGAGCCGAGGCAAGAGGTACGCAACCACGCCTCCGGCCGTCAGGACCAGGGCGGCGGAGACTAAAGTGAAGGAAAGCCCTGTGGTCAGTACCCGGTTGATGTCCCTTTGGCTTCCCAGCGCATGGTGGCGCGCCACGTAGCGCGTGACTGCGTAGCGAGTGCCAAACTCCAGCAGAAATGAATACCCGATGAGGTCCCCGACTAACGCCCAGACCCCGTAGGCCACGTTCCCTAGCCGATGGACGACGAGCGGCCCGATCAGTAATCCGATCACGAGGTTGACACCGTAACTGGCCCAGTTGCAGAAGACGTTCCATGGAATGCGTGCTTTCGCGTCGTCAAGCGCGCGCGCTCCCTTTCCGGCCTTCACTTGACCAGGCGTGACTGATTCTTGTCCCATGGGATTTATCTGGTTTTGCGCTCTGCGGAGACAGAGCGGCGCAAGTTCCCGGTCATCACCCCGCAGAAAGAAATCTCGCTGCTAGCATGGCGTAATAGCTCTGCCCGCGCCGAACGAAGGGTTCCACACCGTATTCCATCGCTCGGCTACGGTATTCCGCTTGCATCCTGGCTCGCATGTCCGGGTCCCGCCACAACCCCAGGATCTTCTCCGCCAGGTCGCGGGCGTTGCCGGGTTCGAAGAAGACACCGCTTCCGAGGTCGCGGTTAGCCGGGAGGTCAGACATGACGGACGGAAGTCCCATGGCCATGTATTCCAGCAGCGAATTCGACGAACCTTCGCTGCGTGAGGTCAGCAAACCGATGTCGGCCGCCGCCAAGAATGGACGCACGTCGGACTGAGCACCTGCCAGCCGGACGTTGGCGGTCAGTCCCAACTCCTCTATCCGCGAAGCCAGAGAAATGCGCAGCGGCCCTTCACCGACCAGCAGAAACTGTGCGCCGGGCAGCGCTTGACGTACGTGTCCGGCCGCCTCCACAAGCACCAGGGGGTCCTTTACGGGAAACAAGGTGGCGACCGAAACAAATACCGCTGCGGCCGGTGGGAGAGCCAGCGCCTGCCGCGCCGCCAGGCGCTCCTCCGGCGCAGGAACAGAGAACCGTTCTAGGTCAAGAGCATTGGGGAGAATGTCGATACGGCCCACGGGCACGCCCTCCGCTGTCAGCGACTCCAAAGCTGTCCGCGAATTACACTGCCAAGCGTCCGCCAGGCGGTTGATCACTCTTAGCACGAGCCGGTCGAGAGCCGTCTTCCAATGCCCGGCGTTGCGCCGGGAAATCACTACCACAGGCACCCGCGCCGCCCAAGCAGCCACCGTCCCGTAATATGTCCCGTCTCGAAAGAAGGTCTGAACAATGTGGGGGCGGTGCTGCCGGAACAGTTGGGTTAAACGCCACAAGGTGCGGAAGCGAGAGGACTCCGGACCGGGGCTAGCCCAGTGAACAGGACAAGGGAAATCCTGCGGCGTCAATCTAGCAGGCGGGCGGAGAAAGTAGAGTTCCGGCTCGAAGTACTTCCGATCGAGGGCCACGAGGAGCTTGCCCAACTGTCGCTCTGTTCCGCCATCTTCCCAGGAATCTATCGCGTCAATCACGAAGGCCAACCGCAGGCGCTCTGCCGGGTGTGATTTCCCCTCGGGTAGCAAACGCTTTGCCCCAGCTTTCCGTAAGGCCCGGGAAGCGAGGTAGAAGTTGGTGCGGCCTGCTCCGAAACCCCCACGGATGTCGCGCAGCGAGGAGTCGCTAATCGGAATGCGCGGCAGCAGCCAAGGATCAGAACCGCCTCGAACCATCCCTTCTTTCGTGGTGACGGCACACTCGTATCCGCTTGCCTTCACGCGTTCCCGTATGTAGCTGCCCGTGGCCCCCCAGGGATACGCAAATCCCACGGGCGGCGCACCCAAGCGTTCAGTCAGTTCGCGGCGAGACTCCTGAATCTCCCGCTCCGCGATAGCTGGTTCCGCCCGAGTCAGGAGCGTATGGTGGAGCGTGTGCGAACCAAATGAGATGCCGGACTTCTGCATTGCGCTCACTTCTTCCCAGCTCAGAAACGCGCGGCCTTCGAGGGCTGCAACAGGCCCGGTAGCTGTTGCCAGGCGGTCCACGAATTCCTCGGCCTCGCAACTGGGTCGGTGCAGGAGGATGCGCCACAGGTCTTCAAACTTTGCTTCGCGGCTCGCGAGTCGAGGACACCACGGCAAGCTCCTCACTACTGTTTCGAGGGTCGATTGCGTCTCCTTTCGGTTGTTAAGCTCGTGCAGACAGACCCCCAGCCGTTCCGGCCAGAATCGGCGCTCTGTCCCGATAAACCGGACGGGAAGGAAAATCGTCGCCGTCAATTGGCGTTGTCGAAGCAAGGGCAGGGCGTGGAGGAAGTTGTCGCGCCAGCCATCGTCGAAAGTGATGGCGCAGAGGGGCGCTCCCCCCTCCTTCGGGTGCTGACGCCGCCGGGCGAGCTCGTCCACGGCCACCACGCGATACCGCTCACCGACCCAATCAAGAAAGGCGCCAAATAGGTTGGTCGAAGTGACCAGTTCCGGGTCGTAACTGGCCTCGCCCTCCGGCAGAACGCGATGGAACATGAAAACAGGAGCGCCCGTGGCCCGCAGCCAGTCGAATGCTCGGCCTAGGAGGGGCATGCCGCCCAGGAGTCCGGCAATTCTTTGCTTCACACCAGACACCCGTTACTCCTTGCTTCCCGGGATGCGCTGGGCTCCGCTGCCCGAGACGGGACGTGTTGCCGAGCGCTTTGGCTTGGCGCGCAACCACTCCAGAACGGGCCGTCCCGCCTCGGCCCACAAGCCCACCCCGAGCCCAACATGTACGGCCAGATAAACAGCGGGGGCGACAACCAGATAGCGCCACCCGTGCCGCAGTCCCAACCAGCCGGAGAATGCCAGCACGAGTCCTGCGTAGGGGACCAGGGTCGCGAGGAAAACCTTGGCCGCGAAGGTTGATATGCACGACGCCAGCGCGCCGCCCGCCAGCCACGCCACAAACGCGGCGGGAACAAGTTGCGAAATGGTGAGCTCATCGGGATGTTTGCGCACGAAACGAACTCTCCCTCGCCCGTAGCGGACGAGCTGTTTGAACAGCCCCCGAAGACTCGAACGCGGCCGATAGGAAACAGCGCAGCGGGAGCTTAGATAGGAGCGCAAGCCCGCCTTGAAGACACGATAATTGAAATCGACATCTTCGCAGGCGTCGAATTGCTCATCGTGCATTCCCACCTGGTCGAACACAGAACGGCGGTAGAAGGCTCCGGCGCTGGTCGGATTCACGAACCCGTTGGAGTCGGTGGCGTAGATGGTGGAATCGCGGCCATGCCCGAGGGAAGTCGCACGCACACGCGCCACCGCGTCTTGAAACCACGTGTTCCCAGGCATCTGGATAGTCACCGGCCGGCACAGGCAGTCCGCGCCCGTAGCCTGCATGATGCGCGCTGTGTCCAAGAACAGAGTCGGGCTGGGAATCCGGCAATGCCCATCAATAAAGAGAATCAGCTCGCCGCGGCTAGCTTCCACCCCTACGTTCCTGCCGGCGCTGGAGATTTGACGCGGGTTGGGAAGCCACAGGACTCGGGGTGCGCACTCGCGCGCGTAGCGCTCGACGATTTCTCTGGTCCTGTCCGTTGAATTGCCGTCGGCAACCAGGATCTCGAATCGATGCGGCGGATATTCCTGCTTCAGCAGGTCTTCGAACAGCAATGGCAAGTGCGCCCCTTCGTTGCGCACGGGCACGACGACGGAAATCAGGGGAAGCGACGACGCATCGGCAGGCATGGCCGAGGATGCGGCGGGATCAGGCATGTCCAAGGTCCTCGCCATCCTAGTGACCACCTCGTGAGCTCGTGCCAGGCGTGGCCCGTACTGGCGCCAGAGCCGGAATCAATTCTTCGTATAGGGCGCGGAGTTGCATTCCCTGCCGGGCGAACGAGAAAGCTTCCTGCACTCGTTTCTGGCCGGCGCGACCTATGGCGCCGGCAAGCACAGGATCAAGCAGGAGGTCCCGCACTGCCCGGACAATAGCCGCTGCATCTGCCGGGGGAACCAGGACTAAGGTGTCGGCGTCCCCCGCGATTTCTTTGACGGCGCCCACGGCGGTAGCGACCACCGGCACCGCGGCGGCCATTGCTTCAAGGACCACATTGGGCATCTGCTCGGCCAAGGAAGGGTTGACGAGCACGTCGATCCCCGGCAGCAACAACGGAAAGTCCGGCACATGGCCGGCAAAAAGCACTGCTGCGCTCATCCCGAGACGGTTTGCCATTTGTTCCAACTGCCCACGCAGCCGACCGCGCCCGAAGATGACGAAACGCGCATCCCGGAACTGACGTTGAAGCTCAGGGACCGCTCGGAGGAGACATACTGTTCCCTTCTCCGCGCTCAGCCTCCCGGCCGAAGCCACAACCATGCAGTTGGCGGGAAGCCCCAGTCTTGCCCGAACTTCCTGGCGGAGGCGCAAACGTTGGTCTTCGCCCAAGAAGCGGCTTTCAATCGCATTCGACACGACTCGCAACTTGTGCCGCAGAACGCGATAGCGTGCGAGTCGGGATGCGTGTGTCTGCGAAAGACAGACCACCCGCTTCGCCAAAGCCAGAAACGCACGGTCGGCTAATTCGTAAACCCGAACCTTCCAGTCTTCTCCTGTCCAGCCGCGTAGGAAACAAGCCACCGGCACGCGACGAGCCAAACCCGCGATTCCACCCAGAATGTCCGCTTGGTAGCCATGCGTGCAAAGGAGCGATATCTCCCGCTCCTTGAGGAACCGCATCAGAGCGAATGTCGCTCTGTAGTCTCCCAGCGATCCTGTCGGCAGGGCAAGGGTTTGAAACCCATGTTCCTTAGCCGCTTCTAGGAACTCGCGTCCTTCGTGTACGCCGACGAAAGTTCCAAGGATGGTTTCGGTCAGACCCCCGCGGTCGAGCTCTGCATAGTGGAGCAACTGGCGCTCCGGCCCCCCCACGAAGCTGCTGGGACGCAAGTGGAGAATGCGGACGGGCCGGCTCACGGGTTCGCCTGCGCCTCCTTACCCATTGAGGGAGCTTCGACTCCGCATGCGTGCCCTGCTCCACAAAGCTCTTCCCAGGCCCACTCCAATGCTTTGGCCATCTGATCCCAGCTATAGCGTTCTACGACGAGCTTACGCCCATTCTCTCCCAGGCGGAGGCGCTCCTCGGGTGACTTCAGCAATCCCACTGTCCGACCCGCGAAATCCGACGGTGCATCAGCGAGCAAGAGGTGCACCCCATCTGTGACCGCTAAGCCCTCGGCCCCGACGGAGGTGGAGACTACCGCCTTTCCCATGGCAAGCGCCTCCAGGATCTTGACTCGACTTCCCCCACCGATCCGCAAGGGGACTACGACCACCGCGGCTCGGGCCAGGAAGGGACGCACGTCAGCGACTTCACCGACAAGCTCCACCCCAGGACAGTGGGCGATCCGCTCCTTAAGCCCTGCGGGAGGGCGTCTGCCCACAATGCGCAGTCGCGCGCTTGGGCTGGCTTGCCGGGCCAGCGGCAGGATATCCTTGAGCAGGTAATCGAGGGCGTCCAGGTTGGGGTACCAATCCAGCGCCGCCAGAAAGAGAATCTCGTCGCTTTCACATCTTTGGTCGGCAGGCACAAATTGGCCCACATCTACGCCATTTTCCACGAGCGAAGTCCTCTGCACACCCCAAGCGCGCACCTGCTCGGCATCCAGCTCCGTAACCAGAGTAACCCAGTCGGCCTGGCGCAGGACCTCGCGCTCAAACGCCTCCATTCTTCGAGCCTGGAGACCAAAAAAGATGCGCTCGACAATCGTCCGACTCTGCTGGGCTCGGCGAAAAAGAATCTGCGACTCGATGTTGTGAGCCATGACCAACTTCGGAAGTCTCTCGACCACCCCGAGAAATCTCGCGTAAGGCGTACACTCACAGTGCACCAGATCAAACTGGTTGTCTCGCAAGAGCTCTCGCAGGCGGTTTTCGTAGCGCCGGCTGTAGTGTTTCCAAACAGAGTATGGGTACCGCGAGAAGATGTTGGCGAACAGGCCTCCGTACAAGCCCGCGCCCCGAGGCGCCGGGAACGGACGCACCAGGTGCAACGAAATGCCCGCCGCCCGGGCCGCGACGGAGGCCTCGGCCTCTGGGTCACCATAACAAAGCAGCGAGACCCTGTGCCTCCGGGCCAGGCGTTGCAGCAGGCTCCAGGTGCGAACGCTCCTTCCCGAGTTGGGCGGGTAGTGCAGCCACTCGTCGAGGACCAACACTCTCAGACGGGAACTCACATCCTGGATAGGCTTGCGCTCTGTCAATGACACTGCCAAACCTGCAATCTGCCCTTTCCTCAGAGTTTCCTTCTCTGCGCTTGGAAGCCGCGAAGCCACATGCTAAGCCTTCCCGTTTACGAGAACCGTTGCGGGGGCCAGCGGGGATTCCTCTTCCGGGCTTGCCCCCGCCCCCTCGCCGGGTGCACCGCCAACTTGCGACTTCTCAACCTGGTCCGCCACGAACCGATTGGCGGCCACCATGCCTCCGAGCAAATACCAGTAAGGGCGGTACAGGGTATGGCCAAAGATGCTCATAACAGCAACGCCCGCCAGGAGCGCGCCACAAGTGACCGCCACCTCATAATTCAGCTTGTATGGACTTTTCTCTTTGAGTCGCAAGATCGAACGGTTCACCTTAAGGATCTGGAGCAGGAAGTACCCGAATGCGACCAAGCCAACCAGCCCTAGTTCGCAGCCGACTTGAATTAGCAGGTTGTGAGGCCGCATCCACGGCCCGTGCTCGCGACCCGAGTAGACGGTGCCGTAGGCGGTCGAGAATTGGCCCGCGCCCACGCCCAACACCGGGTGATCAAGAAACATCCTCCAGCCTGCCTTCCAGACGCTCAGCCGCAACTCGTTGGACTCGTCCAGTTCCTCCCCCTGCGCATAGCGCACCGGAGACAGGTAGCGTTGCTGGTACTCAGCCGGCATTGCGAGCCAGGTCGCACAGAGTAGGGCTACGAAGCACGCGAAGCCGAGGATTTTGTGTTTGGACTGTAATACATAGTAGATCCCGATAGCTACCAGGGCAAGCATGCTGGCACGAGAACCCGTGACAATCAGTGTGGCGATGGCAAGCGGGAAAACCGACAGAAGCAGCAGACGGGCCGCGATCATGCGAGTGAATCGGATGGCCGCAATGAGGAACGGCAGCAAGCCCATAATCAAACCAGCCAGGGCGTTGGGGTCGCCTACCCCACTGCTCACGCCGACGGCACGCTCCATGTCTTGCTCCATGAAGCTTACGCCCTTCAAGTAGGAGTGCATAGCGCTGCCGGCGTACCAAGTCAGCAGACCCACCAGGGTCCACACGACACTCCGCAAACGAAAGTTGGTATCAATCAACGTGGCGATGAAGAACAGAATGAAGACGAGCTTGGCGAGTTCGATTGTCTGGTCAAGCGCACCCCCCCTCCAGATGGCAAATGGAACAGTGAGGGCAACGTAACCCAATAACATGAGGGCCGCCCGGAGGATGGGACTAGTTAGAGAGGGGGCTGCGGGCGTGGACGCTCGATGTGCAACGAATGACAGGAGGAGAAGTAGCCCGTAGACCAGCTCAATCCGAAAGGCCTCCAGGCCCGGGATGAGCTCCCCGGGCTGCACGAAGTGGATCAGGATGAGGACAAGTAAGCCCAGAAAGGGACGGAGCAGGCCAACGACCGCAAGGGCCAAGGCGAGAGCCAAGCCGACAATGACAACAGGATCCGACAAGCTCATAGCTTCAATCGCCCGCCTTCTTTTCGGTTCCAAACCTCTCAAGCTGGCCCGCCATGCCAAACACTCGAGTCGCTTTGCGCACTACTCTCTCTGCGGCATTCCCCAAAGGGCAGAGTCCGATAAACTAGCCAGGTCAGTGACGTGCGAAATGCCAAGGCGCGTCTTCGCTGGAGGATCAAGTTTGGTGTCCGACAGCTTCTCAAGTCCCCAATTCAGGCACACGGCAAGGTCCCACGCATGCAAGTGCGACAATTTTGCGTCTCGAGCGCAAGTCCCACGGGAACACGGCAGGAAATTGGCATATTGGAACTTTCCTTCACGGCTCCCCCCTATTTGATGATGCGCGCGCGGGAACTAGCGTCGTGTCACTTTAGAAATGCAAAAGCGCGTTTTGCCCGAGGGTTCGCGCGGAATGTCTTTTACCTGCTCGAAGGACCACCGGACGTCGGCAGGGAAGAACTTTCCCAAATTGGTCCTGAGCAGTTCGAGGTCATCGCGGCCGAAGCACGGGCCCGGGACATAGAGCAGCCGGAAATCGTGGACCGTTTCCTGGACCAACTGGATTTTCTTAAGTCCCGGACAAACTTGAAGGACGCGGTACGGGAGGACCACACCCGGGATGATGCTCCCGTCGTGCAGGCGAAAATTATCCGTCGTGCGGCCGATGATTTTCCGGACGAGCGGATAGCCGCGACCACATGGGCACGTTTCGGGACCGACCATCGCGCAGTCGTTGATCCGGTAGCGAATCAAAGGCATGCCGTAGTTCAGCAAGTCAGTCACAAGGATTTCGCTCAGCCCACTGGGGTCCGAATCCGCGACCGGAACGAATTCGAAGTAGGCGGCTGCCGGATTCAGATGTAGCCCCTCGTGAAACTCACACTCTGCCGCCGGGAGTCCGAAATCGCGTGTGCCGTAGTGATCGAAGGGCACACATCCCAGCACTTCGCGAATCACATTGCGCTGGTGCTCGTGCAAGGGCTCAGCGGTACAGATGGCCGCGGCGGGGCGGTGGTACGAACGCCCGCACCCGCGCAGGAACTCGCAAAACAGCGCCAGCGCTGTCGGGTAGGCGTACATAACGCGCGGCTTGAAGCCGTTGAGATCTCGCCGATACGTTTCAAGGATCTCATCGTTGAGGAGAGCGGTCGGGGCCCAGGCGCGGCGGAACAAGGTGCGGTCGTAAAGACGCCGTCGCCAGCTGGGTGCCTGGCTAAAATCAGACCGGGCGCCCCAGAGGTAGAAAGCCTTATCGCCGGGAAAGAGGCCCGCCCAGTTATTGAACCGCCACTGAACGGCGATTTTTTCTCTCACCGATTCGGGATCACGCAAGAGGGACACTGGTGTTTCCGTTGTGCCTCCGGTGGCCGCGTGTATCAATTCCTCGGCGCGGTAACGCCTTGACTGAATCTCAGGAAGGTTGTTCTGGATATCGTCGCGGGTCAAGGGTGGAATCTTTTTCAGATCAGCTGGGGAAGTCACATCCGAGGGAAGCACACCTGCCTGGTCAAACCGTTGGCGGTAGAAAGGGCTGGAGTCGTAGGCATGGGCCAAGAGCCTGGTCAGCGCCTGCCATTGTAGCTCGCGATTGGCTTCCAACGACAAACCTTCCATCCTCTGATAACGATGCAGGCGGTCACTGAACCGCCCATAAGACCGAGGCTCGAATATGGGATAGATGACACGCGCGTAGACCCGGTTCAGCCAGCGAGGCTGCTGACGCTGCCCACTTGTCATTCCGATCGTCCTCTCTCTCGTCACTAGACTTGATTCCGCCCCTGAGAACCGACCGCCCGGACATGCGGTTTCAACCGAGCGGGTCCACGCCGGCACGCGCCGGGGCCGCGGCAACCGCCCCCGAGATGCCATGGGTCACGCCGCAGCGGGAGATGGTAACGCGTATCTTGCCGGAAGCTTCGGGCGGGATCTGGGCCACCCATTCCGTGGAATAACTCATGTCCGGGCCGAACATTCTGGGAACCTGCTCTCGCAAAAAATCCTCAGCGGCCTGGCTCCCCTGCCCTGATTCCACCAGCCGAAAACGCAGGCGGTTGCATTGGTCCTGGACAATCTGCGCCTGCCGGATACCCGGCATCTGGGAAATGAGATACGTGTTGACCGCCACACCTGAGAGCCAGCGCCCATCCGGAGTGTGAATGAAGTCGGTCACCCGGCCGGCCACCATCTGCATTCGTGGCAAGCCCCGTCCGCAAGGGCATGGCCCGTCGAGCGGGGCGCCCATGTCACCAATCTTATAGCGGATAAAAGGCGTGGCTTCGTTCAACAAGTCTGTCACCAGGATCTCACCCACCTCAGCCGGCCGGGCCGGGCGGTCGCCCACGACGAACTCCACTAGCATAGTCTCCGCAGCCAGATGCAATCCCTGGTGCGCTTCGCACTCGGAGGCAATGACACTGAACTCGCGACAACCGTAACGGTCAAACGTGCGGCATCGCAACGTCTGTTCAATGAGCTGGCGCTCCTCCGGAGTCAAACACTCGGCAGTCGTGATGGCGGATTCCAGCGGCGGGGGCTCGATCCTTTGCTTGGACAAATACTCGGCGAACATGAGAAGGGAGCGAGAATAGGCCTGCAAATATCTGACCTTCCGCCGGCGTAGTTCCGCCAGGAACCGTACAAAGTTTATCTCCCTCACATCGAAGGTGTTAAGGACAACTTCGCGGTAGAGCAGGGCGTTGCGCACGCGCCCCCAGGCTGATGCGTAAGGTTGAGCCTCCGGGTGCCCCCAAAGCAGCCCCATCCACTTGCCCACTCGCCAGCCGGACCAGTAGTCGTGCCGCTGGGTCATGGCTTTGCGTGAGGCCCATCGAAGCTTGGAAACCTTGAAGGCAATCGGGCTGCCTGTAGAACCACCCGTGAAGTTATCCTCATAGCTGCTGGGAGGAACACCGCGCGCCGTCAATTGGTTCTGATTCTGCCGAATGTCGTCCTTGGTGAGGACCGGGAGGCGAAGGAAATCGCCAAGCTCACGCAGGTCGTCAGGGCAGAAGCCCACCTGGCGGAACCGGCCGGCGTAGTAAGGGCACCGCTCGAACGCGAAGCGGACGATCCTCCGCAGCCTCTGCCACTGCAGGTCCCGAATGCGGTCGGCGGGCCAGAACTGGGTCTGCTGATATTCGTGGAAGAAAGTGTTGAGCCCCGGGTGATCGCGCCTGGCCCACAACGGGTAAATGATGTGCTGAATTGTCGCTTCTGCAAGAGCGCTCATGTTGTTCCCAAGTCAGCCTGTGGTCGCTCACCAGGACACTGGATATCGGTGCCCCGAAGTATGGCCGGCCCCGAGGCAACGCAATGCCCTGACGGCAGACCAAACGTCAAAACATTATTTCACGCCCCGGAGCTGTTCCCATTCTCGTCCAAGAATCTGGAGGACCCCGCGCAGATGACGGGGACGCAGGCGATGCAAGCGTCTCCAGACCGCGGTCGCCGCCGATTGCTGTCTCGCCACCGCGCGCGCCCGCGACTTCAACATGGTTGCCCACCAGAAGAAGGTGTAGCCAGGTCGCGACAAGTCCCCGCTGCTCTCTCTCAATTCCCTGGCCCTTTCGGGCCGCAGGTCCGGCGTCACGCGCAAGTCCGCCCCGAGGTAGGCAGGAATCAGTTCGTGCGTCAAGATGCGGGCGTCATCAGCCACATCCACCTTCAATACCGCCGTGCGGCGCGCCGCCTCGCTCAAGCGCATCGGCATAACGAAGGAACGGCCATCCCGGTTTGCCCCGACCCAATCTTCGTCCGCGAAGGTGAAGTTGCCCAAGCTGTACGCCACCAACCCGCCCGGCAGAAGTTCCGCCCCCTGCAAAACGTGGGGATGATGACCAATAATCAAGCTGGCGCCGGCAGCGATCATGTCCCGCGCCAGGCGCCGGTTAGCAGGAGATGGATAGCCTACATGTTCTTGGCCCCAATGCATGCAAACCACCAAGAAGTCACACTCCCCCCTGGCGGCGGCAATGTCTTGCATAATCTGAGCGGGGCTGGCTGGCGCCACGCCGGGCTGGTTCGCGGCGGCATACAGAGGGTTGCGCACCGCCACACCGCAGTATCCGAGAAAAGAGACCTTCAGACCGCTTACGGTGACCTGGAGAGCCTGGCGCGCCGCAGCCAAGTCCCTTCCCGCCCCAAACACACGGATTCCGGCAGCCGTGGCCCGCTCGATGGTCTCCGCCACCGCATCCCAGCCATAGTCCATGATGTGGTTGTTGGCCAGGTTAAGCACGTTGAAGCCGGCAGCCCGCAACAGCGACGCGTAAGACGGGTGCCCCCGCATGCAGTGTCGCCAAGGCGGAGAAACAGGAGGCCGCTCAGTGAACGGCCCTTCGAGATTACCAAGGGTGAGATCAGCCTCCTGGAGCAGAGGAGTAACGGCACTCAGTACCTCCTGTGCCCTTCCTTTCCGAGCCAACTCTTCATAGCCGCCGTTAAGCGCTATGTCGCCGACCGCGACCAGCCGTACTTTCGCCAACGATTCCATGACCGTCTGCCCGCTCACCGCGGTAGGCCCCGTCCTGTCCCCTCCGGCCACGCACCGCATCGCGCCGTCATCGCGCGCCTCGCGCCAGCAAGACGATCTTTGCGGACCGCAGAATGACAAGTAAGTCCAAGCTCAGGGATATGTTCTTGATGTAGTAGAGGTCGTAGCGGAGTTTCTCTTTCGACTCTTCCAGCGAGGCGCCATACTGATATCGAACCTGGGCCCACCCTGTGATGCCGGGGCGGATGATATGGCGCAGGTGGTAGTAAGGGATCTCACGGCTGAGCCACTCGACAAATTCCGGCCGTTCGGGGCGCGGCCCCACGAAGCCCATGTCACCGCGCAGCACGTTCCACAACTGGGGGATCTCGTCCAATCTGGCTCGACGCAGGAAGCGCCCGACCGGCGTAATACGAGGATCGCCGTCGCCCGCCCAGATCGGCCCCGCCTCCGCCTCGGCATCAGCTCGCATGGTGCGGAACTTGTAGCAGTCGAAGACAAGCCCGTAGCGGCCCACGCGCTTCTGCCGGTACAGCACCGGACCCGGCGACGTGAGTTTGACCGCCAAGGCCATTAACGGGAGCAAGGGCAGGACAAGAAGCAGACCCGCCAGCGAGACCACGACGGAGATGAACCGTCGTGCCATGAGGAAAGACGGGTTCAGGCGGAATCCTTCGGAAAAAATCAGCCAACTCGGACTCAGTTCATCCACCTCGATCTTGCCGGATACCTTTTCGAGGAGCGCCGTGGCCTCTTCTACCTTGATGCCACTCAAGCGAAGGTCCAGCAGTTCCCGGACCGGCATGGTGCCACGGCGGTCAGCCATAGCCACAATCACACGATCCACCCCGCGATTCTTTTGAAGAGCTGTCAGGGTGCTGGCGAGGGTCTCGCGGCTCAAGGAACCATTGCCGACTGCACCGGCCCAACCTACGACATCCATTCCCAGCTCCTGGCGGGCGCGCAGAGTCTCCACCAATCGCGTGGCTCGCTCTCCCGCCCCGAGCACGTACACGCGCTCGCGCAAATAGGGCTGGCGGATGACCCAAGTGTACGCTGAGCGCCAGCCGAGCAAGGCTAAGGTCAGGATCGAGAGCCCGGTCACGAAGACCCCTTGACCAATCAAGAAACTCGGCAAAAAGTACCCTGTGGCGGCCAGCACAAACGACAGCGCCCCCAGGACAACGAGCAGGCGGAAATAGGTTTCGCCACTGGAAGGTAGTCTTTGCGGATCGTACAGATCGAAGTAGTGCAGGCACACCATGGCGAGTGCAGCGATAGCCAGAATCTTGTAAATCCCGTTCTCGTA
>Ga0315296_10001008_pt1 | contig 24917 bp, 24 predicted proteins | sample YL17G14_18_MG_FD_203921 | JGI IMG/M metagenome (GOLD analysis project Ga0315296, IMG submission 203921) | Sediment microbial communities from Yellowstone Lake, YNP, Wyoming, USA - YL17G14_18 | ecosystem: Environmental > Aquatic > Freshwater > Lake > Sediment | place: USA: Wyoming | collected... | reverse complement strand
TGAAGGCGGGAAAGTTCTTGACCGTGATCTTGAAAATGGCCTCCATCCCGAGCTCGGGAAAAGCCACGACCTCCTGGCTGGTGATGCAATCACGGCCCAGACGCGCGGCGGGGCCGCCGATCGAGCCTAAGTAGAAGCCTCCGTTCGTCTTGCACGACTCGGTTACGCTCTTGGAGCGGTTGCCCTTGGCCAGCATGACCAGCGAGCCGCCCATCTTCTGGAAGAGGGGAACATAGTCGTCCATGCGGCCGGCCGTCGTCGGGCCGAACGACCCGGAGGGATGGCCGGGCGGGGTCTTGGCCGGGCCGGCGTAGTAGATGATGTGATCCTTGAAATAGGCCGGGAGGTCCTCGCCCTTGTCGACCTTTTCCTTGAGCTTGGCATGGGCGATATCGCGGGCGACGATGATCGGTCCGCTGAGCATGAGCAGGGTGGCCACGGGGTACTTGCTGAGCGTTGCCCGGATCTCGGACATCGGCCGGTTGAGGTCGATCGGGACGGCGGGGACATCCGTCGCGGCGGGGTGGGGAAGGTATTTAGCCGGGTTCCTCTCGAGCTTTTCGAGAAAGATCCCGTCGCGGGTGATCTTGGCCTTGATGTTGCGGTCGGCATTGCAGCTGACGCCCATCCCGATCGGGCAGGAAGCCCCGTGGCGAGGCAGGCGGATGACCCGGACGTCGAGGCAGAAATACTTGCCCCCGAAACCGGCCCCGAGCCCGATCTTGCGAGAGGCCTCGAGGAGCTTTCCCTCGAGCTCGAGGTCGCGGAAGGCGTGCCCCCCCGGGCCTCCCACTGTCGGCAGGTGGTCGAGGTAGCGGGCCGAAGCGAGCTTGACGGTCTTGAGGACGAGCTCGGCCGACGTGCCGCCGACGACGACGGCCAGGTGATAGGGCGGGCAGGCCGCCGTGCCGATCCCCTTCATCTTTCCGACGAGGAATTTCTGCAGGGCCTCCGGGTTGAGTACGGCCTTGGTCTCCTGGAAAAGATAGGTCTTGTTGGCCGAACCGCCCCCCTTGGCGACGAACAGGAAGCCGTACTCGTCGCCGTCGACGGCGGTGATGTCGATTTGCGCGGGCAGGTTCGTGCCGGTGTTCTTCTCGTCGTACATCGTCAGGGGAGCGTTCTGGGAGTAGCGGAAGTAGTTCTTGGTGTAGGCGTTGAAAACGCCGCGGGAGAGGGCCTCCTCATCGCCGCCGCCCGTGAAGACCCGTTGGCCCTTCTTGGCGTTGATGATGGCCGTCCCCGTGTCCTGGCACATCGGGAAGAGGCCCTCGGCCGAAATAACGGCGTTCTTCAACATCTCCAGGGCGACGTAGCGGTCGTTGGCCGAGCTCTCCGGGTCTTTGAGGATCGCGGCCAGCTGTTCGAGATGGGACGGCCTCAGCCGAAAGGCCACGTCATGGAAGGCGCGCTCGGCGAGTAAGGTCAGGCCCTCGGGGGCCACTCGGAGGACCGGCCGGCCGTCGCATTCGCCGGAGGCCACATGGTCCCGGGTGAGCGGCTCGTAGTCGGTCGTATCCGGCCCGAGGGAAAACAAGGGCTGGTGGACGAAATCAGCCATGATGGCAAAACCTCCTTGTCGATATAGGCTTCAAACGATATCCTTAGGATTGTATTTTAGCCTCGATCTTGCGGAGGGATGTTTCGGCAATCTCCCGTACGCCTTTTCGTTCCCTCCGGCGGCCGATGACATTCCTCAGCGAGGGGACGGCGCGCGGATCCCCGATTTCTCCGAGAAGCCGGGCGGCGCGGAAACGCGTCGTCCAGGACTTACTCTCCAACGCTCCGATCAATGGGAGAACGGCATCCCGGCCGAAATTCGTGAGAGCAACCTCGGCGCTCTCCCGGATGCTCCAATGCGGATCGGCCATCGCCCTGAGCAGCGGTAATATGGACTTCGGGTCTTGAAAATTCCCCAGCAGCCGGGCGGCTTGGCGGCGGACGATGCGGGCCTCGTCCTTCAAAGCGCGGAGGGCCGCGTCGAGAACTCCAGGCCGTCCGATTCCAACCGTTCTCAGCATCCGGATGGCTTCTGCCCGGATGAAGTCCGCCTTGTCTTTTTTAGCTATCTGGATGAGGTGCCTCGTGGTCCCGCAGCCCCCCACCTTGGCTATCGTCCGGACGGCCTCAAACCGGACATTGTCCGAATCATCTCCGAGCGACGGGGCGATTTGAGGGACCAGGGACGCATCGCCGATCTCGGCGAGGACTTTCAAAGCGTAGCAGCGGCCCCACGAGGCGCATCCGATCAGGGACAGAGCGGATGCCGCGGCCTCTTGGACATCCGGAAGGCTCTCTGCGACGAGCTGTTTGAGAAGCCTGACGGCCCGGTGATCTTCAAGTCCGCCCAGCGCCTTGATGGCTCTCATCTGAAGCTCGGGGCGTTCCTTGTCGAGGGCGTCTTTTTTCAATTTCTCGATATCGGCCAGGTTATAGGACAGCGTCGGGACGAGGAGCTTCGTCACGGGCGGCCCGAACCGGACAAGCGCCACCACCGCCGCCTGTCGGACGACGAAGTAGCTGTTCCGGAGACAAGAGATGATAGCCGGCGTGGATTTCGGATCGCTGATCAGGCCCAGGCACCTCAAGAGCGCTCTTTGGGAAAATTTGTCTTTTTCCCGGGAGAGAGCGTTCAGCAGAGGGATCGTCGCCTGTCTTCCGAACCGGGCGATGGCCGCAACCGCCTGTTCCTGGACTTTTTCGACGTTGTCCTGGATCATCAGGACCAGGGCCTCGATGCTCGCCTTGTCCTGGATCAACCCTAGGGCCTCGGCGGCACTGGCGCGGACCCGACCATCTTCATCTTTGAGCAATTCCATGAGATATGGCGTCGATTGCGGGCACCGAAGTTTCCCGAGAGTCCGGGCCGCGTTGGCCCGGATGTTCACCGATGAATTGTTAAGCGCGTCGTGAAGAAGACGAAGGCTTTCCACTCCCAGCCCCTGGAAGCCGTCGATCGCCAGGTTGATAATCTCCTCGTTATCCAGCGTGAACATATGGACGAGGATCCGGGCTAGACGGACGTTCTTGTGCGCGATGATATCCTGGACTTTGGATTTTAATTCCGTAAGGGCTTGGGTCCGGACGATCCATTCGGGGTCTTCGACGCCTTTGAGGAGGCAGTCGATCACCCGGTAATCGCCCAATTTTCCAATCGCGGCGACGGCCGCCCAACGGATGTTGCCTTCCGGAGACTTGAAGATCTTGGGCTTGCAGATTTCCTCAATGGCCTCGGGACGACCGAATCGGCCCAAGGAGATTATGGCGGCGTGTTGGATCGCCGAGTTCGGGTCGTTCAACTGTTCGATCAGGATGGGATAAGCCTCGGGATTTTTTTCGTACCCCAAGTCCATGATCGCAGCCCGGACGTCCGGGATGTTGTCGCTTTCGCGAATGACCCGGATGATCGCGTCCAGCCCGGGAGCGGCCTTCTTAGCCAAATCAGACCCTCTCGATATAGCCCTTGCAGTCGCCGTCGATATTGAACGACGTCACCTGATAATCGCAATCGATATTCGCCAGGGCCTTGACCGCGGCCCGAAAGCAGCCGATGCGGGCGCAGGTCAGGTCGCGGACCGAGAACCCCTCCTCGATGAGGGCCTGGCAGCTCTTGAGATAGACGCAGTCGTGGACCGTGATCTGGAGGTGGAAGGGATTGACCTCGACCAGCTCGAAGTTACTAGCGTCCCGGAACAGGCCGCCCGCCATGCCGATCTGGATATAGTTCTCGACCGCAGCCCGAATCGAATCGGACTTCTTGATTTGGATCCCGTACTCATCTCCCAGGAAATGAAGGTAGAATTGGACCGAATGCTCGTAAGCTCGCTCACTGAAGACGCGCGGCCGGGTCCCGTGAAAATCACGGGCCGTTTCCTCCAGGCCGCTCAGCCAGGCCAGTGCGACGAGCCAGCCCGCCTCTTCTCTGTCGATCTTATCCATGGCCTTTTCCCCCAGCCCGATTTGAAGCTTTTTTCACGGCCTCCGCGGCGCCCTCAACCAGGGAGAGCCGCTTCAGCTCCTTCGAGACGGCCTCGGCCTCCACGGCCCGGCCGATATCCTTGCTCAACCTGGTGGCGAGACGGGCAACATCGGCGTTGCGATCCTTGGCCCAGAGCAACACGAGCCTCGCCGTTTCGTCAGGGCGGAACGCAGTCGCCCGTTCCTCGGCTTCGCCGCCCGATGGAGGGGCTTCGCACGGGACCGCTGTCTCAAGGAATCGTTTTGTGTCCCGGGCAATGGCCAGCTCTTCGTTGGTCGGGATGACAAGGAGTCGGACCCGGCCGGAGCCGATTTCGCGCTCGTTCTTCTCGTTTTTCTCCGGATCGAGGATGACGCCGAGGGCCTCCATGCCCTCCGTGACGAGCTTCCGGACGAGACGTGAATTCTCGCCGATCCCCCCCGTGAACACGATCGCGTCCACGCGTCCCAGCTCGGCCATAAAAGCTCCGATATTTTTCTTAATATAATGGCAGTAGATGTCGATGGCCAGCTTATGGCGTTCGCTGCCGCGGGCGGCTTCCTGCTCGATTTCGCGCATGTCGTTCGACGTCTCGGTCAGGCCGAGCATCCCCGAGTTCTTGTTCATGATCGAATCGATTTCCTTAGCGTTGAGCTTTTCTCGTTCCATGATATAAGGAACGAGGGCGGGATCGATGCTCCCGCACCGCGTGCCCATGATCAAACCCTCGAGCGGCGTGAACCCCATGGTCGTGTCGATTGATTTTCCGCCGTTAACGGCGGTGATGCTCGCGCCGTTGCCCAGATGACAGGTGATGAGCCTGGTCTGCTGGATCGGCCGTCTCAACACCCCCGCGGCGAGATGGGCGACATAACTATGGGAGGTGCCGTGAAATCCATACCTGCGGATGCTCAGTTTCCTATAGAGAGCGTACGGCAGCCCGTAGATATGAGCCTTCGGCGGTATCGTTTGGTGAAACGCCGTGTCAAAGACGCCGACTTGGGGGACGCCCGGCATCAAGACCTCGCAGGCCTCGATCCCTTTCAAGTTGTGGGGATTGTGCAAAGGAGCGAACTGAATGCATTTCCGGATCGTGGCTTTGACCTTGTCCGTGATCAGGACCGACCCCGAAAAATCCTCGCCGCCGTGAACGACCCGGTGTCCAATCCCGTCGATTTCTCTTCGGTCCCGGATCACGCCGTGCTGGGGGTGCAGGAGGAGTTGGAGAACGATCTCGATCGCCGCGCCATGATTCAGGACCTCCCGAATTTCCCGGATCCTGTTCTTCCCTTCCGGCTGGTACGTAATGATGGCGTCGCTCGAGCCGACCTTTTCCACAATTCCTTTCGCGAGAAGGCGTTCATCCTCCATTCGGATGAGCTGGAACTTGACGGAGGAACTGCCGCTGTTTAAAACAAGGACTTTCATCGCGTGAAGCCTCTCCTCAATTCATGAATGACCGGCCACGATTTCCAAAATCTGCTTCTCCCCTCTTTGTCCGATGTGATTCACAGATGTCCGCGGCCCAGACTGACTATCAGAAGCGCTTGACCGTCTGACGGATTACTATAAATGCATTAGTATGTCCTGTCAAGAGACTGGACCCACGCCGAAATTGCCGAAAAAGGGCGGCTCGGAATTCTCGACATCACCCGCAACCAGCCCCATCGATCGATGAACGAAAATACGATCGGCAATTCTGGGCTTGGTTGTCCGCTTGACAGATGCCGAGATTTGAATTAGAAATAACCTGGGTTTCATGTTGGGGAAAGGCAGGCAAGAATGAGCGGCAAATATTTTGTCGAAGGACATAGACCAAAGACAAGCGTCCAGGATGAGGAAACCTTGACATTCAACTATCACGGCTATGAGACCGTTGAAGAAGCGACGGCCAAAGCTAAAGAGTTTTTCGATAAAGAACGAGATTTGAGTTTAGCCGTCATCTATCGAAAAGAGCCGGACGGGACTTCGCAAGGGGTCAAATTCATCTATAAAGATGAGGACGGGAGCTTCGAGGATTTTCCGCTTTACTGGAATTCCTGCGATAGCTGCCGCGAGGAGTGATCTGCTCTTCGTCCGGGCCGCCCCCGGGCATCATTTCCACCTGAAGGGTGTTCCGGAATTCAATATTTCCCGTCCATTTGGAATTCGGCGCTGTCCAGCCAGAATCCCGATCCCGTGACGGAATCATATTGGACCTGGAGAAGGTCGTAATGGAACCGTTCTTCGTCGGCGATCCTGATGAAGATAGCCTTGGCCGTGGGGTCGTCTCCCTTATTCGCGCATTCTCTGAAAAAATCGATCGCTTTCAACTCGAGCTCCATCCCGATCCGCAGGGCTTCGATTTCACTCTTGTCCTCGGCCCGTCGCATCCGGGCGACGAGCTCCTCGATGACCGCGGATTTCCCGACGGCCTCTTCGTCATGGACGTATTTTTTCCACTCGTCGGAATGGACGACTTCGCTGAACAAATCGCCGAACGCCTTGAGGTGATGGACTTCCTGCTCGGCTAGATAGAGGAACATTTTCTTGCCGAGCGAATTGTGGGTCATGGCGGCGGCCTGATTAAAAAATTCGCGGCCCCGGATTTCAAGCTTAATGGCTTCCCGAATGAACTCCTTGACCTGCTCGCTGATTTTGATCATCGGCTACTCCTCCTCATCTCATGGGAATGTCCGCCCCGCGAGAACATCAGTCCCCGCCGGGAGAGGGCTTCGCCCTGCCTGAAGCTCTCAGGGCCCGACTGTTATCCCGGCGTCGGCCGGCAAACGGGCCTTACCGCAGCGTGCCTTCGTAATGGGCTGTGAGCTGGCGCTTCCGGACCTCCTCCGGCGTGTAAAACGGAAGGAGGACGGGGGCGACGCGATCGGTCGCGATCTTAGCTTTCTTGAGCTCGGTCTCGTAGGCCATGACGTGTTCGAGCGTCAATTTTCCCACGCGTGCAGTCTGCACGTATTCCGCGGCAAATTTGCCGGCCCGACGGCCAAAGACATTATAATCCAGCACGGAGTTGCCCATCAGCCGATTCCGGCCGTGGACGCCGCCCGAAGCTTCGCCGGCTACGTAGAGGCCCTTGACGTTGGTCTCGCAGCGCTCGTTGATCTCGACGCCCCCGTTCTGGTAGTGGAGCGAGGGATAGACGAGCATCGGCTCCTTTGTGATGTCGATGCTGTAGCGGATGAACTGCCGGTACATGGCCGGGAAGTTCTTATTGATGTAGCCGTCGCCTTGGATGATATCGATCAGGGGCGAATCCAGCCAGACGCCCCACCGGCCGCTCGGCGTCTGGAGGCCGTTGTGCCGTTCGAGACACTCACGGATGAACGCCGCGCTCTCGACGTCCCGCGGTTCCCGGGGCCAGACAAAGAGCTCGCCGAACTTGTTGAGGGGTTGGCCGCCGGCCCCGCGGATTTTTTCGGTGATCAGGAAGCCGCCGATCTGCTCCGGGAACACGGCTCCGGTCGGATGGTACTGGACCGAATCCATGTAGAGGAGCCTGGCCCCGGCCCGGTAAGCCATGACCAGGCCGTCGCCCGTCGCGCCGTAATGGTTGGTCGTGTCGAAGCCGCGGATGTGGAGCCGGCCGTAGCCGCCGGTGGCGATGATGACGGCCTTCGCCTTGACCGTAAAATATTCCTCGGTCTCTATGTTGTAGAGGACGCCTCCGGCGCACTTCCCCTTCTGATCGAGGATGAGCTCGATCGTCGGCATGAACTCCAGGATCGTAACGTCATCGGGGTGATTGCGGACCTCGTCCATCAGCGTCCGCATGATGATGGCGCCCGTGTAATCGCGGCAGGAATGCATCCGCTTCCGGGATGTCCCGCCGCCGTGGAGGACGTACATCGAACCGTCGGAATTCTTGTCCCAGACGACGCCCAGGTCCTCGAGCCACTGGACGACCTCCGGCCCGTCTTCGGTCAAGGCGCGGACCAGCTCGGGCTTGTTGTCAAAATGGCCTCCGCCCAGGGCGTCCAAGTAATGGATCGTCGGCGAGTCCTTTTCCGTGACCGCCGCTTGCATGCCTCCCTGCGACATCATCGAATTGGCGTCGCCCAGCCGGAGCTTCGTCGAAATGATCGATTTCGCTCCTTTCTCCCGGGCAATGAGGGCCGCCGCGCAGCCGGCGCCGCCGCCGCCGACGATCAGAAGGTCGGTTTCGTAGTCCGGTAAAGAGAGATCGAGCGCCGCGGGATCGATCCGGCTGTGCGATTCGAGGATGTCGGCGACTTCGGTCGTCAGGAGCTCGCCGCTGTTCGGGCCGATATGAATCTTGCGCCTGGAGTCAGGTTTGCAATCGGGATGGAACTTGTTGAGGACATCCTCCCGCTCGTCGGCGGTCATCGGCGGAAAGACATTTTTCCCGGATTTCTCGAGCTCGAGCCTCTTCGGCCGCGTTTCCTCGACTTTCTTCAGGGATTCACGCATATAATCAGGATACATCTGACGCTCCTTTTATTCGTTGTCCCGGGCGTAATATTTCTTCTTGAGCTCGTCCTTGGACATTTTCATCAGCGCCTTGTATTCCGCGTCGTATGTTTTCGACTTCACCGCCTCGATCCGCTTGTTCAGGTGTTCGCTCGTCTTACGAAGGTATTTTCCGTAAAGCCGCCGGCCCAGAATCCCGACGTTGTAATGGACGATTTCTGCCGGGCAGCGGATGGCGCACAGGCCGCAGCTCAGGCAGTCGAACGACAGATCCATGACCTTCTCGACGTCGCCCCGCTTGGCCGCCTGGATGTAGTCCATGACCTCGAGGTCCTGAGGGCAGGCCTTGGTGCATGAGTTGCAGGCCACACAGCGGAAGATTTCGGGGTAGAGCTTTTGGAACGCCTGAACCGCGGGCTTGAGCTCACTGAGGTCATAAACCGGCCGCTGGGCGGGAATGGCCGGGAGCTGCGACAGCCACATGCCTTCCTGGACAAGAGTCATGCAGGCCATCCCCGTGTAGATTTTATAATCGCCGGGAAGGCGGTAAACCGTCGCGCAGGCGCCGCAGAAGCCCTCCCGGCAGCCGGCGCCCCGCTTGATCTGATACCCGGCGTATTCGATAGCCCCCATTATGGTGGCGTCGGCCGGGACCCGGTGGGCCTTGCCCATGATATAAACCATGGCCATCGCCTTGGCTGGTTCCTTTTTCGTTTTTATGGCTTTCGACTTCGTCTCAGGCTTCCTCTTGAGGCCGCTCTTTGTCGCGTTCATCTTCGCTCTCCTTCCATGGAACGTCCGATCCCTCAATACTCCTGGGGCAGTTTCTTCAGATCGGCCCAGGAATAAACCGGCCCGTCCTTGCAAACGTAATAGCGGCCGATGTTGCAGCGCCCGCATTTGCCGATGCCGCATTTCATCTTGTTTTCGACCGTGGTGAAGATCTGATCATCCTCGAACTTGAGATCTTTCAGGGCCTTGATGACCGTTTTAATCATGATCGGCGGCCCGCAGGTGATCGCGATGGTATTCGCCGGAGAGGGCTTCTTGTCCAGGACGTTCTGGGCGACGAAGCCGACGAATTCTTTCCACTCGGGCTCAGCAACGTCGATCGACAGGTGAACTGCCATGGTCTTTCTGAGGTCTGCGAGCTCGTCCTTGAAGACAATATCCTGGGACGTCCGGGCCCCGTAAATGAGCGTCAGCTCCCCGAAGTCCCCTTTCCTGAGAAGGGCCGTCTGGAGCACGGACCAGATGGGGGCCAGGCCGATGCCCCCGCCCGCGAAGAGAATGTTCTTCCCATTCCAGGCGTCGATCGGGAAGGCATTTCCGTAGGGCCCCCGAATGCCGATGACGCTCCCGACCTCGAGGTCGTGGATGGCTGTTGTCACCCGGCCTGTCTTCAGGATGCTGAATTGGAGATAATCCTTGACGAGGGGGGAGCTTGAAATCGAAATCATCGATTCACCACGGCCAAACATCGAGAGCATGGCGCACTGGCCGCATTTATGGGTGAAGCCGCCATTGAGGAACTGGGTGCGAAAGGTCTTGATCTCGCGGGCGCCGCCGACTTCCTCCTTGACGGAGATGACCTTGGCCAGTAAAGGGAGGTAAACGTTAGCCGGCATGGTCTCTAACCTTTTCTACGACATTGATGATGTCAATCCCCACGGGGCAGAGGGTGATGCATCTCCCGCAGCCGGTGCACTGGTAGTTCTGCCAGACCTCGACGAAATATTGGAACTTGTGATTGATCCTCTGCCGGAGGCGGGCGGCCTTGTCCGGACGCGGGTTGTGCCCCGATGAATGCATCGTGAAGTCCGGGAACTGGCAGGTGTCCCAGGTCCGGACGCGCCTTCCCTGGAGCGGCGACGACGATTCGACCTCGTCATTGATGTCGAAGCAATGACAGGTTGGACAGAGATAGGTGCAGATCCCGCAGCGGATGCAGCTCATGGACTCCGCGTCCCAGAAGGGCGAATCGAACATCCCCTTGAGTTTCTCCGGGACGTCTTCGATCCGGCTGAGGGAGCGGCGGAGCTTTTTCTCGGATTCGCCGTGGAGGCGCATCACGCGTGTTCTCTCATCGGGTTTCGGATCAGCGAACAGGTCGGACGCGGCCTTGACAAGCTTCTCGCCCTTCTCGGTCAGGGATTCGACATAGTACGTGTCGCCCAGGTCCGTAAGGAGGATATCCAGTCCTTCCGTCCCGTGGGGGGAACCGTTTACGGACAGGCAGAAGCAGTTCGGCGACGGCGGCTTGAGGCAGGCCAGCCCGACGAACGTGACCGCGTTCCGCCGCTTCCAGTAATACTCGTCCACGAATTCCCCGCCAAACACGAGGTCTGTCAGGATCACGGCTTTCGCCTCGCACGGCCGCAGGCCGAAGATGACGGTCGGCTTCTCGCCCGGAAGAAGCTCGGAGAGGGCGTAGCCGGCTTCGTCGCCCTCCTCGAAGGCGAAGAGCTCTTCCCGCTGCGGAAAAACGATTTTCTTGGCGGGCACGGCGGTCATTACGTCAGCCAGGCCGCGGCTATCCGGGCTCTCGATGAGCTCGTAGGTCCAGACGTCGTCCTTGTTTTGAGGAGCATACAGACGATATGAAGCGAGCGCCTCCAGCCACCGGGCGAAATCGTTTTTGGCCAGTATCTTGTCCATCGCCTCACCTGATGAAATCGCCGGGATCGCCGTCGAGGTAGCAGGACATCAGGGCCGGCTTCTCGGCGTCGAAACCGACGTCGTAGCCAAAGAGCTCCTTGGCCTCCTTCTCCATCTTTTTGTTCAGCATCCGCAGCGGGATGTTCACCGGACAGGCTCTCTCGCATTCGCCACAGTCGATGCAGCGGCCGGCGAGATGGATGGCACGGACGAGGTGATAGAAGATGTTCTCCGAGTCGGCCGGGGACTTTTCCAGCCACTTGATCCGCTGGGCTTTTTCCTCGGCCGTCGTCTCGGGCGTTACCGCGAAATTGATCGTGTCGACGACGCATTCGTCGCAATAGCACATCGGGCAGACCGAGCGGCAGGCGTAACACCGGACGCATTTCCGGAGCTGGTCCTCCCAGAAGTCCCATTTTCCTTTCGTCGGAAGGCTTTCCATCTTTTCGACGGATTGAAAGGGCTTGGGCACGTCCCGCTTGCTCTTTTCGCCCAAGAGATGGTCGGAGACCACGGGAAAGCTAGCGATGCACTCCAGGCACCGATCGGCGATGATGTCCGCGGCGGGGATGTCCAGGATGCCGTCCTCGGTCGTCACGACGTAATTCATTCTTTCGCCGAACTTGACCTTGAGGACAGTCGTGCCGACCGTTTTCTTGGCGAGCTTGCGCTCATCCACGACACCCGTCGATTCACAGGAAACGCCGATGAGGAAGACATCCATACGCTCAATAAATTTTTCCTGGATCAGGACGACGATCCCCCGGCTGTCGCAGCCCTTGACCACGACCCCGATCGGGCGCGAGTCCACCGGCTTCTCCTTGGCTTTCCGGCGTTTCTCGTCCACGACGAAGCGGACGAGGTTGTGGATACAGGACGGGTCCCAGACGAGCCGGTCCACGTCTTCGGGCGTTCTCGCGAACACGGGATTAGCTTTCCACGCGTTGGAGGGTCGCTCGTAACCGATAATATATTTGACGTTGCCTCCCTTGAGAATTCTTTTCGCTTCCGCCTTGAGGTCTTCGATGTTCACCATGAAGGCTTTCTCCTCAACTTGGCCTGGGGGCCGAGCGGCTTCAGTTCATTGACGAAATCCTTGATGATCCGTGTGTATTTCTGGCCTTCGGCGGCCGAAACCCAGGATATTTGAAACCGTTCCGGCTCAAGGCCGACATGCTCCAGGAGCTCCTTGGTCAGGGCCAGCTTCCTCCGGGCGTAGTAGTTGCCTTTGATGTAGTGACAATCTCCGGGATGGCAGCCCGAGACGAGAACGCCGTCGGCGCCTCGGTGGAAAGCGGAAAACACGTAGAGCGGCGAAACGCTCCCGGAACACATAACCTGGATGGGAGTGACGTTGGGAGGATATTCCATGCGCGAAACGCCGGCCAGGTCGCTTCCCGCGGAAGAGCACCATTTGCATAGGAAGGCGATGATTCTGGGCTCGAATTCTTCCACCATCGTCATCCTCCCAGGCACGCCCTGATCATTTCGTGGACCTGATGCTGGGTGAAGTTTTTCACTTGAATGGCGGCCCTCAGGCAGGTGGCCGAGCACGTTCCGCACCCTTCGCACAAAACTTCGTTGACTTCAACCTTGCCGTCTTTGAAGGCGATGGCGTCGTAAGGACAGACCGCGACGCACATCCCGCAACCCGTACAGAGATTCTTGCTGACCAGGGCCACCGTCGGCGAATGAAAGAGTCGCTCCTGGGACAAGATCATGATCGCTTTTGCGGCCGCGCCGCTGGCTTGGCCGACGGCCTCCGGAATGTCCTTAGGCGCCTGGGCCGCCCCGGCCAGAAACATGCCCGAGGTGACGCTTTCTACAGGCCGGAGTTTAGGATGGGCCTCGGCCAGGAAGCCGTCTTTGTCCAAGGCGAGCCTGAGCTTTTTGGCCAACTGGAGGGATCCTGTGGACGGCCGCATGGCCTGGGCGAGGACGACAAGGTCGGCATCGATCTCGATGGGCTTTCCGGCCAGCGTATCGACACCCCAGATTTTTATCTTGCCGTTCTCCTCGAAGATCTTGGAGACTTTGCCCCGGAGATAGATCACCTCGTCCTCTTCGACGGCCCGCTGGACGAATTCTTCATAGCCTTTTCCGCCGGAGCGGACGTCGATGTAAAACACGTACGCCTGGCCGTCATGGACGTGATGCTTATAGAGCATGGCGTGTTTGGCCGTATACATACAACAGATCTTGGAGCAATAGGCGCAATGTTGTTCCGGGTCCCGCGAACCGGAGCACTGAATGAAAACGACCTCCTTGGGCTCCTTATGGTCGGACGGCCGGAGGACTTGACCTCCTGTTGGGCCCGAGGCGGACAACAAACGTTCGAATTGGAGGCCGTCGATCACATCGGCGTACGTGCCGTAGCCATACTCGGCCATCTGCTCCTTTTCGTAGAGATCGTAACCGGTGGCGACGACAATCGCGCCCACCTCTTCCTCGATGATCTGAGGCTTCTGATCGTAATCGATCGCTTTGACTTTGCAGACATCGGCGCACTTACCGCAGGCGATGATTTGAGTGAGCTCCGGGCAGTTCTTGTCGTCGAGCGTGTAGGAAGCCGGGATAGCCTGGGGGAATGGGATGTAGATCGCCCGGCGGCCCGTCAGGCCGAGGTCGAACTCATTCGGGACGACGATCGGACAGACCTTCGTGCATTCATCGCAGAGATTGCACTTGGCCGGAACCACGTAAGTGGGCTTCCGGAGGATCTTGACTTTGAAATTTCCGACGTAGCCGGTCACGTCATGGACCTCGCTATAGGTCATGAGCCTGATCTTGGGATGCTTGGACACTTCGACCATCTTCGGCGTCAGGATACATTGGGAGCAGTCAAGGGTCGGATACGTCTCGGAGAGTTGGCTCATATGCCCTCCGATCGAGGGCGACCTCTCGACGAGAATGACCTCAAAACCCGTGTTGGCCAGGTCCAGGGCGGACTGGATCCCGGCGATTCCGCCTCCGATGACGAGCGCACGGTGCGTCACCGGAACGCTCAAAGGCTCGAGTGTTTCATTCTTCTGGACCCGGGCAACGGCGCTCTTGGTGAGTTTGGTCGCCTTCGTCGTGGCCTGCGCCTTGTCCTTGTGAACCCAGCTGCATTGCTCGCGGATATTAGAGATCTCGCATTTGAACGGATTGAGTCCGGCCCGTTTGGCCGTGTTCCGGAACGTCGTCTCGTGGAGAGTGGGAGAGCAGCAGGCCACGACGACATCGTCGAGCTTTTTGTCCTTGATGGCCTGCTCGATCAGATTTTGACCGGGATCGGAGCACATATAGACGTAATCTTCGGAATGAGCCACGCCAGGATAATCGGCCAATTCCTGGGCCACCTTCTGGACGTCCACCGTGCCGGCGATATTAACACCGCAGTGGCAGATGAATACGCCTGTCCGTTTCATTGTCCTACCTTTTGTTGCTCTTTTTGCATAAGTTCGAGCCCGTAGCTGTAGCCCCGGTCGAAGGCCCGCATGTTGACCTCGAGAAACCTGCCGGGGACGAGGCCAGGAAGAGCCTTTTTCATGGCCTCCGGCGAAACGACCTTGGAGATGGCCGTAAAAAAGCCGAGCATCACCAAGTTGGTGAAAACGCGATTGCCTAGCTCTTCGGCGAAACGCGTCGACGGAATCCCATAAACTCGAATCTTTCCCCGGGAGGGACGGACATTGACCAGGTCCGTATCGATCAAGAGGATTCCGTTGTCCCGAAGCTCCGGCTCATATTGATCATAAGCGTCCTGAGAGATGGCGACCAGCACCTCGGGCTTGGTAATGTAGGGGTAAAGAACCCGCTCGTCGGAGACCACGACTTGCGAGCTGCAGGCGCTTCCACGGGCTTCGGGCCCAAAGCTCTGAGTCATGGTCGCATATTTGTTGTCGAAGAGCGCTGCGGCTTTGCCCGTAATCAGGCCACACCGGACAATCCCCTGCCCGCCAAAACCGGAAAATCGGACTTCGGTCATGATTGCACTCCGTAGGGAATGTATTTGTCGCCCAAAGCCTTTGTTAAATGCGTGTTCATGCCGTCGAGAAAGGTCGGCCTCTCGCGATCGATGAATTTTCCGCAGATCATCTTCCCCTGATAGCTGATATCCAGCGTCCGGGTATCGGCGCCGTGCTGGATGACGGAATTATCATAGTAGTATTTCAAGAGATTCAGCCCGTCGCCGAGCCGGTTGCGTCTGGCGTAGAGCGTGACACACGGGGCAATGACCTCGATCAGGGAGAAGCCTTTTTTATTGAGGGCTTCCTGCATGGAATTCGTCACCCGCCGGATATGCAAACAGGTCCAGCGGGCGACGTAGCTCGCGCCGCAGGCATCGGCCAGATAGGGAAGGCTGAAGGGATGTTCGAAGTTTCCGTAGGGAGCCGTCGAAAGGATGGCGTCAATGGGGGTTGTCGCGGCCACCTGGCCTCCGGTCATGGCGTAGTTGAAATTATTGACGCAAATGACGACCATGTCCATATTGCGCCTTGCGGCGTGGATGAAGTGATTGCCGCCGATCCCGAAGATGTCTCCGTCGCCGCTGAAGACGACGACTTTAAGCTCGGGATTGGCCAGCTTCAATCCCGTCGCGAAGGCGATAGGCCGGCCGTGCGTCGAGTGGAAGGAATCGAGTTTGACATAACCGGCAACCCGGCCCGTGCAGCCGATCCCGGAGACAATGGCCACCTTGTTCAGGTCAAGGGTGCTCTTGCGCAGGGCCTCGGCGAAGGAAGAGACGACGACCCCGATCCCGCAGCCGGAACACCAGATGTGCGGGATCCGGTCCATCCGCAGGAAATCCTCCACGGGGTTCTTGGATTCAGGACGTTCGGTGTCGTTGATCATTGGGCCGCCTCCTTAATGGCTTTGAGGATGTCCTCGGGATCATGAACCCAGCCGCCGCAATGCGTGACGGGGATGGTCGGGACGCGACCGGCGGCGAAGCGTTCGACCTCCTTAGCGATCTGTCCGAGATTGAGTTCGGGGACGACGAAGGCCTTCACGCTCCGGGCTAGCTGCTGAATGCGCTTCTCCGGGAAGGGCCAGACTGTGACGAGCCGCAGCGTTCCGACCTTGATCCCGGCTTTGCGGGCCAGTTGAACGGCCCGGTAAGCGACCCGGGACGTGATGCCATAGGACACGACGACGATCTCGGCATTGTCGATCTGGTCTTCCTCATAGTGGACGATCTTGTCGGCATTCTTCAGGATCTTATCCGAAAGGTGGCGGACGCACTGATCTTGGCACGCGGCGTTGATCACAGGGTAGCCCCGCTCATCGTGGGTCAGGCCGGTCGTGTGGAATCGGTACCCGTCTCCTGCCTTGACCATGAACGGGATCCCGTCCTTGTCGGGCTTGTAGGGAAGGTATTTTTCTTTGGGCCCTTCGTACCATTTCCGGTCAACGACCTCGATCTGGTCGGCCGGCGGAATGACGACTTTTTCGTGCATATGGCCCACGCATTCGTCGGTCATGATGAATACCGGGACACGATAAATCTCGGACAGGTTAAAAGCGCGGATTGTCAGGTCGAAGCATTCCTGAGGTGAATCCGGGGACAGGGCGATAATCTGGTAATCTCCGTGCGAACCCCATCGGACCTGCATCATATCCCCTTGTCCAACCAGCGTGGGAAGGCCGGTCGACGGGCCGCCCCGTTGGACATTGGCGATGATCAGCGGTGTCTCCATCATGCACGCCAGCCCGATGTTCTCCATCATCAGGGAGAAGCCCGGGCCGGAGGTCACGGTCATGACCTTCTTCCCTCCCCACGATGCGCCGATGAGGGCGGTGATGGACGCGATTTCGTCCTCCATCTGGATAAATACCCCCCCGACGAACGGGATGCGCTCGGCAAATCTCTCGGCCGTTTCCGTGGAGGGCGTAATCGGATAGCCGGCAAAAAAGCGGCAGCCGGCGGCCAGGGCGCCTTCGGCAATGGCGAAGTCCCCGTCCAGGTAATGGGAACCGGTCAGGATTCCTTTAGGGTCGGCTTTCACTTTTTTCACCTTGGCTCTCCTCTTCGTCTTCCTTAAGAGTGACAAACAAAGCGAATTCGGGGCATATCGCCTCGCAGAGCTGGCAGTAGATGCATCGCTCTTCGTCTTTGACGCGGGGGGGATGGTAGCCTTTCGCATTGAACTCTTCGGACATTTCGAGGACATCGCTAGGGCAGTACTCGGAGCAGAACCCGCAACCCTTGCACTGGTTCTTGTTGATGTGGATCTTCCCTTTCTTCGGCTTGAGATTCCCATAGAAAATTTTCGACATCTCAGAGCAATCCCTTTCGCTTGAGGACTGACATCGGGTCGACGTCATGGAGGTCGAAGCGCAGGCTCTCCTCTGAGCAACCCAGAGCGATGCCTAACAACTGGGTGAAATACAGGACCGGCATTTTTTTAAAATCGGAATAGCGCTCGACAGTCGCCTTCTGCCGGTTGTCCAGATTGAACGCGCAGAGCGGACAACTGACGGCGACGACCTCGGCACCCGCGTTGCGGGCCGACGTCAGGATTTTGTAAGTCCGCTCGGCGACGATGTCGGGATGATCGACCGTCTGGTATGAAGCGCAGCATTCCGTTTTATAGGGAAAATCGACAGCCTTGGCGCCCAGGGCCGTCATGAGGTTCTCGAGGACTTGGGGATTTTCCATGTCGTCCAAGCCGATATCTTTGGGCCGCACAAGGAGGCAGCCGTAATAATTCGCCACCTTGAGGTCCTTCAGAGGTTTGACGACCTTCTTGGCGATGTTCTCGAACTTGATATCGTCGCGCAAGAGCTCCAACAGATGGACGACCTTCACGTCGCCCTCATAGGCCAGCCCCTCGGCATCCATGAAGCGGTTGATGATGTCCCGGTCCTCTGGATTCTTCTTGACGCGTTCGTTGGTCCGCTTGAGGGTGTTGTAACACATCGCACAAAGCGTCATCAGGGCGTCGGCGTTTGCCTTTTTCGAGAAGATGAGATTGCGGACCGGCGCGACATGGTGAATGAGGTCGTCCGTTGCCAAAGAATAGACGGTCCCGCAGCAATTCCAGCGGCGGAGCTCCTCGACCTCTAATCCGAGCTGTTTGAGCGAACAGAGGGCCGAGTCTTCGAAATTCTTGGCATTCGCTTTTAATGTGCATCCCGGATAATAGCTTAATTTCATAACGACGATTCCCTCAATGTTAACGTTGCAAGAAGGGCCTGGGCATATCGAACGATCTCACGACGTGTTTTTTCGAAAATTGCTGATGAGAGCGATCGGCGGCACTTCTTCTTTCTGCTTATCACTGAGGTCGGGAATTTGGACATTATCCTTTCGCTTCCGGAGGAGGATCTGGCGCACGGCTTCCATGATCTCGGCGATCTTGATCCCTTTCGGACAGCGGGCGTTGCAGGTCAAACAGGAGGCGCAGACCCAATAGGCGTTGGACTTCAGAAGCTCATCCTTTAGCCCCAATTGAACAAAGCGGATGACCTGGTTCGGAAGGATGTCCATTTCGGACACGGCGATGCAGCCAGCTGAACATTTGCCGCACTGATAACACGCCAGGATCTTTTGTCCGCTGAGTTCCTCGACCTTGGCGACGAATTGACCACGGACTTTCTTCTGAGAGATGTTGACTCGCATAACGATAGCTCTCTTTATCCTCCAGGGATTTCGTTTCTCAAGCTCCTCCTCCTCCCGTCTCTCTCTTAAAGTCACCCTGGGTAAAGAATGAATAATAGACCACAATTTATAAATTGTGTCAACTGACCAAGGGAGATGTTTTGTCCAAAAAACGAATGGTTGAGAAGGGAGTCCATTCGAGGATGGAGCCGGCCTCCGGAAATTATCGACAACGCTCCCAGTCTGAATCGCCGAAGGCGTGGGTTAACTCTCTCCCGAGGTCCTTCAAAGGGCAGGCCATGACGATCAGGTCCTGAGACGCCCCGTCGATATCTTTGACAAAATCGGGGAGGAGATGCTCTTCCCGGAAGCCCAGCTTCCGGAAGATGTGCTGGGCATTGACCTGAGGCCTCATCATCCAGGCTGTCACCGTCTCCAGCTTCTGCTGGACGGCAATGAAATAGAGCTCCCGAATCATGATCGTTCCTAATCCTTTATGCTGAAAGCGCGGGGCGACAATTACCCGTATTTCTGCCCGGTGCCGGCTCCACAGTTCTTCCGAAAGTTCGAGAGCGCCGCTAGCGACGATCTTATTGTGATGAAGGGCTGTTACCCTGAAATCTTCGCCCGTTTCAATGCGCTGAAGTCTCTTGGCGACGACGTTTCGATCCAAGACCTCAAACTTGAGGTATCTCCGATCTTCGGGCGAGAGCGCCCGATAGAATTTCATCAGGAGGTCGAGATCGTTCGTCCGCAGGTCACGGATGACGACCTCCGTTCCGTCCTTCAGTTTTTCTTTTTTCTCCATCCCGACCTTCTCTTCTCGAGCGACAGCTCCAAGGCTTCCGTCCCGATAAATTCGGTCGCTTATCGTAAAGCTCATCCAACTATAAGCAAGGACTGTTGGAATTGTCAAGAAGTTGACAGCCCGACCGCCCCGGGAAAATTGACAACCGCAAGGAGCTCTGCTATAAGGAAAACTTCCGGTGTGGCGGGAAAAAACCGCGAGTGAAGGACGGAGGTTGCGTCCGCTCTTATCCTTAAGCTTAAATATCGTCGCGAAGAGGAAGACCCGATGAAAATCCATGAATACCAAGCTAAACAAATCCTCGCTAAATTCGGGGTCCGGATCCCCCGGGGCGATGTCGCCGACTCTCCGGCCGCGGCCCGCGAAATCGCCGAGCGCCTCGGGTCCCGTGTCGTGGTCAAGGCCCAGATCCACGCCGGCGGCCGGGGCAAGGGCGGCGGCGTCAAGCTCGCCGCGACGCCCGCCGAGGCCGAGGCCCTGGCGGCCAAGATCATCGGCATGCAGCTCGTGACCCACCAGACCGGCCCCGAGGGGAAGCGGGTCAAGCGCGTCCTCGTCGAAGAGGCCTTGGACATCGCCCGCGAGCTCTACCTCGGCATCGTCATCGACCGGGCCCGCGAAGCGGCGGTGGTCATGGCTTCGACCGAGGGCGGCGTCGAAATCGAGAAGGTCGCCTCCGAGACACCCGACCGCATCTTCAAGGAATACGTCGACCCGGCGACCGGGCTTCTGGGCTTCCAGGCCCGTAAGCTGGCCTTCAAGCTCGGACTCGACGGCGAGGCCCTCAAACAAGGCCAGAAATTCATCATCGGCCTGTACCGGGCGTTCGAAGCGACCGACGCCTCCCTCGCCGAGATCAATCCCCTCCTCGTGACCAAGCAGGACGACGTCCTGGCCCTTGACGCCAAAATGACGTTCGACGACAACGCCCTCGGCCGCCATCCCGATATCCAGGCGATGCGCGACCTCGACGAGGAATCCCCCCTCGAGGTCGAAGCCGCCAAGTTCAACCTTAACTACATCAAGCTCGACGGCAACGTCGGCTGCATGGTCAACGGCGCCGGCCTGGCCATGGCGACGATGGACATCATCAAGTACGCCGGGGGCATGCCGGCCAACTTCCTCGACGTCGGCGGCGGCGTCACCGAAGAGGCCGTCACCAACGCCTTCAGGATCCTGGTCAGCGACCCCGACGTCAAGGGGGCCCTGATCAACATTTTCGGGGGCATCGTCCGCTGCGACATGATCGCCAACGGCGTCGTCAAGGCGGCCACGGAGATGGGGACACGAATTCCCGTCGTCATCCGGCTCGAGGGGACGAACGTGGACCTCGGAAAGAAGATCCTGGCCAAGTCGGGCTTGGCCTTCTCGTCGGCGGACGGCATGAAGGAAGCCGCCGAGCGTATCGTCGCACTGGTAAAATGAGCCGGACCAAAGGAGCCTCCCATGAGCATTCTCCTCGATGAAAAAACGCGGGTCGTCGTCCTGGGGATCACCGGGAGTGAAGGCACGTTCCACGCCCAAAAGATGATCGAATACGGTACGCGGGTCGTGGCCGGCATGACGCCCGGCAAGGGCGGGACCAGGCACCTCGGCGTCCCTGTATTCAACACTGTGGCCGACGCCGCGGCCTCCGAGGGAGCCGATGCCGCGGCGATCTTCGTGCCGCCCTTCGCCGCAGCCGACGCCATCATGGAATGCGCCGACGCGGGCCTCAAGCTGGTGGTCTGCATCACGGAGGGCATCCCGACGTTCGACATGCTGAAGGTCAAAACGTATCTGCGCGGCAAGCCGGCCGCCCTGATCGGCCCGAATACGCCGGGCATCATCTCGCCCGGCAAGGCCAAGATCGGAATCATGCCCGGTCCCATTCATAAAGCAGGCACGATCGGAATCATCTCCCGTTCCGGGACACTGACCTACGAGGCCGTCCAACAGGTTTCGCGTCAAGGCTACGGCCAGTCGACGGCCGTCGGCATCGGCGGCGATCCGGTCGTCGGGCTCAAGTACATCGAGCTCCTGGAGCTCTTCAAGAAGGACCCCGGGACCGAAGCCGTGATCCTGATCGGCGAGATCGGCGGCACGGCCGAGGATGAGGCCGCAGCCTATATCGCCGCCGCATTTCCCAAGCCCGTCGTCGGCTTTATCGCCGGCCAGACCGCGCCTCCGGGCCGGCGGATGGGCCATGCCGGGGCGATCATCGCCGGGGGAAAGGGCACGGCCCAGGAAAAGATGGACTCGCTCAAAGCGGCCGGCGTCCACGTCGCCATCAGCCCGGCCGACATCGGGGCGACCCTGCGAAAAGCGCTAGTCCGCCGGCGTTGACCCCGTTTCGCCGCCCCCCAGCGCCTTGGCCACCAGGCTACGCAGCGTGGACGGGAGAAACGGCTTGGGCAGGAAGTCGTAGGCTCCGGTTTGCATGGCTTGGAGCGTGTTCTTCATCGTCGGATAGCCGGTGATCATGATGATGCGCGAGGACGGGCACTCGGACTTGAGCATCTTGAGCAAGTCCAGGCCGCTGATGCCCGGCATCATCAAGTCGACCAGGAACACGTCATATTTTTTTTGGGCCGACAACCGCAAGGCCTCTTCGCCGCCGAGGGCGGTATCGACATCGTAATCCTCGCGCAGGAGCGCCTCGCGGATGCTCTTGCAGACCGTCGGCTCATCGTCGACCACCAGGATCATTTTCTTGATGATATCTGTCATAGCATGTCCTCGCTCTGGTCGGATTTTTCGGCCCCGGATACCAGGGGAATCCGGACCGTAAACGTCGCCCCCCGCCCGACCTCGCTGCGGACGTCGATCGCCCCGCCCCGCTGGCGGATGATCCCGTAGCTCACGGCCAGGCCCAATCCCGTTCCGAAGTTCTTGGTGGTGAAGAACGGGTCGAAAAGCTTGGGGATATTTTCCTTGGGAATCCCCACCCCCGTATCGGCGAAGACGATTTCCAGGTCAGTCCCGTCGCGGCTCAGCCGGCTCGTGACCCGGAGCGTCCCCCCTTCGGGCATCGCTTCGCAGGCGTTGATAGTGAGGTTCGAGAAGACCTGCTGGATTTTGTTCTTGTCGAGCTCGACCCAGGGAAGCGACCGGTCGAGACTTTCTTCGATCTGGATGTTCCGGACTGCGGCCTGCTTCTCCAGGAGCTGGATGGTGCGGTCGATGATGTCGTTGATGTCGGCCAGGATCTCTCGCGCCGGCGACTGCCGGGCGAAATCGAGAAGGCCGCTGACGATCTGCGCGCAGCGCGTCGTCTCTTCGGCGATAAGGGTCAGCGCTTCCCGGCTCGAAGCGTGGTCCTCGCGGCGCTCGAGCAGGAGATGGGCGTTGATCAGAATGGCCGTCAGGGGGTTATTGATCTCGTGGGCGACACCCGCCGCCATTTTACCGAGGGAGGCCAGCTTTTCGGACCGGACGAGATGGTCCTGAGTCTCGCGGAGCCGCCGCGTCCGCTCCTCGACCCTCCGCTCCAGGGTCCGGCCCCACTGGGTCAGGTCCTCGCGGGCGTCGTGGAGGTCCGCGGTCATGCTGTTGAAGGCGTGGGCCAGCTGGCCGATCTCGTCCTTCCCGCCGATCTCGAGGCGGTGGCTGAGGTCGCCTCCAGCGATCTTGTCGGCGGCCTCGACCATGATGGCGAGGGGCCTGGTGATCCGTTGGGCGACAAAAGACAGCAAGGCCAGGAGGAACAAGACGCACAGGCCGGCCAGCCCGGCGAACGTCGCCATGACCCGGTTGCGGAGGTCGATGTAGGGCCGCTCCAGCATGCCGACGTAGAGCATGCCGATGATACGGTTGTCGATGTCCCGGATGGGCTCGTAGGCGGTGATATACCAGGCCGTCACGACGAAGGCGCGGCCGACGTAGAGCATCCCCCGACGCAGGACGGCCTCGTTGACCTCGCGGGAGACCCGCGTCCCGACGGCCCTGTTCCCCTGGTCGTCGAGGACATTTGTGGAGATGCGGAGGTCGTTCTGGAACAGGGTCGCCGTGCCGATGTCGTGACCCTTATATTTCTCGCCCTTGAAGACGATCTCCTTGACCCGGTCGACAAGGTCGTAGTTGCGATTGAAGAGCAGCCCGCCGTAGAGGACGCCGAGGAGGGCGCCTCCTTCATCCGTGACGGGCACGGCGGCCTTGAGCATCATGCCGTCCTCCTGGTGGTCTTCGGGCCGCTCGGCGGCCAGGGGCGTCGGGACGAACTTGAAATAGGCCCGCTCGACGAGGTCGCCCCCTTCCTTGACGAGCTCGCCGGGGGAGACGATCTGGGTTCCCACCGTGACCTGCCCCTTGAGGGCGCGGGCGACAAAGGCGTCCCCGGCCTGGTCATCGCCGGAGACCTCGAAGCGGCGCGACCGGACGATGACACGGCCGCGGGCGTCCGTGAGCGTCAGCGTGTCCAGCCCGTATTGTTCACGGATGACGTTGAGACGGGCGGCGAGACCGTCGGTGCGCCCGGTCCGGAGCCCCTCCGTGATGAACTCCCGGTCGGCGTTGAGCTGCATGATGTCGCGGATCCCGTTCAACCTCTCATGATAGACCATCCAGGCCGAGGCCAGATCGTGCCGGACCTTGGCTTCGGCCAGGGAGACGATGGTCTCGTGTTCGATGCGCGTGCCGATCAAGAGGGTGATCACGCCGCCCATCGTGATCACGGCCAGGAAACTCAGGATCAGTTTGCGCCGGAGCGACAAGTCAAGAAACCGTCGGACCATTCTCCGGATTGGCATCGGTTTTACCTTGCCACATTAGCACCGGGGCGGGACTCCTGTCAATCATCGCCGTCCAGAACAACCTGAAGACGATCATGGCCCGGATGATGCGGCCCCAGGTCGCGGCCCAGAAGGTTTTCCGTCGGCTCGGTTTCCGGGAGGAATCGCTCATGCCCGACTTCGTCAAGGACATCAAGGGCGAATCCCAGGACCTCATCATCATGACCTGCGATGTCAAGGACCTGTGGAAGCAGCTTGACCGGGCTTTCAGCGAACCCGACTGGCAACGTTGTCGGTAGTCTGCGGAAAAATCATTGACAAGTTTCCCGCTTTTTCTGTAAGTTACTTCCTACACAATGCAGAAAAAGACCAAAGCCGGAGCCGCAGCGCGCGGCGCGGCATCTCCTGAGGGGAAAAAAGCGGGTCTGTCCTCCGGGCTGAAGGCGACCCGTGACGCTATCACCAAATACGGCGGCCGGAAACGGGCGGTCATCCTGGTTCTCCAGGATCTCCAGGAGCGTTTCCGTTGGCTTTCCGCGGAAACGCTTGAAGCGGTGGCCCGAGAGCTGGACATTCCCCTGGCCCATGTCTACAGCGTCGCAACCTTTTATAAATCTTTCAGCCTGGAGCCGCGCGGGCGGCACATCTGCACGGTCTGCATGGGCACGGCCTGCCACGTCCGGGGCGGGGCCGCGGTGCTCGAGCATTTCGAGCGCAAGCTCGGGATCCGGGCGGGCGAGACGTCTCCCGACGGCGAGGTGACCCTTG
>Ga0315296_10001007_pt1 | contig 24930 bp, 31 predicted proteins | sample YL17G14_18_MG_FD_203921 | JGI IMG/M metagenome (GOLD analysis project Ga0315296, IMG submission 203921) | Sediment microbial communities from Yellowstone Lake, YNP, Wyoming, USA - YL17G14_18 | ecosystem: Environmental > Aquatic > Freshwater > Lake > Sediment | place: USA: Wyoming | collected... | reverse complement strand
TTTCGTTGTTAAACATAGGCCATCAACAGAACGAAAGATCTTTTAACAATATGATGCAGGCTCCATTATATCTGGAAGAAAGAATAGAAAAGACTTGGAAAGATATAACCAGTGTATTCGGCGAAGACACGAACGTAAGGATGGCACTTGATGAATGGGGTATATGGCATAAGGTTGGGGATCTAATGAAACCTAAGTATACCCTTCAAGATGGGATATTGACTGCACTCTTTCTAATGACTTTACAAAAGACATCGGACAAATGCCCAATAGCGAACTGGGCCCAGATGATTAACACTCTAGGACTAATCAATACGAATCGAGATGGTATAGTTTTGACACCACCTTACCACGCTTTCAAGATGTTCAGGGATCATACCTATAACAATTTAGTAGAGCATGTCGATGTTGAATGTGACAGTTTTACAGCGAAAAAAAAAGGAACCTCGTTCAAAAAAACTAAAGTACCTTACATTTCTTCCAATGCGACATTGAGTGATGATGGGAAAAATATTTCATTGGCGTTGGTTAATAAACATTATTCAAAACCCCTGGACGTGGACATAGACATTATCGGATTTGACATCTGTGAAAATGGGAAACTCATCGAACTGTATAGTGAATCTCCTTTTGACTATAATGACAACATCCAAAGAGACAAAGTGAGGTTGTATGAAGGTAGTATTGATGACGTCGACGTTGATATGAGAATCAGACTCAAGCCTCATTCTGCTTCCATTCTCAAACTAAGAAGTTATTCTCCTATTTTAAAATAAAACATAACTTACTTAAGTTTTAACTACTTACCAAAGCATTTTTCTCATTCTTCTTCATTTATTACTTTCAATCCTGTTTTATATACATAGGTTTAAAAAATATTTTTTACAAAAAATTAATGGTCAAAACCTCAAATCCGATGAAGATTGATGGGCGACTTGATAAAAGATGAAGAAAGCCTTAAAACAGAGGAGAGGAAATTTATCCCAACATATACTTGACTGCATCATTAATCGTAGAAACTCCCTTCGTCTCCATTTTCAATTCGGTCATAGTATAATTGTTCAAGTCGAGGGTCTTAGGAACATACCTTATCCTTTGGACAGTAAAACCAGGTCCTACTCTTTCTTTCGTAACTGTCCTTTCATAATAAGTAAGCGTGAGTAGATCTTTCGGAACCAGGAATAATTTAACCCCATTCTTGGATGCGGCCTCAGCTTTTTGTACGATACCGCCAATTACTCCTACATTTCCAGAAGGATCTATAGTTCCTGTTATTGCAACATCATCTTTTACTTTCTTTCCTTCTATAGCTGCTATAGTGGCAGCAGTCATAGCCGCACCTGCAGAAGGTCCACCTAATACATTACCTGTAATATTGAAAGAGACTATTACATCTCTGTCTTTTAAACTCATCCCAGTGTAATTTTCAGCTACTTGTACTGCCGTTTCTGCAGATTGTTGTGTATCCGGTTCTAAGAAAGGGTTTGTGTCCATTAAAACTCTCCCCTTTCCAGGATCTATCTCTACAAAAACTCTTCCAGCCACACCAGCAGTTTGATCACTATTAACTGCCAAAACATAAGTAGAAGCAGAAAAATTCTGCGTGCTTGGTAAAGGGACAAAGGTTGTTGTAACGTTTTGAGTCAAATTAACATTGGGAATTATAATCTGATGACCTATGATAAGTCCTACAACAAACACTACTATGTATGCTATTATAGAATTAAATTTAGAATCATTTTTTTTCTTCATTCTACCACTTTTAGCAGTTTCATTAATTGAGCGAACAAAAATATATATTTGATTATATTGGCCTAAATCAGTTTTTAATTAAAAAATTTATCTACAGTTAACGAATATTAAAAAATGTTGTTTGAAAAGGGGCTAAAGTTGTTATTCATTCCATTTTTTATTCTGTTGTTATTCGGTTCTTCCTCAGCTGCCTATCCTAATTTGAGTGATTATCCAAATTTCCTATCGCCAGATATTTACATAGTTGTAGGTGGAGAAGGCTCAGCAACAGACGTTCTCGCTTCAACAGAAATAGCTACAGGTATTAAGGGAGAAATACCTACAATAAACGTTGAAACAAAATTGGACAAAGATATTGTCAACCCATATGGCATAAGCAAGAATTTTATTTTAATCGGTAGCCCTTGCACAAATAAAATGCTTGCATTAATAATGGGAAAAAATTATCCTTCATGTGGGTTAGAATCTAGTATTCCAGAAAATTCAGCCATCATCAAGATTTATGGTGGTTTTACATCAGGATATTATGCTCTTGTCGTTTCCGGTTGGAATGACTCATACACGAGAATCGCAGGTTTTGTATTAAAAAAACATGACCAATTTTTATCAGACAAGTTTGTAAAAGCTGTAAAAGTAACTTCTGAGTCTTCTTCTGGTATAACACCTTACGATTTGTTAACATCTACTACAATTTCAACTGTTATTACAACGATCACTGTAACCATATTATCAACTACTCAAGTAATGACAACTAAGATCCAAATAACTACAACTAGTCAAATAACTACAACCACTACGGTTACAGATCAAGAAACTGATAAATCAAAACTAATCCTTGTTGGAATTATTTTCAGCGTAATATTTTTCTTAGTCTTAACAGTTTTCTTGATGCGTTTACTCAAAGGAAATTAATTTCATTAGAGAACTTTTTTAGTCAATTTTTGAGAGATAGGAATTGCACATCATTTTTTATCTTCAGTCAATTTAGCCTTTAATTTATTGTATTCCTCTAAGATATTTTTATGCTCTTCATATCTAGATTGTGTGAGTTTTATTTTTAGCTCATTCAGTTTTTCAGTTAATTCTTGCTTCTGTTGTTCTGATAGTTCCACAGTATCTAGGGTTTCGTTTAATGATTTAACATAATCTTCGTCCATGTTTTTAATCTGCAAGACTAAACTGTCTATCGTGTTGATCAATATCTTTTGATTGTCTTCATGCTCAGCAATTCTAGTAGAAAATTCATTTTTTAATTGCTCTATCTCATTATCTACTTCTGATTTAAAATTATCTATATCCTTATCATGTTTTCCCTTTTTTTTTGCTATTGAACTAACTTTTTTCTCACTCCCATCTAATTTCTTAAATTTCAGATCAATTTCCTGCATATCAATTTTAACCAAAATGCCGTGTAGAATTATGATTATAATCTGTATCGCTAATGTTATCAACCATAAGTATTCGACAATGAATGATGCTATATCTAGCATAGAATAACACCTATTACATATTTAGTTTTAGTTTAGGGATGAATATATTCTTTTCTATCAAATAGAAATGACTGGAAAATTATTTTCTTTTGCAGTTTTAATAGATAACGTTTTCAATACTTCAGATAGTAATTTATTAGTTTATTTCTCCAAATAATTTTATTTCTAGGTGAATCGATGCCATTGAGAGGTGCTTTGTGGAGAAAAATGAAAGAAAAAAGAACCAAAGAGAATAATTACATAGACCTTGAGAAAGAACAAGAATCTTTTACAGGCAAAAAATGGGAATATAGAGTAATAGTTCTGAATATTGATAATAGAAGGGAGATTAAAGCCTCTGAAAATTGGACAGATAAACTATGTGAACTCGGTAAGAATGGCTGGGAACTAGTTGCAGTCATACCCATGGTTGCTCAATTGGGTTTTATGGGTATGCCACCTCATGTGAGATGTTTCTTTAAGAGAGAGATAAGATAAAAAATCATTTAAAAGAATTTTAGAATCAATACATTTATTGGAGAGACTCGAAGCGTCAGTGGTCCAGACTGGCTAAGATCCGAGCTTCCCAAGCTTGTGACCCGGGTTCAAATCCCGGCTGACGCATCCAGATTCAGGGATATAGATATCTCTTAGAAATTTGGGTGTTTTCAGAAAACCCTATTTACAGTTTCTACTAAACTACGTCTAAGCCGTGATAAATGATTTCTAAAAAAATCTCTTATACGCGCGATCCACTCACTAGGTATAAGTATGATAGTGATACTAAAAACAAAGCCTAGTATAGATATGATAGCAGGGAGAACGGCACTTGAAAGACTTATCAATTCTTTTCCAACATCATTTGGTAAATTAATTAAGACATTATAGAGAACAAGTCCAAACAAGATGTCCAGAGAAAATGTGAATATTTTTAGTAAATTTTGTTCGTTATTTCTCCTATAAATAATGCTAGAAATAATTGTTAAAGTGGCTATGATGAGCGAATATATTGTCAATCCATAATATTTGTTTTGAACTTCAAATTTTTCCTTATCAAAACCTACAATCCGCATGTCCAAATTTAAAATTAGATGACCGAATTTTTGAGAGGGTATATTTATTATATAGCCATTTTCAATAAAGTCTATGCTTCCATTGAGGGTTTCGTTATTCATATTAAGGGGAAATTCAATAGGAGGATCTTGAAGTATTACATCTTCACTTCCTTGTATTTTCAAATAAATTGGATATATAATAGAATTGTTTTGTGAAAAAAAATTGAAGTCCATATCGGAAAAAATCGTATAATCATATTTGTTTTTTCTTCTACACTCTTGTAATTGTTTTTGTGGTAAAACTAATGTTTGAACTTTTATCTTTCTTTCACTCTTAGTTGTTTTAAAATGACAAACAAGTATTTGTTTTAATCTAGCATTAAATACATATTCTCCATCACAATTTTCTATATCTAATTTCAAGACGTTTTTAACAGGTCTTTCTTTTCCATTACTGAGGTCAAAAACTTGAATATCATCAAAATTTCTTTCTGGATCTAGAAAAAAAGGATGAAACAATGTTTCATTCTCGAATATATGCTTAACAGTCTTTGTTGATATTTGAGTAAATTGAATAGAACCATCTCTATTTAATATGCCAGTTATTTCTTGTTTTAATTCCATGATAGGAACTTCTTCAAAATGTCCATTTTCAAGTATTTCTTCTATATTATTATTTTGTGTAATTTCTAGCTACGTCCCAAAAGTATAATTAACGAATCCTAAAATAATATTATGGAAGATAAAGGAGAGTTCATTAACTTCCTTAACAAAGCAAAAGAGTTTGTCTGGAATCGTCCAGGACCGTTTTCAATGAAGGAAGGGGGTCGTCCATCCTACAATCCAAAGTCTATGACGCTATGTTATTTGTTGAAGGAGAGGTTCTCTTTGACGTACAGAGAGACAGAATCATTACTGAAATCGAACAAAGAATTGGTTAAAATCTTAGATCTAAAAAAGATTCCAGGCAAGAGCAGTATACAGAGAACTCTGGAAAGGTTACCGAAGAAATACGTGGAATCTCTATTCAATGACATAACAGAGAGTTTTAAAAAAAGAAGTTAGACATAGCTATTGATTCAACAGGTTTCGGCACAAGGTCATACCACAGATGGTTCAACATAAGGAATTCTGATAACAAGCTGAAGAAGGGGTTTCTCAAGCTGCATGCAGTCGTGGATACTGTGAAGAAGACTGTGTTGTCAGTAACAGTGACAAGAGGTTATGCGCATGACTCGCCACAGCTGAAGAAGTTGTTAAAGCCGATCAAAAACATAGGCGATGCTTCTGCTGATTCCGGTTATTTGTCCAGAAAAAACTGTGAGTTGATAGCGAAGAAACATGGCACACCATACATCATGCCGAAGAAAAACACGACTGCAAAGGCATGCACGTCGAAAGTCTGGAGGGAGATGATACTGGCTTTCAAACACTATCCTGTTGAATGGCTTGAACACTACCATAAAAGATCGATATCGGAATCGGTATTCTCTGCGATAAAGAGGAGATTGGGCAGTTATCTCACATCGATTAAACTCTCTTTGCAGAAGAAAGAATTGTTCATCAAGGTGATTGTTTATGATTTGATGTTGTTAGTAAAATGACTTATGGGACAGAGCCGTAATTTCTAGTGCGCTTATTTTGATTGGCTGTATTGATACTATTATTAGTAAAACCACAAACGATTTCAGAAAGGCCTTTCTTTTCATAAAAGTTATTAGTTAATCTATTTATTTATCCTCTTTATAGTCTTTCTGTAAATATTGAAGGGTTTACCTTTAATAATTCTTTTCTTAATCTTTCTCAAAGTACTATCATTCAATCCAATCATTCTAGCCTCTTTTGATGTTGATCAAATAATTTCTAATTGCCAATCAATTCAAAACCTTTATAAATCTATATTTTGATTATTTTTGTATTCCGAGAGGTGTAGCGAGATGGTGAAGCGCACCGGACCAACTAATCCGATATTGAAGAAACTGATAGAAGACTTGAAGAAGAAAGCTTTTGATACTAAGAGTGATTTTTTAAAGGATATTGCTGAAAAGTTGAATAAGCCTAGACGCCAAAGAATAGAAGTTAATCTAGCTCATATAGAGAGATACACAAAAGAAAATGAAACTGTGATTGTTCCTGGTGTTGTCCTAGGTTATGGGGAATTATCCAAGCCAATAACAATAAGTGCATGGAGATTCTCCAAATCAGCAAAAGAAAAAATAAAAAATTTCAAGGGGAAGGCAATCTCAATAGAAGAATTAGTTGACAAAAATCCAAGGGGATCTAACGTAAAAATATTGTGTTGAACATGAAAATCTACGATGCATCCAACCAGATATTAGGAAGAATAGCAAGTAGTATAGCAAAAGATTTGATGAGAGGAGAGAATATTATTGTCATCAACTGTGAGAAGGCTGTAATATCAGGAAGTCCAAAAGTCACAGAAAAACATTACTTGGAAAGAAGATGGAGAGGCGATCCTCATCATGGTCCATTCTTCCCGAGAACACCTAAAGGCATAGTAAGGAGAGCTATAAGGGGAATGTTACCATTTTACAAGCCGAAGGGAAGAGAAGCTTTCAGGAGGTTAAAGGTTTATGTCAGTATTCCTGACAAACTCAAGGACAAAGAATACATTAGAATTGAAGATGCGGATGTAAATAAATTAAGATGCAAACATATAGTTGTTGGAGACCTTTCAAGATCATTAGGCAGCAAGAAAAGATGGTAATCATGGAAAAGAAAGAAACTAAGAATAAAGAGAAAAAAGCTGGAAGAGAAAAAATAGTTTTAGCGACTGGAAAAAGGAAGACTGCTGTAGCAGAAGCAAGAATTAAAGCTGGTTTAGGTCATGTGACGATAAACGATTATCCAGTAGATCTTTGGCAACTAGAATATGCAAGGCTAAGGATAAGAGAACCTTTAATTTTAGCAGACGAGTTAAGCCAAAAAGTTGATATAAAAGTCAACGTCAAGCATGGTGGCGTTTCTTCTCAGGCTGATGCTGTTAGACAAGCTATAGCTAAAGGTATTGTAGAGTTCTTTCATGATGAAAAACTGAAAAAAATATACTTGGATTATGACAGAAATTTATTGGTTTATGACCCAAGGAGAACAGAACCGCACAAACCATCGAGAAGTAGAAAAGGAGCAAGAAGACATAAGCAGAGAAGCAAGAGATAAAAGTGAAAGTTTATAAATTATTCGTTCCATAAGTGAGTATATGATAATACCGGTTCGTTGTTTTTCATGCGGAAAAGTAGTTGGGCACTTGTACGCAGATTTTAAAAAGAGGGTGGATGTTGGAGAGGATCCAAAGAAGGTTCTTGAAGATTTAGGCATGGATAGATATTGTTGTCGCTCTTTATTCTTGGGGCATGTTGACTTAATCAAAAAAATCTCTGAATTTAAAACATGAATGGAACTTTTTTATTACCAAGAAAGAAAATTAAATTATGGATTGGAAAGAATTCTTGAAGATAAATCGTAAAAAAATCTTAATTTGGTTTTTAATCGTCATCATAACTTTTCTCATCCCATTCTTCACGTCAACATTCCAAATTTTGATGGTAACAAATCCAATATTATATTTTTTCGTGTATTTAGTCGCTACTCTTGAAATGACGACTTTCGATTTACATCTAATCATCGAAGTTTCTTGGGTCATGATCAATGGTATTTTACTCTCCTTTTGTTGGTATTTTTTATCTTGTTTTATTGTATTCAAATGGGTTGGATCTAGAGAAAGGGTATTGGATAAAAAAAGGTAATGCATATAACTTATTCTGCCAGTTGAATTTTTTTTAATCCAAAAAACTAATGTTTAAGCTTTTCAAAAATAGAAGGCAAATGAATTATGTAAGCCTTATCTTTTTCATGTATGATCAAAGGCTTACCATTCATCAGAGCACCGATGTTTATCTCATAAACCCCTTCTTTAGGCACTTTAATTGTTTCAACATCAAACACTTTTATTTTCTTTCTCAATTCTTTCTCTAGAGTAGTCTTCTTTTTTTTCAATTCTTTGCTCATCGTTTCAAACTTGTTTAAATCCTCTAACGACCTGAAGTACATGAAGAAAACAGAACCACAATTGCATCCAGATAGTATCGATGGATCGTTATCTTCGTAAACAGCTCCACATCTCAAACACTTATGTGCCATGTACTCACCGTAGATATAGTAATGGAAAGATTTAAACTTCCGCTAAAACAGAGAACGAGTCTGGGTTTTTCTTTATTTCTTTTATTATCTTGGCCGGACCTATCACAGTTAAGCCTGTCTTTAGGTTTGTCTTTATTGGCTTACCAGTCAAACTTTGTAAAAAAACATCTTGTAATTTTTCTCCTCTCTCAGATAAGACTTCGAAGAACTGTCCCCAGCCTTTCGTCTGTCTTTTAATGCTGCATACCTCGATTCCTGGAAAACCATCATCCACTCTCCTCATCGTTTCTTTTATCAAGTTCATCTCTTCTTCTGGTTTCAAAACACCGTTTACCACAAGAATCGAGCCATCTTTTACTCTGTTCAGTATAAAGTTTATCTTGTTCTTCCCAGACTTTCCATTGAGCAAGGAAGATGAGACAAAATCCATCTTCAGTTTTTTCATCTTGAATTTTTTCATCCAGCCTTCCTCGCATGTTTAGTTATAGCATCATACAGTTGATCTATATTCTTTCCATTCAGAGCAGATATTTCGACGAAGGGATATTGAGGGAATGCTTCTTTAATGTTGTTTGGCTTGGCACGTTTCATATCAATCTTATTAGCGATCAGTATGACTGGTATTCCTTTCGCCTCTAGATTGCCTAAAAGGGTTATGTTAACTTGAGTTAAAGGATCTTTTGTCGCGTCCATAACTGCTAAAACAGTATCAACATGATTCAACCATTTTATAGCTTCCACTATTCCTTGTGTCGCTTCTTTTGCCCTTATTCTCGCAGCTTTTTTCTTTATTCCATACTTTAGGAACTTTCTGTAATCTATTTTCGTCGCTAAACCAGGCATGTCAAGAATGTTTATTCTTAATTTTTTGCCGTTTGATTCTATCAGGATTTTTTCTTTCTTTTGGACAGTCCTTGTTTCGTGCGGAATTCTCGATGCTTTTCCAACCTCTTCGCCAGTCCAGTCCATCGCAATCCTGTTAGCAAGAGTGGTTTTCCCGACGTTCGTGCAGCCATAAATGCCTAAACTGATATCTTGTCTTAACCTGAAAAAATTACGAATCCAGTTGATAAATCCGTCGAATACCATCATCTTTCACTTTACTAAAAAATAGAAATTTAAAGTATTTAAGAGTTATAAGGTCAGTAGAGTTAAATATATGTTAAAATAGATGACAGAAGTTCACCGAAAAGCTTAAAAGCTTTTAAATTCCATTAACAATAATTTTGTATTCATAATTATGATTGGTTCTGATGGTGTCGGTTTGATTTGGCCAAAAGATAGGATTACAAGGTTTGAAGTCGCTAGAATAGTGGGTGCAAGGGCTTTACAAATCGCTTTAGGGGCACCGGTTCTAGTTGAAGTTAAAGAGAATCAATTTGATCCTATCAGTATAGCTGAACAGGAGTTTAGGTCTAACAAGATACCAATGACGATAAAGAGGACGTTACCGAATCATGAAACGATAGTTGTTGATATCAAGAGTGCTATTAATAATTGGCTGGAAGAACATCAAAAAAACTCTTAATGTTTTGGATACATTTTCCTAAAACTATTATCACCTATTACTCGTAGATTTCTAAATTGGTTCCTTGGAGTTTTCTCAAATATACTTTTTACATGTGCCGATGTCAATTTTTGACTCATTTTACTCATTAAACCAGGCTGCATTTTATTCAATCTCTCAACAGCTGAATCTGGGTTGCATAATTTCAGAATTTCTTCTGCTGTTTTTGGTGTAGGTTCATAGTCATACAAAGGAGTGCACACAGTGACAGTCACTGGAAACCTTTTGTATCTGTCATGAATCTGTTCCAGAATTTTCCTGGTTCTATTGTCCAATCTTATTACTCTTTTTGCACTGCCTGCTGCTATTGTCACATTTGTCGGACGATCGAATAAACAAAGACCGTACTCAGGAGAGAATTTGTTTCTTGTTATTTTTGGTTCTCGATAATACCTGATTTTATTCCATGTGTACAAAAAGATGCAATCTGCCACACCTCTCATTATCGCATTGTAGGCATCTTCTCTAGTTAAAATTGGCTTGTTAATACCAGCACCTATAAAGCTGAAATTTTCACAAAGTTCCATAGCGTTCCTAAGTATATCTTGGGCATCATTTTCAACATGAAGCCTTGGACTAAGACTTCCACTATGATAACGTCTGTATGACAATTTTAGATCATTAACCGCTCTGGTCATATTATCAAAAACAAAAGCAACATATTCTAAATCTGCAAACCTTGGATCAACTTCCAATACTAATCTCGTTTGGAGTTCAAGAGGCCCTTCATCAGTTTCAATTTTTTGTTTCAGCTTTGGATAAAAACCTAACACATCATGTTGATTAATCATGTCTTCCAATACTGGAGGTGTTGTGATATCTTGTTTTATCCAAAAATTATCTCCAAATTTAATTCTCCAACGTTGACGCTCTTCTTCTCCTGGCGGCACTAATTTTTCATAGGCAACTTCTCTTTTCGCACACTCAGCAAAAATAGTTTTTCTAACTCCATACTCCCACACTATATCAAAAAGTTGTTTTTTTAGCATTTCTTTTTCATACCCATTAAAGTAATGTACTACTTCAAAAGTGGTTTTTCCTCTGTATTGAGTTTTAGGCGTAAAGAATGGGGTAGGACCAGGTATTTTCGGTAAATATTGAAGATAAAATTTATCTCCTAAAAGTATAGCTAAATCGTAAAGTGGTTCTTCATACTTATCATGAGGTATCATCGACAATCCTTTTGAGAATTCAAATGCACGAGGCTCCATGACTTGATCAAAAAATATCCTTGTATTTTTTTTATCATCTGTTAATGATTTATCAACTTCGATCGAAAAAATGCCAGGAGCGACTTCTGTTGATTTGATACTGCAACCAGTACCATGCAACCTTGTAGATAAATTTGTAAAATATTGTTGTCCGTGTGTTATCTCAGGTTTGTCAGTAGTTACACCATTAGAAGTCTCATCGAACAAGATGTTTAACTTTAGAGTTGGTAGAGAAGCTTCACGTAAGACATCTATATATGCAGGTAAAAATTGTCCAAAATAAACAGTCGAAAGTCTATCCATTTTACTAGCTTGTGCATAGAGTCTTTCTCTATTAATAGCATTTAGTGTCATAAAGCTCTTTAAAGAGAAGACAGTAAAATTATAAAAACTTAATTGATACCTCAAAAAACCAGTTTATCGATAAATTTAAATTCTTGAGAAAACTCCTCTTGAAAGATGAGAACCCTATATTGTATGAAAGCAGATTTGGTATTAACATCTAGGTCTGGAAGAAAAACATATCAACCTAATTCTACTCTCTATTTTTCATCGACTAGAAAATATACACCTGCTGAAGTTAAAAATGAAATACGAACACAAAAAGACAAAATATTAGAAAGATTGAATGAGATACGCAAAGGTAAAGTTGTAATAACAGCAATGAGTGAGAATGTAGAAGAAATTACCGTAGATAAAGTAGTAGATGGTTGGGTTTATTATAATTCTGGAGTTACGCCCATTTTGGCTATTATAGAAATTTAATGAAATTAGATTACGCTTCTGAAGATTTTATCTCTCTAAGCAATTCTTTCGCTTTTTTATTCTTCTCAAAATGTTCTCTAATAGGTTTAACTAACTTATCCAAAGCTTCAGCAACAGCATTCTTCAAATCCAAAGGATGAATTTTTCCTTCCCTGTACATTTTTTCCAATTCTTCATAACTGTCTACTTCTATATCTCCACCGTATTTTGCAGGTCTATTAATCTCCAATTTTTTCAATTTCCTGAAAATCATGTATTTTGTGTATTCAAGAACAGGATTATTTTCTACAACTTTCTCAGGACAGAAGGCATTACCTATCTTACGTTTTATATCTTCTTTTGTGTCATGGACGAGAATACAAGTCTCAGGTTTACTCTTACTCATCTTTGAACTTATCTCGACATCTAATTGCTTATTCTCATCAAACCCTTCTGGTTGCTTAATTCCTTGTAAGCCCATGAGCATATGATGACTAACGACAACAGGTTTCCACCATCCCAACTTAGGACCGACTTCTCTTGCGAGCATGTTGACTCTTCGTTGATCCACTCCAAGTTGACATATATCTGCCTTCAGGTGAAAAATATCTGCACATTGCATCATCGGATAGAACAGTAAAGCTGTCTCTTTCAATTCTGTTTCTTTCCTACCCATTATCGATAAACATCTGATAGTTCTGTTCAATGTGGTATTCTTAGCTATGAGTACAACTTTCTTCCAGTATTCAGGATCTGATATGGCATCGCTAGTCCAAAGGAATTCAACTTTATTCGTAGGAACGCCAGCAGCCTTCCAAACCTCTATGAAATATTCACCGACTTTTTTTATCTTCTCTAAGTCGCCGCCCATCTTGTTGTTTAGCCAGCCGAACCAATCTGCAATCCATAGCTTGAAATGGATTCCTGCTTTGATTAAATCTTCTATATTTATTGCTCGATAGATTGCAAACGCTATATGTGAAAGTCCACTAGGTTCGAACCCATCATAAGCTATAGGATGGTCTTTAGTCTCTAGCAATTCTTTCAGTTCTTGTTCAGTGATTATCTCTTCTCCAACTTTTTTTATCAGTTCAAGTCTTGTTTCTACGTCCATTTCATACCACTATATCACTAATTTTCGCATCGACACATTTTAAGATATCTTTTGGGTTGATTTCTATACCGAACAAATGATCTCCAGAACCAAAATTTATTTTATTTTTATTGAAGATTCTTCTATCTATTAGCATTGGTAAAACTAAGAAGAGTGGACAGACTGCACCTACTTCTAACCCTATCTCTTGTTTAATCTCATCAGATGTTGCTAGTCTTAACCCCGAACAGTTGAACCTTTTACTCACTTTTTCAAAATCTATTCTGTCGTTACCAAGGGCAACCACAACATAAGAATTGTTTTCTTGGTCTTTCAATATCAATGTCTTGCAGATTTCTTTTGGATTTACTTTTCCGTCAGAGAATTTCATGACTTCTTCTACTGTCATAGCTTTATCTTTCAGTTCTATCAGATTGAATTCTATGTTTTTTTCTTTGAGTTTGTTGATGATCTCTTTCAACTTTTCATTCATTTAATTCATCCCAAAAAATAATGAGTAATTTTTATATTAAAAAGAGGTGTTCATGCGAGCGAAGGTTACTGGAGACCTTGATTTTGACTTTCGAAGATAGTTGAAATCAAGAAGAAAAAAATTTTCACGAGCCGGAAATTTTTGATTACTTACGCTTATTATTGATCCTGTTTAGGATAAAATTTTATCTAATTCGAGTTGATTTCTTTTTCACCTTATCATAAATCCAGACTATGAAACATGAGATGATATACCAAATGATAATATCAGCTATTAGATAATATTCAACAATTCCACACCATGGTGGTGCTAAACTGGGGAACATATCATAAGCACAAAACTGGAATGGTAAAGGAAAGCCCCTCTCGTAAATATAAACTGTAATAATATTTTTATATAAAGAAAAAACAATTGAAACCATAACAAGTATCACAACCTTTCTCCAGTCTGGCTTTAGAAATTGTTTTAGTGTCATTTTAATCACTTAGATACTCTCCATTACTCCAAACCTTTTCTCTTCAACCTATTTACCCTTTAGTATATCATATGGTTCTATGAAAGTTTCTTTTATACCCGAACTTGAAACGACTATGCAATAAATTTTAGTCTTATTTTCTATTTCTTTCACAACATATCCTCTGTTTGTTTCAAAATCAATCATTCCCGCCAAATCTGTAGGTTCTGTTCGACGACTAAAACTCATCAACTGATGACCTATCATGCTATTTTCATAATTTTTATCAAAACATTCGGGGAAAATGTAATTAAAGATGAGGGCTGTTTTCACTTCCTTTAATTCAGCACTGCTCTTAGTCATATATTCGAATTTCTCTGAATCGTATTCACTCAAACCGTATTTACTCATTATCATAGATACTACAGCGTCAGAACTCATAGGTAATGTAGTTGTTTCATCTGTGCTTATTTGCTGATTAATACAGCCAGACAACAGAATTGTCAGTAACAACAGTAAAACGAGTAATTTCTTCATAATTAAAATTACTTCTTTGAGAACAAAAATCTAACTGATTCCGAATTATTGTACTCACTATTTAATAATGACACAATCTGGATAACTACGTGGCGAGTGAAAATTTTCGACTGTGTCTACAGTAATTTTGGCTAACTACTATTAGACGAACTTCTACAGGAAGTAAAGCTTTAAGACAGTAAAACATACCAAGGAAGCCAGTTTACAATTTGATAATATCCACTCGGTACCATACCGAGTCATTTTATTTACAATTTAATGTATACACATAATAAAAATAAGATTCCTTGACTTCAATGATTTTCATCAGATAAAAGTTATGAGTATACCTTACGATTTCATCTTGACAGTTTCATCAACTAGTCTCTTTATTCTTTCTTCAATCTTCTCATTCTTCAGTTTCATCCCATCAAAATCTTCATCTTAAGACCTTATTCAAATTTGATATCTAGAAATTTTAACTTATCATTCTAATTATACTCTTTTTCGCATGTATACTACAAAAAAATAATACTTAAATCTTTAATCTAGATTTAAAATACATGGTAGATGAATCTAAAGTGGACAAACCTGAGAATAGTGAGAATAAAGACCAGCCACAACCTATAAAAATTCAATGTTGTCCAGAGTGCGAAAGTACAAGACTAATGAGAGATTATGAAAATGCAGAAATTGTTTGTATGGACTGTGGTTTTGTCCTTGCCGCGAAAATAACAGATTCGAGACCTGAATGGCGAGCTTTTGATGATGAACAACGTGCCAAGAGGTCACGAGTAGGTGCTCCTCTTACCTATACAATTCATGATAAGGGTCTTTCTACAATGATCGATTGGCATGATCGTGACATTTATGGAAAAAGTTTATCCCCTGGAATGAAAGCTCAAGTTTGGCGCCTTAGAAAATGGCAGAGACGAATACGAGTTTCTGATGCAACTGAAAGGAATCTTGCTTTTGCCTTATCTGAAATAACCAAAATAGCTAATAATCTTAATCTACCAAAAAACATCCTTGAAAATGCTTCTGTTATCTATAGAAAAGCAGTCAAGAAACGTCTTGTTCGAGGAAGGTCGATTAAAGGTGTTACTGCAGCTGCAATATATCTTGCTTGCAGGCAATGTGAACTACCAAGAACTCTCGAAGAGATAGCTCAAGCATCAAGCGCCAAGAAGAAAGATAAGAAAGAAGCTAAGAAAGAAGTGGGGCGCAGTTATCGATTGCTTATAAAAGAACTAGATTATTCCATTCTACCGATTAAACCAGGTCAGTATGTTACGAAGCTTTCACATCAGCTAACTTATGAAGGAAAAGTTGAGGAGATAACACACAAAATCCTTGCTGCAGCTAAAGAAATCAAACTCACTTCTGGTAGGGCACCTACAGGCATAGCTGCAGCTGCTGGCTACATTGCATCTGTCCTTACTGGAGAGAGAAAGACCCAGAGGGAAATTGCTGACATCTATCAAGTAACTGAGGTTACTGTAAGAAATAGGTATAAAGAATTAGTGGAACGTTTATTATATACAATAACTCTTTAATTAAAAATTTCTGGTAATATATTCTCAATAACCTCCACCCAAGTTAAAATAACCATTCCTGAAATTATAACGAGTCATTCTTTCAACAAAACCTTCATCACCAGTCTTATAGATGTTATGAATTTTTTCATGTATTTCTACAATTTTTATCCAATAACCATACAACTGAGGGTTGATGACGAACTTATTGTTCAGTCTAGTCCAGCCGCCAATCCATGGGTCAAAATAATGAGATTCTAATGGTTCTCTTATAACGTAAGGATCATACGGGCTTTTATTAGGTTTTTTTAATTGATAACCAAATGTCGGTCTTGATTCAACTTTATCTTGCGTATCTGTCTTCGGTCTCAAGTTTTCTGAAACTTCTAAACTAGTTCTATCAGAGATTTTTCTAGTAGATTCTTCTTCATCTAAAAAAACCCATTTTCCATCTTTTATAAGAATCTTTCCGTCCACTTCTAACGTCGGGTTTAATATTATCCCGTCGACATGCAAAGGCACATCTACATTTCCTCCAAAAGATAGGTTGTTACCCAAGGCCACATGCATCGTTCCAAATACTTTTTCATCCTCTAGAACATTACCGATGATCTTTGCATTAGGATTAGTGCCTATGCCTATCTCAGCTATATTTCTTGCCTTTATTCCTAATTTGTCAACTTCTTTTTCTAGTAATTCAGATCCTTTAATTTTTATCGCAAAACCGTCTTTTACTGTATAGCTTATACCATTCCCATATTCAGACATCTTATCTATGATGATTATTCCGTTAGAAGATTCCTCAAGAGGAGCAACACTAATTTCTCCAGCTGGTAGATTGTTGAAATTTCCTTTTTCATGGATTATTCCATCATCCTTATCCCATTCTCTCCCTTCTACTATCGCGGTAAAATCAGTCCCATTTCCAGATGTTATCCTGACAGTTTTAGAATTTTCTAATTTTTTATTAATTTTTTCTGTCAACTCTTTTACAACTCTATAATCAGCAGTCAATCCACCTTTCGTAAACGAAAAATCTGTAACATCTGGCATAGAAGCAATCCTTACGCCGACTTTGGTAGCTTCTCTTCTTGCTTTAGTATGGGATAAGGATTTAGAAGTTACAAGGAACAATACATCTGGCTTCTTCATCAGTTCAGCTATCTTTTCATTAGGTTCTTGCCCATTGATATTCAAAGGTTCCATAATTATTATCTCACATTTGGCTCCAACTTCATTAGAAGCTTTTAGTAGTGCTTTTGATATGTCTATTGGCACTTTTCTATCTGTTATTATGAGTACGTTTTCTTCTGATTTGATTGCCATGCATTGATTGACTGCTGTTCTTGCCCCTTTCATCAACTCTTCCAAAGACATATTTCCTTAAAAACTTATGCAACTATAAACAAATAATACTTTAGGTGTGCAAGAAATGCGTTTGTCTTTTTTAGGTGGCTGTCAGGAAGTTGGACGTTCTGCCGTTCTAGTCGATACGGAAGCAGAAAAATTAATCTTAGATTATGGAGTCAAGATAAACGTCAAACCTACGGAATATCCTAAAGAAGTAAAAACAAAGTTGAATGCTATACTGTTGACACATGCACATCTGGATCATTGTGGAGCAATTCCTACTCTGTATAGACAACGACAAAACTGTCCTCTTGCTGGTTTGGAGATAACTCATTCTCTATCTAGGATGTTGATGTTTGATTCTTACAAGATTTCTAAGTATGAAAGTGAAGAGGAAAAATTCTCAAAAAGGGATATAAGCACTGCCATTAAACATTTTAAAATAGTCGAATACAGAAAACCCGTTATGGTTGGAAAGACTAGAGTAACATTTTTCGATGCAGGTCATATCCCTGGATCAGCTTTTATACTCTTAGAAACTCAGAACAGGAGAATACTCTACACAGGTGATTTCAACCTTTCTGATACAAGACTCACCAAAGGAGCTGATCTAGATTTACCAGAGGTAGATATTTTGATAACAGAAAGCACTTACTCTGATAGAGAGCATCCAGATCGTCTGAAAGAAGAGAGAAAGATGATAGAGACTATTCAAGAAACCCTTGAGAATGACGGTATAGCTTTGATTTCATGCTTTGCAATAGCAAGGTCACAGGAAACTCTCCTTGTTTTTGATGAGTATGAGTTAAAATACCCTATATACATGGATGGTATGAGCAAGAAAGCCACTATGTTAATAAACTCTTATCCAGACCTACAGAGGGAGTACAATTGTGTTGAAAAGGCATTAAAGAGACTTAATGTGAAATTCATCACGAATCCTTCAATAAGAAAAAAAATCCTGAAAAAACCCTGTATCATCGTTACAACGAGTGGTATGTTAACTGGAGGTCCCATCGTTCATTATATAGAGAAGATATACGATAGAGAAGACTGTACATTAATCTTGACTGGTTTCCAAGTTCCAGGCACAGAAGGAGCAGTCCTTCTGGAAACAGGTCATTACATACACCAAGACTTGGATCTAGCATTGAAGATGTCTGTGAGAAAATTAAATTTCAGCTCTCATGCCCCTCGTTCAGAGCTGTTCAGATTTGTAAAACAAGTCAATCCAGGAAAAGTCTTCTGTGTTCATGGAGATAACACCCAAAGGTTCGCTCAGGAACTAAGAGAAGAATATGGTTTTGATACTTTAGCTCCAAAGAATGATACAATCTATACTTTAGAGTAATTAGTAATGACTAAAAAAAGAAAAAAATAAAAGAAATCGAGTTAGTTATCTTATTTTTGTTTATATCCTAAATCGTATATGGCTTTCAAAGCAACTATAACGGCTGCTGGTGCAACAAAAAGTCCAATACCGTTTAGAATTCCTGCTATGTAGTCACCTATCATGACTACGTTCAGACTGGTCCATTGTGTTAAAGTGTTAGTTGCTAATAGGGCAATTGCTGCTATAAGGAAGTGCATTGAGTCCTTTTCTCCGATGTTTGCGAAACCTACAAGCAATCCTATTATCACTAGTAAAGCTGTTATGTAAGTCCTGTAGGCTTCTACAACTTGTCCGAATAGTCCTAAGATTATCGCTAGTATTACTCCTATTATGAAAGCCCAATTTCCATAACTTTGTTCTTTCATAGGTTTACACCATATTTATTTTTTTTACATTCGGTTGTTTTAAAGCTTCCTTTTATTTGAAGTTTAAATACTTGCCAGTGATAAAAGAACATTTATAAGCTTTTCGGTACTTTAGAGTAGTAACATTTATATAATACTACCACAAAATAGTAACACTATGAGAATGGAACCAAGAGAAATTATAAAAACGTGCTCAACTCATTATGAGACTTGGAAGAATGAAGCTCTAAAAGCTGAGACTCCAGAAGAGATAAAGAAGTTCTTGAACAAGGCTTTCTTCTGGCTTGAATTACAGAATAACCTGTTGATGTTGTGGACAATTGAAAATACGATGGGAAACAACCCAAATGTTAAAGATAAAATAGAGAAAGCTCAGCTGAATGTCAACAAAAAAATAGCTGATTACGCTTCTGAAGTCTTGAAAGATTTAGAGAGAAATTAATTCTCATCCCCTCCCTTTCTTCTTTTTTTATGTCGATAAAAATAACCTATAAAAGTCCTATATTATTTTTATGATAACGATTGATGGATCAATTGGTGGTGGTCAATTACTCAGGACAGCTGTTAGCCTTTCTGCATTGACAGGAAAAGCAGTCAAGATAACGAACATAAGGAAAGGGAAGGCTGAAGGTAAACCTGGCTTAAGGCCTCAACATCTCATGGGAATCAAGGTTTTAGGCGAATTTTGCCAGGCAGGGATAAAAGGTTTGGAAGAAAACTCTCTAGAAGTGGAATTTATACCCAAAAAACTGAAAGTTTATGATAAAAAAATCGATATCGGGACGGCTGGCAGCATAAGCCTTCTCCTTCAAACTGTGACACCGCTCCTGCTTTTCAACGATAAACCTGTCACTCTAGAGATTACAGGAGGGACAGAAACAAGATGGTCTCCTACTATACAGTTTATAAAGTATGTAACTTACCCTATACTGAATAAGATGGGAGCAAACTTGAGTTTAGAAATCGTTAGACACGGCTATTATCCTAAAGGTGGTGGTAAGGTTATAGTTACATCAAAACCAGTTAAAAAATTGAACTCATTAATCTGCCTTGACAGGGGAGAAATCCGAGATATTCAAATCTATTCTATCTGCGGTCATTTGCCTAAAGATGTGGCAGAAAGACAAGGAAAATCGGCCTTAAGCACGATTCAATACTATTGTCCTAAGACTAAGATTTTTATGAGTTATGAGGCTGTAGATTCATTAAGTCCTGGAACCAGTGTGACTTGTTATGCAAATTGTGATTATTCGATCCTTGGCGGTGATTATCTGGGTGAGTTAGGACTAAGAGCAGAGATTGTCGGACAAAGAGCGGCAGAAGAACTTCTAAAATCCTTGAACTCTAAGGCATGCTTGGATAAGTTCATGGCTGATCAAATACTCGTTTTTCTTGCATTAGCAAAGGGAGAATCTAAGGTTAAAGCCGAGGAAATAACTGAACATTGCAGGACGAACATTCAGGCTATAGAAGAGATACTACCAATTGAATTCAAAATCGAAAAGGAAAAGAAAGAGATTTCTATCGAAGGAATTGATTTTAAACTTTAATTATCTTCGTATTCAACGTCAAAACCCATTTTCATGAGTCCAAGTTTTACGCCTAATGGTAAATCTATCTTAATCTTAATCTTTTTCAAATCTTTCTCTTTCCTCATTTTTTCCATGGCTTTGAGCCTATCTTTCCTCAACCTAGTCAACATACTCATCACCCCTTAAAATATGTTCAGGATAGAAAGTATACTCACTTATATAGTTGAACCAATATATATACTTATTCTTAAAGAATCGTCCAAATTTTTCGATGGCCTCAATTTCAGAAAATTCGAGTGAATACAACGCACAGAATATTTAAACATTCTTTAACGAAGTATTATCATGATCCTTAAGACTTTGAACGAAGGAATCAGGCTTGCCTTTTCTCCCAAAGTTATCGTGCCTTATCTGATTCTTGACATGATGATTGTTTTTACTTTAATTCATTTTTTTGCGGGATTCTTTGACTTTACCACAGTTAGACCACAAAACTATAAACTAGTTCTTTTTCTAGGCATTTATTTGCCCACCTTTATAATAATCGGACTACTCTACTTATGGGTTAGTGGGGCAGTTATAGATCAAGCGAGATATTTTCCAAAAAGTAGATCATTGGCTAAAAGCTTTGGATATTCCGGATCAAAGTACATGACTATGCTTTGCGCCTTAATTCTCCAAGGTATAATTATAACTATAGCCTCTTCTCCACCTTATATAGGCCCTCTTATATCTTTTGTCGTTAGCTTATTCTTGTTCTATGTATTTCAAGCGATAATAGTCGACAAAAAAGGATGTATAGATTCTTTTAAGAGGAGTTTCAGTACTTTCTCTACGTATCCTTTAGAAACATTTGTTTTTGGGTTGATGATTGTTGTAATAAGTTTGGTAGTAGCTATACTTTTTGCTTTACCACTATTGATTTTTGTTTTGGGTAGATTGTCTGTTATACCTGGGATAACAATTCCATATACTAGTGATACTTCAATGATTAGAAACATGATACCTGAACTCTTTAATGCAGTTCGTTCTCCATATTTCATCGTATACCTCTTCATATTCTGTGTTGGATTGGCCTATACTTCGGCTTTTCAAGTAGGAACGAAAACAAGACTTTACATCAATACTAGAAAACATGAATTATGATCTTTTTATCATCTTCTTGGTTAAGAAATAACGGATTAGAAAGACTATTATCCCAAAGAATATCCCTAGCATGATTGCATAACTGTAATTTAATGGCTTTACCATCAAAAAATCCACAAAAAGAGACAGAATGAATGTTATGATAACTCCAATTATAATCAAAAGATAGTTTATAAATCTTATCACCTTTTATTGGAAATCTTTAAATTAGATAAAATTTCATAAATTTAAAGACGGAGGGGGTTGAATGAAAAAAGATTTTTTAAGTATCGATGATATAAAGAAAAATGAGATTTTTGATGTTCTAGATTTAGCAATTGATTTGAAGAAAAAACCCATCAGAAACTCACTAAACGGAAAAGTATTTTGCTTATTGTTTGAAAAACCTTCCACGAGGACGAGAATATCGTTCGAGAGTGGTATATATCAACTAGATGGGAGTGCAATATACCTAGACGCTACTACTACTCAAATATCAAGAGGTGAAATCATAGAAGATACGGTAAGAGTTATGGATAGATATGTTGATGCGATAATAGCAAGAGTGTTCTCGCACAAGACATTGGAAACGATGTCAAAATATGCGAATGCTAATGTCATAAACGCCCTTTCTGACTTAGAACATCCTTGTCAGATACTATCCGATTTACTAACAATAAGAGAAAAATTCAAAGATTTTGAATCCTTGAAGTTAACTTATGTTGGCGATGGTAACAACGTGTGCAATTCTTTGCTCTTGGGTTGCGCAAAGGTTGGTATGGATATTGCCGTGACATGCCCGAAAGGATACGAACCAGATAGAGGAATCATTGAGATGGCAAGAAATTATGCGAAAGTATCAAAGTCTCAAGTCATAATAGGAACTGAACCTAAAGAATTAGTAAAGGATGCTAATATCATCTACAACGACACTTTCATCAGCATGGGAGATGAAAAAGAAAAAGAAAAGAAGTTGAAAATCTTCATACCAAAGTATCAAGTTAGTAATAGATTATTAGATTTGGCAGCATCTGATGTTGTATACATGCACTGTCTTCCTGCCCATAGAGGAGAGGAAGTGACTGCTGATGTTATTGACGGACCTAAATCCATAGTCTTCGACCAAGCTGAAAACAGGTTACATGCACAGAAGGCATTACTTGTGAAGATGATGGTAGTTTAAATCATTTTTTTCCTTCTTTTCTCCAAACTTTATCGACTTTTCTCTGATGTTCTGCCCAAGTACCATCGACTCTTTCTAGATATTCTCTTTCTTTAAAGTCGGCCAGGTCATGTGCTTCAACATCATCACGGAGTCCATATTTTTGTGTTAGGAATTTTTCAATCGCTTCATGTAGAGCAACAGCTTTAACATCTATCTTTCCTTTGAGGTCATCGTCGACATAGACTTTATCTCTAGTCGCAGCCCAAGTACCCACATGCCCTTCATGTTTTTTAATAACAATCTTATTTTTTATTTTTTCGCCATCGTACTCAAAAGAAACCCAATCCTTCCCAAATTTAATGTTCTTGACTTTTTCTCTCCTCAAAATCCTGAGTAAGTATTTAACAAACTTTCGTCTGCGTGTTTTTATCTTCATTTAAGGTCTCTTACTATTTTTTCGATTATCGAAAGTCCTTGGTTTGCTTCATCTTCTTTTATGATTAAAGGAGGCGCAATCCTCAGTGTTTTATATCCACAACCCAGCAACAAAAGTTTATCCTTGAAGGCTTTCTGCACGACAAAATCTCTCTGTTTTTCGTTCTCAAAATCAACTCCTATCATCAAACCTAATCCACGAACATCGACAATCTTTTTTGGATATCTTTCTTTTAATTCATTAAACCGTTTCATGATGTAATTTCCCATAACGTTTGCATTCTCAATCAGTTTCTCTTTTTCAATGATTTCTATCGTTTTCAAGCCAATTGCCAAGTCAATCCTATGTCCACCACCCCAAGTAGAAGAGACAGCTCCAGGTTCATTTGGGTCATATTTTTTTGATGAGACGACTGCACCAACTTGCAAAGACTTTCCAGTAGTCATTATATCCGGTTCAATTCCATAATGTTGAAAAGACCACCATTTTCCTGTTCTTCCTATTCCTGCCTGTATCTCGTCAGTTATCAAAGGTATGTCATGTTTTTTTGTTACTTCTCTTATTGTTTTTATGAATTTTTTACTCGCTGGTCTGTATCCTCCTTCGCCTTGTACACATTCAACGATGACGAAAGCTGGTTCTGCTTCTCTTTTTATCAATTCTTCCAGTTGATTAATATCAGGATCGTTATCATCTGTGCAGTATTTTACTAACTCGTGATTGACTTCTGGGTAATATTTCTTCTGGACGGCCTTACTGTCAGTATAAGACAAAGCACCTAAAGTCCTGCCATGGAATGCCCTGAAAAACGATACTCCTGGTAATGGCCCTTTCTTCCTGTAAGCAAACTTTATAGCATTTTCAACAGCCTCTGCTCCACTATTCGTGAATAGAACTCTTGATAAGTTTTTTGGAGTTATTTTAATTACTTTTTCAGCCAATTTGACTTGTTCTTCAGTGTAAAAATCTTGTCCAGCGATTTTATGAGCACCTACACTAGAAAAACTTCTTAGAACTTCCATTATTTCTGGATGACCGTAGCCTATATTGCAGGTACAGACATTAGAGTTGAAATCCAGATAAACGTCCCCGTCTATATCCTCGAGAAAGCAACCTTGCCCATTCTTAATCACTAGAGGATAAGCGAAAGTCGTTTCTATACAGGCTTTTTTAGTTCTTTTAACGATATTTTTTGATTTACGTCTTTTAAAAATTTTCGAAAGCATAATATAATTTTATTTTCTATTAATTAAATCTTAAAAATGTTCTCTGCTTTCACGTCTTTTTCTTTTTATAAACTTTCTTGCTTTTATCTTCATCGTCATTCTCTTGTGTTTTCTTGGCATAATATCACCCTGAAACTTCTATCTTCAGGACACCATTCTTAAAACTCTTGTCTAAAACTTCTACATTGGGTTTAATCTGAATAATTTTAAAATATGCCTTATCTCCAGCAAACGCCTTTATCTCAAGAGACTGTTCAAGTTTTCTTATTTCGATATCATTTGGGTTCT
>Ga0315296_10001006_pt1 | contig 24949 bp, 30 predicted proteins | sample YL17G14_18_MG_FD_203921 | JGI IMG/M metagenome (GOLD analysis project Ga0315296, IMG submission 203921) | Sediment microbial communities from Yellowstone Lake, YNP, Wyoming, USA - YL17G14_18 | ecosystem: Environmental > Aquatic > Freshwater > Lake > Sediment | place: USA: Wyoming | collected... | reverse complement strand
ATAGAAGGAATCTTTATCTTTCTGGCTTTTTCAAATTGTTTAAAATTTAATTTCATTAAGCTCTTATTTTATAAGATTGAAGTATTTATAGTTAATTCACTGTTCTAAGTGATAAAATGATAAAACTTAATAAAAAATTGGTTTCAATAGAAAAATTAGTGATAATTATCCTGGAAGAGGAGAATCTATTCTTTTATCCCACGGATCTGTAAAATCAACTGGAAGTCTTCCTCTACTTATACGAGTATCAAAACAAGGGATATCATGTCTAAAAGCAACCTCGTTAACACCTTTATCATATGAAACAACCATCGCCTTTGGCTTGGCTACACCTGCAAGAAACAATAACGTTGCATCAACTTCACCTATTTTACCTCTTTCGATTTCTTCCAACAGTCTATCTGATAGGTCTGAATTAAAGTGTTTAATTGGGCTTTTTCTATTAAATCTAGGTGTTAAAACTAATCTAGTTGTGTTAGTATCTAACATTTTATAAAATCTTTCCATAGATGTGTTTCTTAAATTCCGATGATGCTCTCTGGCTATAGTATCTCTCCTTTCGATATAAAAATGGTTTAAGACATTATATGTCTCATCTAAAATCGGTTGATATAAAGTTTTTTTAGTTTTAGATAACCATTGCCTAACTTCGCCTGATTTTAGAGATGGAGAATTACCAAGATTTAAAGCATGATATAAAATATTACTATCTGGAGCAAAATATCCGGATACTCTTTTATCTGATGTTGACATTTCAGATACATCTTCTATCAGTATGCGTCTAAATTGGTACATCGATTCATCTATGAAGAAGTTCATAGATTAGACTTAAATAATTAACCTGTAAAGATTTTTAACCTTTGAAATCTAATTTTAATTATGTTTCTACGCATAGTCCCTGTTGGAAATGTTTCTCAACAAATACTAGAGGCTATTCGTGAAGAACTTGAAAATCTAAACATAAAAAGCAGAATAATGCCAAAATTAGAAATTCCTCAAGAAGCTTTCAATCATTGGAGAAAGCAGTATAATGCTGAGGTTGTTATGAATTTATTATGTAAAAAATCAGAGGTCAAATTCATTGATAAAAACATTCCAACCTTGATGGTAACTGATGCTGATCTTTATTATGCTGGATTGAATTTTATATTCGGATTGGAAGAACCAGCAATAAGCTCTGCCATAGTATCCTTAGCAAGGTTAAGGCCTGAGTTCTATGATCAAGGACCTGCAAGAGGACTTTTAGAGGAAAGGACTGTAAAAGAAGTTATACATGAGATAGGCCATTATTTAGGATTAGATCATTGTAATAACATTACATGTGTTATGTGCTTTTCGCCTTCGGTTTTTGATGTTGATAAAAAGCAAAAGTATTTTTGTGATGAATGCAAAATTAAAATGATGACAAAAGGAATAAGTTTAGAATGATTATATGAATTGGAAGGAATTTTTGAAGCCAGATTGGAAAAAGATTGTTTTAACTATTATAATTGGTTTTATTACTTTTTTGATTTTTATAACTTCTGGTAGTTTTTATAGTCCTTCACCACCACCGACAATAATGGATGTTGTTCTATTAATTTTAGCTTACCCACCACTTATCTTATTTTCTATAATTCCAGAAGGAGTTTCTATACCATTATTTATTTTAAATAATATTCTTTGGATAAGTTTTATAATAGAATTACCTTATTGGTATCTTATCTCATGTTTCATTGTATGGTTTTATAATGAAAAAAAGAAAGTAAGCTGGAAAGGATTCGTTAAGAAACATAAACTTGTATCAATTTCCATAATTTTGATTTTTTCTTATATTTTCTATACATCTATTTATATTTCATTTTTTTATACACCTGAATGTATATCATTAGAAGGTTGTAAGAAAGGAGCTTGCGAAACCTTTAAAAAAGATAATTGTAGTATAGATACTAGTTCTGTAAAAATTAATATTGACGTAAATTATGATGATAAAATTGATATCACTGATGATAATTTGCAAACTTTTGCTATAAAATATTACGGATGTAAAGATAACATGGAAATAGCTAATGGGACCATTATAAGTCTAAATGACTGTATAAAAATGATATGTAAATGTTAATTAAGTGATTGTATGAATGAAAAAATTTTCAAAGCTGAATTATCAGAAGAAAAAGTAATAATCTGGGATAGGGATGCTAAAGAAATTTTTGAAAATGGATGGTATGGAGAACTTTTTGAAGATAGGTTAGAATTGTCTTTAGTCGAAGCTATGTTACTTTTAGAAAGAGGAAAAATTGAAATTACTAAAGGGAAGAAGAAGAAAATTTCTTCGAAGGACTTTCATGATCATTGTCTCAAAATTGACCCGAGATTCAAAATAAGATATACTGTATATAGAGACTTGAGGGAAAGAGGTTTGCCTGTAAGAACTGGTTTTAAATACGGATGTGATTTTAGGGTTTATGAAAGAGGTGTAACTCCTGTAAAAAAAGGTCCTAAAGCCGCTCATGAGCACACAAAATGGATTGTTTTTTGCGTGCCAGAAGATTATACATGCTCTTTCCAAGAATTATCGAGAGCAGTCAGACTTGCTCACAACATTAGAGCTAACATGCTCTGGGCAATTGTTGATAACGAGGGAGATGTGACATATTATAGTATTACTTACCTCTCTCCATAATCTTTTTTGTTAATAACCGTCTTTTCTTTGTTATTTCTATGTCCTAAATAAAGGCATCTTCTTATAATTTCCCTAGAGTCTAATTTTCTAGAGTGTTCAGATAAACTGTTTTAAAAGTGTGAGAAGTAAAGGATGTTTTAATAATTCTTTTATGAACATAACTTTTGGAAAATTACCTCCAACAATTTCATTGATAAAATCCGGTTCAATGTCTTCGAGTATTTCTTCGATATAAACGAATAAATCTTTTTTCTTAGAAAGTTCTATAATCTTTGATAGATATTTTGCAGTTTTTTGTACATTTATGCCTGCATAACTATTTCTATAATTGTCTTCATATATTTTGAGATGTTCTGCAGAATAATTTTGCAATTTGACAGATTCGGTTATTGTTTGACTTGCCATTTTTGCCCCAACCAATGTGGTTTCTACTCCACCGCCCACTAAATTACTAACCTGCCCAGCTGCATCTCCGATCAATAAAGCACCATTATCAACAAAGTTAGGGAGTAGCCCGCTGTAAGGAATCGTGTCTCCGTTTTTATCGACAATTTTGGCATGTCTTAATTCTGGTTTATTTTTGATGAAATTTGTAAGAATGCTAACCACGTCCTTTGAATCAATTGAACCGACACCAACATTAGCTTCAGTTCCACTTCTAGGATACAGCCATAAATATCCAAGACCAATATTTCTGCCCAAATAAAAGCATAAGCAATCTGGATCCAATCCTTTACAATTTTTAAGCTTAAATCTAACCGCAGGCAGATCTTTAAAATTATTTAAATCAAATCCACCTTTTTGGGCGATTATTGACCTTGAACCATCTGATCCAACAGTGATATTCGACTTTAATTTTCTTTAACAGTTTTTACTCCAGTTATAAAAACATCAGATTTTGCAACATTTACAACATTAGTTTTAAACTTAAATGTTGTTCCATTGCTTTCAGCGATCTCTTTAAGATACTCCTTTAGCAAAGAGCTATCCAAAAGATATTGCTCACCTATGACTTTTGCTTGGACTTCCATTTTCTTTCCGCTATCTAAGCTGATAACCTTAGTTCTATGCAATCTATTGCTTACAATTTCCGAGTCTTTTGATATTTCTAATATCTTCAGCGTGTTTTCATCAGTTAGTTCTCCACAAATAGAATCTGTAACATTTTTATTTCTTTCTAATACCAATGAATGCACATCGTTTTCTGAAAGTGATTTTGCTAAAAAAAGGCCACCAAGACCAGCACCAACTATGCACACACCATGATTCATAGAGTTAATTGTCTTATAAAATATAAATATTCTATAAGACGAATGTCTATAGTTTCAAAAACTAAGTCAGAGGCATAATATTTTGTATTTATATAAAACCATAAAGTATAATTTTATAGGTGATTTTCTGTTTGTAAAAGACATAATGTCAAAAGATATTATTTATTTAACTCCAGAAAACAATGTATCAAATCTTATTTCTTTGATAGAAAAATACTGTTTTCGTGAAATATTGGTAATAGACAATAAAAAATTGAAAGGAATTGTCTACTCAAAGGAAATTGCAAAAAAAGGTATAGCTGATCCTACTAAAACCAAAGTAAATAAACTGATGCGATTCCCACCACCAACCTTGTCTCCTGAGCAGAATGTTGAAGATGCTGCCAATTTAATTTTCAGAACAGGATTAAGAGCTCTACCTGTTGTTGAAGATGATAAGGTTGTTGGGATTGTTTCTTTACATGACATAGTCGAGATGGCATCTAAAACAAAAGAATTCAGGCAAACTCCAGCAGAATCCATAATGTCTATACCAGAGATAATAAAAGAGGACACTGACATCGGAAAAGCAAGAATGCTTATGAGAGAAAAAAATATATCAAGAATACCAGTTGTAGATAGAAACCAAAAGCTTTGTGGCGTGGTAACAATATTTGATTTATTAAGAGCAGTAAAACCAAGAGAGAGAATGGATTTCTATTCCATGGCAGCAGAAAAGGAAACTACAATGGAAATACCGATATCTGTTGTAATGAATAATACGCCTATAACAGTTGATGTAGGAACTTCATTAAACGAAATTGTCAATTTAATGAGAAAGGATGAGACAGATGGAGTAATAGTTGTAGAAAATTATTTTCCTGTTGGAGTAATTACTGAAAAAGATTTGTTAGAAGTTTATATTTCTAGTTTAAAGAAAAGAGGAGTTTACTACCAAATAATCGGTTTAGCAGACGAGGATGATTTTGTGGTAGAAACTGTAGATAGAATGGTAAGAGACACCATAGAAAAAATGTCTAAGATTTTTAGACCCCAATTCTTTTTCTTGCATATAAAAAGATATGATAAAAAAGGTAAGATAAAGTATTCAATCAGAACTAGATTCAGAACCGATAAAGGAACTTTTATCAGTAAATCTCATGCTTGGGATTTGAGAGATGCTGTCAATGATTCACTTAAAAATTTAGAACGACTTATGTTTAAAGAAAAAACAGCTGTCGAAGGTAAGACAAGGGAAGCGCTAAGATTTAAGAAGATGTTTAGTTAACTAATTTTATCAATGGTGATTTTATCCAGACTGTTTGTGACAAATGCAAAAAATCAGTTAAGGAAGTTGGAAGATTAACAAATATAAAATGGAAGGGTATTAATCAGAAATTATGCAAAACCTGTAGAAAAAAACTAAAAATCTCTTTCAGATAATTATAACCAATCTTTTTCCCATTCTCTGAGTTTTTTATTATCAATAGTATATTTTTTCCTCTTTACAGAAACCTCTCCATATTCCTTTCTGTATACAAATCCGTAAAGCAATCCAAAACCTAAACCGAACAAATGAGCTGCATAAGCAATCCCTGCCGGAGCAAAAAGACCAACAAAGTTACCTATAGTCCAAAGAAAGACTGCAAGAAACATTGGCATTGGAACATAGCCAATCCAGACACTCATTCTAGGCCTTAAAACAGCCAATGTTCCCAAAATACCGAATATTGCTCCTGAAGCTCCAATGGAAGCTGTGTAAAACAGAATACTTCCTATACCTGCTACAATTCCAGAAGCAAAATAAACTATCAAGAATTTTCTACCACCTATCACCTTTTCAAGTATAGAACCAAACAAAGCCAAAGCTAACATGTTATATAATATATGTGGTAGGTAATCTGTTGCATGAAGAAACATATATGTTATAATTGTCCAAGGTCTTGAAAAGAAACCAGAAGAGGATAGGGCAAACTCGTCTGTTAAATTTGGAATCATAAACTGCAAAATAAAAACTATTACAGTAATTATTACGAATTTGATCGCATACCAATCATATTTCATAAATATTAAGTTAGTTTCTTACAAATAAAGTTTGTTAAATCCTTTATCCTGATCCTTTCTTGTTTTGTAGTATCACGATACCTTAAAGTGACTGTATCATCTTTCATAGTGTCGTAATCGATTGTAATTGCAAAGGGCGTACCTGCCTCATCAGACCTTGCGTACATTCTTCCTATAGAACCTGAATCATCATAAAAAACATCAAATTGATTTTTTAAAATTTCATAAACTTCTGTCGCTTTTTTATCCAAACCGTCTTTGTTAACCAATGGAAAAACAGAAACCGTAATTGGAGAAATGACAAGAGGTAATTTCAAAATTACTTTATCCTTCTCTTTAAAATAGAACAAATCTATCAAAGAGTAAAGCATTCTATCTAGACCAAAACTCAATTCTAGAACATGTGGTATAAACTTTTTATTCTCGAAAAATATTTCTTGTGGCTGTTTGGAAATTCTTTCATGTCCAGATAAATCATGAGAAGTCCTATAATGGATTCCACCAATTTCCTTGAATCCTCCTAAACTCTCTAGATTTAATTCCATATCCCAATGAATCTTGTTATAAAAAGCTCTCTCATCTTCAGAAAGTTCTTTGAATCTGAATTTATCTTTAGGAATTTGTAAAGCTTCTAAGAAAAATTGCTGTACTTTTGCCATATAATAAACATAAAATTTCGGTAGTTTTAGTTTTTCAATAGCTTCTTCGCATGTTAATTCAACTGGTTTTTTATCTCTTCCAATAACAGAATAAATTATTAATTTGTATTTTTTTATCTCATTCCATTTTTCATGTTCATCAACTTTTTCAGAATCAAAAAATATCTGTAGTTCTGCTTGGGTAAATTCCCTCATTCTGATTAATAATTGTCTTGGTGAGATCTCATTTCTGTAAGCCTTTCCAACTATTGCTAATCCTAAAGGCAGTTTTTTCCTTAGAACATTAAATTGAGTTAAGAAATTGACATAAGCACCTTGAGCTGTTTCAGCTCTCAAATAACCTTTCAAATCTTTTTCTGCTCCTATATCCAAAGGAAACATCATGTTCAAAATTCCAACCTCTTCCAATTCTCCTTTGCATTTCGGACATCTTATCTTATGAGATTTTATCAATTCTGTTAATTCTTTGGGTGTCATTCCTTCGTATGTTCTTTTCAAGAATTCTTCAACAATGCTATCTGCTCTGTTAATTGTTCCACATTTCTTACATTTTGCTATAGGGTCGACAAAGAAATTCAAGTGACCAGATGCTTGAAAGACTTTTTCATGCATTATGTTTGAAGGCTCTATCTCAAAGAAGTTCTCCTCTTTCAAGAAAACTTTTCTCCACAAATTCTCTAATTTTCTTTTCATCAAAGTTCCGAGATGGCCATAAGTATAGAAACCTGATAAACCTCCATAAATCTCATCTGAAGGATAGAAAAATCCTCTCTTCTTTGCTAATTGCTCAATAGTTGTTATGTCAGTCATAATAACCCTATTAATATTTAGATATAAATAAAATATACTTGAAATATTATTATGCCTGAATCTTTTTTTATGAACTCTGATGCTTTGGAAAACAGTTTCTTACCTAGACTTTTGCCTTATAGGGAAGAACAGCACCGCTATTTGGCAGAGTGCATAAGGCCTTTGCAAAGCAAAAGAAGTGGAACAAACCTTCTTATAATGGGTGGTGTCGGAATAGGCAAAACAGCATGTATAAGATTCATTCTCAGAAAGCTTATGGAAGAAACGGAAAATGTAATGCCTATTTACATTAATTGCTGGAAAAAGGATACCACTCCAAAAATAGTATATGATATCGCAAAACAGTTGGGAATGAACCTGGCTGAAAAAATAACTTCTGATCAACTATTTGACAGAGTAATATTAAGACTCAATAGATATGATGGTGTAACATTTGCTTTTGATGAAATAGATAGAGTAAATGATTATGACTTTCTTTATAGAATTCTGGAGGATATCCAGAATAAAACAATATTCCTTGTGACAAATGTCAGTGACTGGATTGCTAAGGTTGACAGAAGGCTTATGTCAAGATTGACACTAGATAGAATAGAATTCAAGCCTTACAATTACGAGGAGACTAGAGGTGTTTTGCGCGAAAGGGAGAAGTATGCCTTTGTTCCTAACTCTTTTGATTACGATGCTTTTGAGAATATAATCAAAAAGACTTTTCATGAAAGGGATATAAGGACTGGATTGTTTTTGCTTAAAACTGCTGGAGATATAGCAGAAAGAAGAGGAGCTGAAAAAATAGAGGTTATAGATGTTGAAAAGGCTTTGGAGAAGCTTAAAGATTTTGACAAGGAAATAGGAAACTTTATTTGAGATTTAAGTAATGCACGAAAACTACAAGATTAAGTTTAAATAAAAATTTAACAAATTATTATCGGTTCTTATGGAATGCAGACAAATTGAATTAGAAATGCCAGAAGGTTACAAAAAAGATGTTACAGTATGCAAGGATGTTGATCTGCCTTCTCATATCAAAGGTGCAACAAACAAAGAAGATATAATTCTTATAAGTAAATATTTGAGCGATTTAGATGTACCTGATCCAGAATTGTATGTCTGGATACATGAATTTAATCATATGTTATATCCTGAAAAAACTGAATATGAAATTAGAAGAATTTCAGATAAAGAATATAAAATGAGAACTGGAATAGAAATAGACACTACTAGTTATTTTAGCTATGCAAACCATTTGGAAAAAGAGTTCGATTAGAATAGATTAAATTTATAAATTTTAATTACAAATAGTTTTTAGGCGATTTGATGGGATGGAATCGTTTCCAATTTATTTAGAAGATTTTGCTACTTCTAGGAATATAAATAAAACTAAAGAAAGTTATCTATTAATCGAAAACAGGTGAGTATATGGTAAAAATAACTATAGATCCGTGGGGAGAATTCCTGATAAAGGATTATGAGAAGTTGATAGGGCAATACGGTCTAGAGCCCTTCACAGACAGCTTGTTGAAGAAACTTCCTCATCCAAACAGATTGATGAGGAGGAAGATAGTTTTTGCTCATACAGATCTAGGAAGAATTGTAGATGCTATCCAAAACAAAAAAGATTTTTACGTATTAACAGGAATAATGCCTAGCCTTGACCAGATCCATCTAGGAACAAAAATGGTTATAGAAAATGTTAAATATTTCCAAGATCAGGGTGCAAAGACATATGTTTTGGTAGCAGACCTAGAAGCTGCTGCCACAAGAGGAGTTTCTTTAGAAGAGGGAAGAAAAAGAGCTTTGAATTTTCATATTCCTGCTTACATAGCTCTAGGTCTGAATCCTGAAAAAACAATTTTCTATTTTCAATCTGAAAACGAGAAAGTTAAAAATCTTTCATTTGTATTTTCAAAAAAAGTAACTCTCAATGAATTTAGAGCAATATACGGAAGCACAGAGCCAGGAAGAATAATGGCCTCTGTTTTGCAAGTAGGGGATATTCTATTTCCACAATTAGAGAAAAGAATGCCGGGTGTAATTCCAGTTGGTCCTGATCAATCTCCTCATATTCTGTTAACAAGAGATGTAGTTGATAGAACCCAAACAACATTCAACTTCATACCACCATCAGGATTGTACAACAAATATACTCCATCTTTAGACGGCAATTTGAAGATGAGCAAGTCAAAACCAGAATCCTGCATAACAATACCAGATGATATCAATGAAGCATGCAAAAAGATAAGAAGAGCTTTTTCCGGTGGCAGAGACACCTTAGAAGCTCATAAAAAACTAGGAGGAATTCCAGAAAAGGACATGGCATTCGAATTGTTAAAGCAGCATTTCATCGAAGATGACAATGAATTGAAAAGGATTTATGATGAATACAAATCAGGAAAGATGATGAGCGGAGAGATAAAGGAAATTGCATGTAAAAAATTGACAGAATTCATGAAAGATTTTGATAGAAAACTGGAAAAGGCTAGAAACATTGTTCCTAGTTTAAAATTCATAAAGTGATTTTGTGTACAAGCTAACAGATGAAGGAAAAGAATATCTAAAAAATGGTTTACCTGAGAAAAGACTTTTGGCATTCATAGGAATTGAAAAAACTTTTGAAGAAGTTTCTAAATTTGAAAAATTTCAGATAGCTATTGGTCATGCGAAAAGGAATGGATGGATAGAGATCGAAAATAATATTGTTAAAATAACAGAAACTGGTAAAAATGCTGCTAAAGAAAGAATACCTTTGGAAAAAGGCTTGGAAGAAATAGACAAAAAGGGTGAATCTTCTCAAGATTTTGTAAAAATACTGATTAATAGAAATCTCATAGAAGAGACTAAAGCTGAAAAGAAACCTTCTTTGTTAGAAAGGATAATCAGATTTTTCTCGCATAAGAAAGAGGCAGAAAAAATAAAAATAAACGAGATAGCTCAACTAAATCCAGAGCTAATCAAAACTGGTGATTGGAAAAATATTCCTTTCAGAAAATATGATATTAATGCTCCAGCTCCAAAAGTTTATGCTGGAAAGAAACAGCCTTACATACAGTTCTTGGAAGATTTGAGAGAAAGGCTGATTGGTTTGGGATTCCAAGAAATGAAAGGCCCTCTGGTTGAAACATCATTCTGGAATTGCGATGCCTTGTTTATTCCGCAGGATCATCCTGCAAAAAGTTTGCATGATATATTCTATTTGAAAAATCCAAATAAAGGAAGCTTGCCTGATGAGAATTTGGTTGCTAAAGTTAAGGCAACCCATGAAGGTGGATGGATAACCGATAGTTGTGGTTGGGGAGGGACTTGGAATAGGGAGGACGCTTCAAAACTTGTTATGCGTTCTCACACAACTTCTGTATCTGCAAGAACACTCTATGAAAACAGGGAAAAGCCTGCAAAATACTTTACAATAGACAGAAACTTCAGACCAGATGTTATTGATGCAAAACATTTGATGGAATTCTACCAATGCGAAGGAATTGTTGTTGGAGAAACACTGACATTCAGACATCTGTTAGGCTTTTTGAAAGAGATTGCAGAATCAATTGGAATAAAAGAAATAAAGTTCAAACCAAGTTTCTTTCCTTACACTGAGCCGAGCGTGGAAGGTTATGTCAAACATCCTAACCTTGGTTGGATGGAAGTTTTACCTGCTGGTATGCTTAGACCTGAAGTATTAAGACCATTAGGAATAGAGAAGTCACAGGTTTTGGCTTGGGGTATAGGAATAAGCAGATTAGCCATGGTGAAGCTTGGCATTGATGATATCAGAATGTTATTTTCAGAAGATTTGGGATGGTTGAGAGAAATTCCTTTGGTGAGATAATGAAAAAACTTTCAGAATTTATAAAAGAAGATTCGAGGATTAAAAAGGTTTATGATTACGCTAAAGAAAAATATAACAAAGCTAATTTAACACAACATAATTTTGAGCATGTGATTAGAGTTTTGTATAGAGTACTAATAATAGCTGACACGGAGAAGAAAGTCAATTACAAAATCCTTATTCCTGCTACTCTATTACATGATATAGGTGCAACAACTGGAGATTACAAACATCATGAAGAAGCCGGTATTCCTATTGTAAAACAAATTTTACCAAAGTTTGGATATTCAAAAGAAGAAGTTGAGGCCATATGCCACTGTATAATAACACACAAGGGAAGAGGTCAGCTGCCAGAAACATTAGAAGCAAAAATACTTTATGATTCTGATGTACTGAAAAAAAGTGATTTGCCTTCTATTTATACTGCAGCGAGAGTTCAGCATGAATTAAAAATGCCTTTAGGCGAGTTTATTAGTTTTGCAGCAGGGAACAGGGGAAGTGAATTGTCAAGAGGATTCTTCACGAAAAAGGCAAAGGAAATTGATAAAGGTGGTCTGAAAAGAACATTAGAATTACATAAAAATATATTAAAGGCGTTTAATAAAAGAAAGGACTTCTCTGCAACAGAAAATGATGTATGGTGAGATAAATGATAGCTGCAGATTTTATACTGGCCGCATGTGCAATAATTAGAAAAAATAATGAAATTTTGTTAGCCAAAAAGATTGAAAAGCCTCATCCAGCTGGTTTAGAAGGTAAATGGCACTTGCCTGGTGGGGTTGTAAAAGTAGGAGAAACTTTAGAAGAAGCTCTGAAAAGGGAAATGAGAGAAGAAATCGGAATAGAGATAGAAATTAATGAGCTTGTAGGAGTTGGTAATAGTTTTAATCCAAATTGGAAAGGAAAAAGGAATTATGCTGTGTTAGTCTATTTTGAATGTTTTCCAAAATCAGAAAAATTTAGACCTTCTGATGATATAGTTGAGGTAAAATGGGTTAAAGGAGAGGAAATATACAAGCATCTAAAGGATATCGAACGTATTTTGGGTGACGATGTGAAAAAATATCTGGATAAATTAGGTTGGAAGTGATTGAATGGTTGTAATAGAAATCGATAAAAATGATTTACTGGATTTGGTTGGAAAGAAACTGCCAGACGAAGAAATAGAAGAATTACTGTTCTTATTAAAAATAGAATCTACAATCTCTGATGACAAAATCGTTTGCGAGTTGAATCCTGACAGACCTGATATGTTCTCTGTGGAAGGAATAGCAAGAGAAATGAAAGGTTTCTTAGGGATAGAAAAGGGATTAAAGAAGTATGATATTGCTGACTCAGATGTTATTTTAAAAAGAGAGAAAGCAGACGTTAGACCTTTCATAGCATGCGCAATTATAGAGAATGTTCAATTAACAGACTATCTCATAAAGAGTTTGATGCAGATACAGGAAAAACTGCATGAAAGTATTGGAAGGGGTAGAAAGAAGGTTGCCATAGGCGTCCATGATTATGATAAGATAAAACCACCTTTGGTTTATAGAGATGTTGACGAAGAGATGTTCATTCCTTTAGGAGAGACTAGATTAATGACTGTAAAAGAAATTCTCTCTGAACATACTAAAGGAAAAGATTTTGCTCATTTATTGAAAGACAAGTATCCTATGATTTATGATAAAGAAGGTGTCATAAGTTTTCCACCTATAATTAATTCTGAGAGAACAAAGCTTACAGAGAATACGAAGAATCTTTTCATAGATGTTACAGGAACAGATGAAAAAGCTGTTAGCACTGCTTTGAATATTCTAGTTTGTAATATCGCTGAAAGATCTGGAAAGATATTGACTGTAAAAGTCAGTGGCAAAAAAACTCCTGAATTGGAACCGAAAGAAGTAACAATTGAAATCGAAAATATTGATAGGTTATTAGGACTAGGTTTAGCAGAAAATGATATTGCAGACGTATTAGAAAGAATGAGATATGGAGTCTCTAAATTGAAAGGAGGTAAGATAGGATTAAAACTTCCTCCATACCGCTATGACATCTTACACCAAATAGATATAGTCGAGGATATTGCAATTGGCTATGGCTATAATAACATTGAACCTGTTCTTCCAAAGATAGCTACAATAGGAGAGCAGTCTAAGCTAGAAAAACTTTCAAGAAAAATAAGAGAACTTATGATTGGTTTGGAGTTCCAAGAGGTTTTGAATTTTGTTTTAACAAACAAGGAAAATAACTTCGATAAGATGAATGTTAATGATGATGCAGTTGAAATATTGAATCCGGTTTCAAGTGAATATTCAATTTGTAGGACTTGGATTCTGCCAAGTCTAATGAAAGCTCTGTCATCAAATAAACATAGAGAATATCCGCAAAAAGTATTCGAGATTGGAGACTGTATTGGTTTTGATGAGAATGCAGAAACTAAGACAAGAACAATAAGAAAATTGGCTGGTGTAATTTCTTATGATAGTGCAAACCTAACTGAGATGAAATCAATAATAGAAACTGTTTTGAAAGACTTAGGTTACAAATATAAAATAATAGATTACAAACACCCAAGTTTTATAGAATCCAGATGTGGAGAGATTATGGTCAATGAAGAACAAATTGGATTCTTTGGAGAGATTCATCCAGAAATTCTTGGAAGATGGGAACTAGAAAAGCCTGTCATTGCATTTGAAATAAAAATTGAATAAAGCTTAAATGTTTAAGTATTCTTTCATTTAATGTGAATTTTATGTCTGGTGAATCGAAAAAAGAAAAGGTTATAAAACATCCATGTTATTTTTGTGTTCAAAGTTTAAAAATGAGTGGATCGGAAGCTTCTGATTTAGCAGTTCTTGAAACATTAACTCCTCAAGGTCATAGATATGAATGTGGTAAGGGAAAGAATGATTGCTCCGTAGTTGCACTTTATAGAAAATATCAGTTACATGAACACTCAACTAATGACGGAATAACAAGCATACCTTTGAGATAATTATTTCAACCAGAAGAATAATCTTTCAAACAAAGTTCTTTTCTTTGTTTCAAACCATGGCTCACCAGCAATTCTTGCTGCCAATCTTATAAATTCTCTAGCAGCTCTGCTGTTTGGTCTATGATGAACAACCGGCATTTTATTTGCTATAGACCTTGGAACTGCTATATCCTCAGGAACTATTGCTATTATTGGAACTCCAAGCATTGATTTTACATCAGAAGCAGATAATTCATGTTTCAAACCTCTGACCCTATTTATAACAGCACCCAAAACCTTTGTTCCATTATCCTGAGCTATTTTTATAGTTTTCAGAGCATCTGTAACAGCTGGTATGTCAGGGTTTGTAACAACTATCAATTCGTCTGCAACATTTATTGCTGTTAAAGCTTCTTTACCCAGACCAGCTGCTGAATCAACAATCACAATATCTGCTTTACCCAGAAGATTCCATAGAACACTCTCTAATCTTTCTATATCAACATCTTTCATTGCATCATAGGATAAGGATGCTGGGATAACCTTTACACCAGAATGATGATAATATATCGCAGACTCTACTGGCATTTTCTTTTTAAGAACATCATGCAATGTAATAGGATAAAATGGAATTCCTAAATGCAAGCTAAGGTTAGGAGTTGTGACATTTGCATCCAGAATGATGACGTTTTTCCCATGCTTAACCAAAGCAGCTCCTAGGTTACTTACAGTAACAGTTTTTCCCACTCCTCCCTTTCCCGAAACACATGCTATGATTCTAGCCATTTAATCTTCTCCAAAAAGCAGGTTTTGTCCTGCTATATTCAATTTTCTCTACAACATTCTTAGCTTGAAGCTTCTTCAAGTGCTTATAAACAGATACAATAGATATATTTAGTTCTTCTGATAAAGTATAAATCGTTTTCGGTTTGACTAATTTGTTATAAACTAATTTTTGTCCTCTTCCTTTTCTTAATGGAAATTTTTTATAACTATTTACAAGAGTTTGTAAATCTTGTTGTTTTTCTTTATGATGAAAATCTATATCATATAAAAATTTTATAAAATTCTTATAACCGTGAATAGAAAGAACAAGTTGAATAGTTCTTCCATTTTTTCCTTCTATGATATTTTCTTTTCTAATTGAAGTAACCTCAATTCCTATCTCTTCTAAAAGTTTTTTAACTTGATTCATAAAATCTAAAAGAGAATTTAAATAAAATTCATTTTTTGAAAGTTTTAATAAAATTTCGTGAGAAGACTTCTTTACAGTTCCTTCATCATCAAATAAAGCTCTTAAAAATGATATTTTAATACTTTTTGAACCATCTAAAATCCATTTTGGAACTAGAAAATCTTTAATAATTTTATTTCCGTTTTGAGCACCTGCCAAATGTAGTATAACTGCAACTATAGATGGATATTGTATTGTTAGAGCTTTATGAAACCTCTCATTATATCCAAAAGTACAAAAATTAGAAATTAAAGATTTAACTTCATTATGAAGTTCAAAAGAATTGTTTGTATAAGAGAAGTACCATAAATTTTCGCTTACATGACCGTCACCTAAAGCATGTCCTACTAAAGAAGCTAATTCTGCAGACGGTTCTATAGGAAGTTTATTAAGTAATAAATTTCCTGTATATCTGCTTCTTATTTTTAGAATATTATTTTTAAAATATTCTAAAGGTATATCAAAAGTTCGACACCATTTTAACCAAGAACATAATCTAGTATCTTTTTTACCACTTAAAATAGAATAATAAAAGCATTCAGAGGAAAATGATTTATCAAACAAAGCAAATCTTCTGATAGAACCAAACTTACTATAAATTCTATTTTTAATTGATTCTAAGAATTCATCTTTAACATGTACGAAAAGAATATAATCAGAAAGTTCTCGAATATCTATCATATTTATCTATTGAATATATTACAAACGAAAAATAAAAAGATGTTATCGAAAATAGTTTGATTAGAAAGAATAAAAAGTTATCAAATAATACTTTCGATTTCATGCAGAGAAGAAATAACTTTAACAGATTTACCGTATTTAAATCTTTTAATAGGTTCTCTTAATACGACAACAGGCCTTACCTTTGCTGCTCTTGCAGCGTCGACATCTTCCTTTGAATTTCCAACATATATTGTTTCATTACTTTTTACTCCCAAATCTTGCAAACAAATAAGCAAACTATCAGGATATGGTTTTTGTCTTATACAAGCATCAGGATTGTTTGATACAATCGAATCAAATTTTAATCCTTGAACCTTGGATAGAACCTTTGATATTTCTGCATTTGCAACTTCTGTAAGTGCTCCAGTCACTACTCCTAATTTTATTCCTTTTTCTCTCAAATTTCTCAATGCATAAACGTCATCATAAACACCGGTATGTCTTGCTCTTTCTTCAGGGCTATCATTCTTCCAGAAAACTTTCCAGAAATCCGTATAATTTATCCCAAGTCTACTTTCTATAATCTCATCTCTATTGCTTCCATGACAATACCAGAAATCTTCTGCAAACTTTTCGTCAGCACTCAATCCTAATTCTGAAAGGGTTTCTCCAACTGTACGGAAAATATACTCTTTGGTTTGAAATACTAATGTTCCATCATTATCGCATATGACTGCTTTTGTCATAGAGAACTTTATTTTCGTAAAAGTTTAAATAACCGTAAATAATTAGAATGCCCTCGACGGGATTTGAACCCGCGACCTCTTGATTTCTTCATCACAAATCAGAACTTCTATTTTTGAATAGAAGTCAAGCGCTCTATCCAAACTGAGCTACGGGGGCATAATGATTTTATTTATTATACTGCTTATAAATTTATAAGAAAGATGATTCCATGAACAGAGAAGAAGCTTTGAAGCTAATAAAAGAAAATGTTACAAAAATCAATCTCTTAAAACATATGTTTGCAGTGGAAGCCATAATGAGAGAAACTGCCAAGTATCTAGGAGAAGATGAAGAAAAATGGGATTTTATCGGTTTGATTCATGATATAGATTTTGAAAAAACTGAAAATAATCCTGAAAAACATACTATAATTGCTGGGGAAATTCTTAAAGGAAAAGTAAATGAAGAAATTATAAAATCCATTAAAACTCATAATTTTGAAAACACTAAGGTTCTTCCAGAGAATAAAATGGAAAAGGCTTTGATAGCAGCAGATTCTGTATCAGGATTGATAATCGCATGTGCTTTGGTTATGCCGTCTAAAAAATTAGCAGATGTTAAATTAGATACAGTAAAAAGCAAATTCAAACAAAAGGATTTTGCTAGAAACTGTAACAGGGAAGGGATTTTATACTGCGAACAAATAGGAGTTCAGAAAGAAAAATTTTTTGGGATTTCATTGAAAGCTTTACAAAATATCTCAAGTGAATTAGGATTATGATTTTTTCTTTTGATAATCACGTGCCTCTTTCGGTGAATTAAATGTTAGTATTTCGAACCTTCTGTCTTTAGGTTCTATAACCAGATAATAATCATTTTTCGGATCTAAACCGGCTGCTGCCATTTCGTTTCTATTAAGATTTATAGACCTCCCATCATGATGATAAGCCCTGCACAGCTTTTTTATACTTCCTAGACTTCTTCCTGCCCTCTTAGATTTAATTAAATCATGCTGTATTAAAATACTTCGATATTTATCAACAATACTCTTTGGTCTTCCCATTACTTCTGCTACTTCTTGATTGGTTATAGAATCATCTGTAAGGGGTTGATAATTGTTTAGAATAGTCTGTAGATGTTGATCATTGTTTTTTAATGTCTTTTTTAAAAGCTGGAGTTTTTCAATTGGTATACTTAACTTTGCTGCTAACTCTTGCTCTGAAAATGATTTAAAATCTTCTGGACTCATAATATAAAATCGATAGAAAAGGTTTTAAGCTTAAGTTAAAGGATAAAGATATTTTAAAGCAAGAGGTTATAGATATTATGGACTTTCATAAAATAGAGAATAAATGGCAAAAAGAATGGGAAAAATCAAAACTATTCGAAGCTGAATCAGACAAACGTAACAAATACTACATGCTTTTTGCCTATCCAACAGTATCAGGAACATTGCATGTAGGCCATGCAAGATCTTATGCTATACCTGATATAATTGCTAGATATAAAAGGATGAGAGGTTTGAATGTTTTCTTTCCATTAGGATTTCATGCAACAGGCCTTGATTGTGAAAGGATTTTAAATGATGTTAAAAAGGATGTAAAAAATGCTGAAAGACATGGAATTCCTCCAAAGGATGCAATGAAATTCAAAACTCCCTTTGATGTGAAAAATTATTTAGAAAAAAAGATGATAGAGGAATTCAAAATATTCGGCCTATCTCTAGACTATAGGCCTGCTATCTCAACAATAGATCCTCCTTATAACAAATTCATTCAATGGCAATTCAGACAACTGAAAAAATTAGGATATCTTATTCAAAGAGATTATAGATTAGCATGGTGTCCTAACTGCAATCAGCCTGTAAGCTTGGATTCGGCAGAAATGGATATAGAAGAATGGAAAGGTGCTCAGATAAAAGATTACATTATCATAAAATTCAAGCTTGGAAATACTATACTACCTGCTTCTACATTAAGGCCTGAAACAATCTTTGGAGTTACAAATATCTGGGTTAAGCCTGATGGAAAATATTTCAAAGTTAAAGTTGATAATGAGGAATGGATTGTTTCTGAAGAAGCTATAGATAAACTAAAACATCTTGATAAGAAAATAAAAATTCTTGGAGAGATTCTAGGAGAAGAATTAATAAATTCTAAAGTTAAAAATCCTGCAAACAATCAAGAGATACCTGTTCTTGCAGGAGATTTTGTAGATTTAAATGAAGCAACAGGAATTGTGATGAGTGTTCCTGCCCATGATCCTTTCGATTATATCTACCTTAAGAAAGTTTCTCCTCAAACCAAACCTATACTCGTTGTTAGTGTTAAAGATTATACAATTGAAAAGGTTCTTGAAAAATTTAATATAAAATATCCAGGAGATCCTAAAATAGAGGATGCAACAAAAGAACTTTATAAAATAGAATATAATGGAAAAATGCTGGATTCAATACCAATGTTCGGTGGTATGCCTGTTTCTAAGGCAAAGAATGAGGTAGCAAACTGGTTAAAAAGAACTGGGAATGCTGAAATGATATATGAGTTATCTGTTAAACCAATTCACTGTAGATGTGGAGGCGAGGTTGTAGTAAAAGCTGTTAAAGGACAGTGGTTTATTGATTATGGAAATCTAAAATGGAAAGAGATAACAAAGAAATGTATTGAAAAAATGAATATCTATCCAATTGAATACAAGAACGAATTGCCTCCTATAATAGACTGGTTAGAAGCTAGACCCTGTGTAAGAAAAAGAGGATTGGGAACAGAATTTCCTTTTGAAAAGGATTGGGTCATCGAAGCTATTTCAGATTCAACTATATACATGTCATTTTTTATAGTCTCAAAATATCTAAACTCTGGAAAAATTGATATAGAAGACTTGACAGATGAATTTTTTGATTATGTATTCTTGGGTAAAGGACAAGTTAAAAAACAAATCTGGAATGAAATAAGAAAAGAGTTTGAATACTGGTATCCTTTGGATTTGAATGCTGGTGGCAAAGAGCATAAAGCAGCTCATTTCCCAGTCTTTATAATGAATCATGTTGGAATATTTCCAGAAAAATATTGGCCAAAAGGGATTTTTGTAAACTGGCATTTGATAACCTATGGTAAGAAAATGTCAAAACACTTTGGAAATGTTGTTTTCTGGAATGATGCCATTGATTTGTACGGAGCAGACACAATAAGATTTTATTTATCTCATGGAGCAAATCAATGGGAAGATTTTGACTGGAAGAATGAGGAATGTCAAATCTATAAAAATCATTTGGAAAGTTTTTACAGAATTATAGATGAGATTATAAAAAGCGAAGGCAAAGAAAATGAGGATGTTAACAAATGGTTTAAATCTAGAATCAATAGAGCAATTGAAGGAGTTACGTCAGCCATGGAAAAGAACGATATTAAGAAAGCTATAGATATAGCATTCTTCTCGATTCTGAATGATGTTAAATGGTATAAGAAAAGGTCAGAAACTTATGACAAGGATATAATTTCTACTTGGATCAAACTTTTATCTCCGTTCATTCCTCACACTTCAGAAGAAATATGGGGCAAAATTGGAGGTAAAAAATCTATTTTGAAAGAAGAATGGCCTATTCCTGATGCTAAAGCAATTAATTTGAAGATTGAAGCCGGTGAAGAACTTATCAAGAAAGTGTTGTCTGATGTTATTGAGATAAAAAGACTTTCAAAAATTGAGAAACCGAACAGGATAACAATTTTTGTTTCTCCAAAATGGAAGTATGAAGTTTATAATGAAGCTTTTGTTGGAAAAGAATTGAAGGAAGTAGTATCTAAAATCAAAGGTATAGAAAAAGATGTTGCAGTATACTATCAGAGATTGCAGAAGAAAAAACCATTGAATGGGATTTCCTTAACATCTGCAAGAGAATTCGAAGTATTGGATGGGACCAAGGATTTTTTCGAAAGAGAATGCAAATGCGAAGTAGAAATAATAAATGCTGAAAAATCCAAACATCCTAAAGCTTTGGTAGCAGAGCCTGAGAAACCTGGTATTTTAATTGAATGAATGTTTGAGTACTAGACATTTCTCCAAACTATTTCATGATATAATTCTTCTAATCCTTTCCTATTTCTAATAAAATATGATCTGACGGCTTTTCCTTCAGAATCGAATTCTATAAATTTTTTATTTACTAAAATATTAAATATATCTGCCACTTTACTGCTACCCATATAAGTAATTCCGAATCTTTTTCCTATATCACGTGTTTTAAAGTATTTTATATTTGGCGTTAGGGCATATCCTATAACCTTTAATTTAACCCTATCTTCTGTCATTCTATTTTTATCGTCTGTCAATCTCATAATTTAAATTGCTTTTTTAAAACTTAAAAACCACTAATGATAGTGAAAAAGTTTTAAATAGAATTTCGAGTTCAACAATTCTTATGAAGAATTTTATAATCTCTGTTTTGGTTGTGGTATCGATTTATTTGATTTTGAATTATATTGAAAGTTATAAACAAGTTTCTGAAGTAATAGATGGAGATACTTTCAAAATTGCTGGACAATCTATTAGATTGATCGGAATAAATTCTCCTGAGGTTGGCGAACCATGCTATTTAGAAGCTAAAGATAAATTGAAAGAAATAATAAAGGGTAAGAAGATTAGACTTGAAAAAGATGTTGAAGATAAAGATGGATACGGAAGATTGTTAAGATATGTGTATGTTGATAATTTGTTTGTTAATTCTGAGATGGTTAGATTAGGATTAGCCAAGTTCGAAGAGATTAAACCTAATACAAAATATTCTGAATTGTTTTTAGATTTAGAAAACAAGGCTAGAAAAGCTGGAAGATGTATTTGGGAATAATCATTTCAACCACTTGTTAAACCAGTTTATTGTTGATTTTATCAATTCCTTTTCTGAATCCTTATCAGTAAAATTATGGTCGCCCTTTTCTATGAGCTTATATTCAGCATTAAGAAGCTTAGAAACTTCTTCGTCTTTAGATAAGCCGACAATCTCATCCTTAGAACCTCGGAGGATAAGAGCGGGTATCTTAACAAATTTCATATATGGCCTTGAATCTAAGGATGTTATTTCCTTAAAGAGTTCCTTACCTGCTGTATACACCTTTCCTGTAAGTGTTGCTTTAACATAAAAAATTCCTTCTTCCTCAACAGTCTTTCTATTCTCAGGAGTGTTATAATGACTTTTGCCACTATAATAGAAAGCAGGACCCCAGAAGACTATTGTTTTTATATTTGGTTTATTTTTCATTGCCAAAATAATAGCAGTAGCTCCCATACTTATCCCAATCAGAGCAATTTTATTAGAATCAATATCTAAAGTTTTTACAAAATCTATTGCTGTTAAAACATCCTCCGCCTCTGTTTTTATTGACATATCCTTGAATTCCAAATCGCTCTCTCCTGAACCTCTGCAATCTATTCTTAGTATAGCTATGCCAGCATCTGTTAATGGTTTAATAGAATTGTTTACAAAAGGATAATATTCTTTAGTTCCTTTAAATCCGTGAATTATGATTGTTATTGGAGGATTTTCTCTATCTGGTAAAGATAATAAACCTACTAACTTCTGATTTTTATCATTATAGAATTCAACTTTTTCTTCTTTCATATCAATCATAATATTTTCTTTAACCTTCTAACTATTTCAATATCACCTTTTGAAACCATTTTTAATTTTTCTGCCTCATCTAATGTGAAAAGTTTCATCTTCTTTCCTTCTTTAAGTTTAGACTTTGAAAGATTATCTTTTAATGGTGCAATAAATACTTTGCACAGAACAGCATCAAAATCAAAGTTAGCAAACCTTTTCTTCAAAGATTCTTCAATTTCATAACTATAATCTCCAACATATCTATATTCTTTCAAATCAAAACCAAGTTCTTCCTTAGTCTCTCTGACAACCGCCTGTTCTGGAGTTTCTCTTTCTTCAATCTCTCCTCCAAAAAATCCATAGTCTTCGCCTAGTTTGCTAATTCCTCTTCTGTCTTGCAGAAGGATTCTTTTCTTATCATCATAAAAAATTATTACAGCAACTTTTCTTATTTTCATAAGTATATTTTAGAAGTTTTATTTATATAGCATGAGCCTTTTCCCAGAACTCTTCGAACTTGTCTCTATAATCAGTCTTGCAATTCAAGAACCATATTCCTTTCTCACTTTCATCAACTGTCATGCCATGTTTTCCATCAACTACAATTAAATATGGCAATGCCCTTCCAAGTCTCATCTCAATTCCAATCTTCCTGAGATTAGCAAGCATTGTTGGGTGCAATTCACCTGCGATTATCCTTATTTTTGTTCCTCTTTGGATAGCCCTCTTGATAGATTCTAACAAAACAATGTCATCATAGAACTTATGTGTTGTTATCAGTATCTCATCGTTTGCTATATCAAACAAAAGAGAGGCCCTATTAACAAAATCTCCTTCATACTGTTCATAAGCCTTTTCTCCCTGCCATATTGCCCTGCCTCTTAAATCTAAAAACTCATTATATTGGTTCTCTAGAACAGAAAATAAATCTTTCAATCTTATGTAATCTTTGCTTACATAGCTCATTATCCTTGGAAAAGGGTTTATTGATCTTGTCAACCAAAAAACTTTGTTCTTGTTCTCTCCGCTCTCAACTAAGCCTTTTTTCTGCAAAGAGTAGAGATACTTGTAAGCATTCGTCACAGATAAATTAGATTCTTTTGCTATATCATTTGCATTAACCTTTAGCTGATCCCTGTTGGCAAGCATCAACATAGCTCTGACAATCCTTATTTCAATATCATCAAATTGCTTGCTCTCTCTAAGCAAAGAACAAAACTCGTTTATTTCCATAATTATTTGTTATCTAAATTGACTTAAAAATCTATTGTTTTTATAACAAAATTTATAAAGTTTATAAATATCTTTCTCTAATTATTTGCCATGCAAAATAATGATTTTGTAAGAGTGGGATATTCGGCAAGGATAAAAGAAACTAACCAGATGTTCGATAAATCTGATAATATTCCAACTATAATCGGAGCAGGGCTTGTAATAAAAGGTTTAGAAGAAGCGTTGAAAGAAATGAAGGTTGGTGAAAAAAAGAGTGTAGAAATACTTCCTGAAAAGGGATTTGGAAACAGAGACCCAAAACTCATAAAATTGATAACAATATCTGAATTTAGGAAGCATGAAATAAATCCCCAACCCGGAATGCTTGTTGAAGTAGATAATTTAGGAGGAAGAACCTTAACGCTTCCTACCAATAAAGGGAAGGTTTTATCTGTTTCTAGCGGTAGAGTGGCTGTTGATTTCAATCATCCTCTAGCAGGAAAAACTTTGATTTATGATGTTGAAATAAAGGAAATAATAGAAAAACCTGAAGATAAAATTAGAACTTTAATTGAGATTTATACAAGAATTGATAAGATCAATGTTGTCATAAATAATAAGGAAGTTGAGATTGTAGTTCCTCCTTTGATAAATCCTGTTTATAAAAAGAAGATTGCCGATGATATAATAAAATTTTTAGATTTGGAAAAAGTAAAGTTCTCTGAGATATTTGAAAAACCTAAAGAAGAAGTTAAACAAAACGCTTCTAAGTAGAACCTTCATCACTGCCATGGGGTGCTGATTCTTCTTCTTTCTTTAACAACTCGTATACTTCTCTACCACGTTCTTTGGTTAATCTGAACATTCCAACATGTTCTTCTAGAATTTTAGCACCCTTTAATAAATCAATAAGGGTTTCAGAAGTTGCAGATGGTGCAGAACTATATTCACGAGACCCTTCGATAGTTCCTTGCCCAACATGTAAAATAATATTTTTTAACGAATTTTTAGAGGGTTTGCTTTCTACAAAACCATTTACATAACCCATCATTTCTTTGCTCATAAAACAAATAATTAATAGTAAAGCATTTAAACTCTTCGATTAATGATTATATTTTCGTTTATAAAATTTCAATTAGTTTTAAAAGTATTATCTCCGAAAACTTATCAGGAGGTATTCTAATGGCAGTAAGAAGTGTTGAAGGCGCAGGGAAGATTTCTGATACTGATGAAGATTTAAGGAAACTTTTGGAAGCAAGAAAGGCAGAAATTAAAGTTATGGGAGTAGGTG